>JAESFN010000113.1_pt1 | contig 147727 bp, 147 predicted proteins | sample 9269411 | NCBI WGS metagenome assembly JAESFN01 (sample SAMN14505399, study PRJNA617100) | algae metagenome | isolation source: Iphinoe sp. HA4291-MV1 and co-occurring heterotrophs from trail next to... | place: USA: Maunawili Falls, Hawaii | collected 2009-07-25
AGAGAGTCAAGCATGAACTTTGCTGGTAGGACTTTCACCTACATCTAACTGAGAGTTCAACTCTAATGAGTTGGGATAAGTATTTATGGACTGGATACCAAGATTCCTTATCCAACGAATCGCACTTGCATGTTCATTCCGTTGCCTATTTACTCTCAAATGCTTCTTTGCATATCTTTGTCTTGCTTTGCGTCGTTGGTTTTTACCTTTTTCTTTCTTGTATATCTGACGTTGAGCGTGTTTGATGGTTTTTTCAGCTTTTCTTAAAAAGCGTGGGTTCGGTTCATGATGCCCATTAGAATCAGAATAGAAATGTTCTAATCCTACATCTAGACCTACTTCACCATCAGCTATTCTTACCTCTGTTCCAACTTCAATATCAATAGCAAATTGACAGTAATAGCCGTCAGCTTTTCTAACTAATCGAACTCGTTTAATAGACTGAACAGGGTAGGTGTGAATATCCCACTTTCCTAATAATTTAACTTCACTAATACCTTTTTTATCGATAAAGGTGATACGTCGTTTTGTAGGATGTAGTGACCATCCTGAAGTTTTATATTCAACCGAACGATTATCTTTTTGAAAACGTGGAAAACCCTTCTTGCCAGGTTTCTTAGACTTGCAGTTACTGTAAAACCTATCTATAGAACTCCACGCTCTTTCGGTTGCAGACTGGCAAGCCATTGAATTTAAATCTTTAACAAATTGAAATTCTTTTCGTAGTGCTGTTGAGTAATTGTTCAAAGCAATCTTGTTAATCTTTGCTTCGCAAGGTGCGTCCATCCAATATCTAATGGCTTTATTTCGGATGAACTGAGTAGTTTTAATAGCTTCATCAATTGCTTGATATTGCTTTCGCTTACCCTTTACTTTGTACTCTAATACCAGCACTGCGTTATCACCTCCCTCGCTGTTTATGATATACTCCAATTGTAGAGTATATAATGGAGTATGACAAGTGAGTAGGCAGAAGAAAATGCAATTCAATGTTACCGATGAAGAGTACGAAATACTAAAACAGTATGCTGAGGGTAAGAATCTTTCAATGGCAGAGATATTGAGAGATTACATCAAAACTTTGCGTAAACACGTCATCGCAGGGTAAACCCTGCGTCGTGGCTTTCATGAGCCACTGCCGTGCGGGGGTTCCCCCCGTTGTTCGCGCAGCGTCTCCCTTAGGAGAGGCATGTGGCGTCCCCGGTCTAAAGCACGAAATTCGCAACTATGTTGCTGTTTCTCCGGGGTTTTCAGCCTACCCCTTATAAATGACAATTGCGAGAGTGCTGAGTCCTTCTCCTATCCCAGAGGCTGCTTCATGTGGACACGCTGCGCGTTCGCCAGTCGCTCATGGGGAGCCGGTGCGTTGCTTATCATTTCCAAAAAGGAGCCATAGCAACTGAGCAAACGATTACCTTGCTTTATGCTATGGCTATGGGGGTTGATGCTGTAGCAGCGTTGATATTTGGGCGTCTTTTTGACCGCGCTGGCATTTCTATCCTCGCGATCGCCCTTGGCGGCTCCTTTCCTGCGGAACGCTACGCGAACAGGAGCATCGCAGTTTTCCTGTCATTAATGTTCGCCCCATTAGTCTTTTTAGGAAGTTCCAATCTTGCCCTTTTAGGAATGATTTTGTGGGGTATTGGAATGGGGGCGCAGGAATCAATTTTGAAAGCTGCTGTCGCTGGAATGGTACCAATAGACAAACGAGCTTCTGCTTACGGTATCTTTAGCGCTGGCTATGGTTTGTCGTGGTTTTTGGGGAGTGCCTTGATGGGGATTTTATATGATCAATCAATCAGCTTATTGGTTGTGTTTTCAGTCGTCATCCAACTCGCTGCCATTCCTATTTTGTGGTTGGTAAGAAGGCACTGAAAACTGTCATAGCCAATCTCGATAAGCCGATATTTCATTGACGCTAATTTCAAACGGTGTCCCCTTACCAAATGGAGGATAAACGCGGATTTTAGCGCTACTGGCAAACCGTTCCAGCCTATTTCCAATTGGTGGAATATTGCTGACTATATGCCAGTAAGTGACGAGATCAGGACAATCAATGACCAGCATGAGGTAGCCAGCATCTGTCGTGACATACCACTGACAGCTAGACAACAATGCTCGTGTTATCTGGTCGCACGCTTCAAAAAAGCATCTACCAGTGGAATGTTCCAGTTGCGATCGCAGTATTTTATCAAGTTGCGTCGCCTCAGTTGAAGGTAAATCGTCTGGAGGAAGGAAGGGTTTGTTTTTCATAGGAACCCCTTCAGGTTGCAGGTGAGTTTAAAGGAAATTGCGTTCACGATTCTTCCTATGTTGTGACCCAATGCAAATCCAGCCACAAGCGCGGATACATGTGCTTGAGCTTCGACATTGGATCGCGCAACAGTCGTGTTGCATTCAGGAAGACTACCTGAATTAGCCCCATATTTTCTGCTATCTCTCTTAAAACTTCTTTGTACGCTTGCACATGAGGCATCATTTCCTCAGAGCAATAAATACCTATATATCGCAAGCGTTTAGGAGGTCGTCCCCAGTAAGAGGAGATAACTTTCACATAACAGTCGTCTAGTAATTCCCCTACTTTTGGGTAATAGTGCGTGACGACCCTCATGAATTCTTGTGCTAGGATGTCTTCACTAATCATGACAAACTATTAATCATGACAAACTATTAATCATGACAAACTATATTTTTGTGGGGATTGTCACATTATTTAATATAGCATAAGTTTGTTATCTTCATAAGACAAAAAATCCTAATTTTAGAATAAATTAGGATTTTGTATATCTGATATTTATTAACTATCATTCCTTATCGTGAATGACGCTCTGCTACCAATACTTCTGCTACGAGAACTGGTAAATCAGTAAGGTCAATATATCCGTCAGAACCACGGATTGGTGAAATAAAAGTGTAATCTGGGTCGCACGCTCCGGTATCGTAAACTTCGATATACCACCTATCAGGAAATCCTGCGACAGCAAGTTCCACAATGTACCAACTTTGACCAATCGGGCGAGAATTAACAATGACAAACCATTGTCTGTCCTCTTCCGAAATATTCCACTCAGCCATGAGAAATTCTAACGCTATTTGTCCCGCGTCGGTTGTAGTCAATAACATTATTTACTCCTTATTTGGAATATCCGGATACAATCCCAGTTGCTTAGATAACTCACGTGCAACATGGATTAAAAACTTTGCACCATCTTGATTATCTTGGTGTGCAAATCCGGTTGCCACTTGTAACATTGTCTGTATTAAACCAGCATCAATCAATTCTGGTTGAGCTTCTAAAATTTCTGGTTCTTGACCATTGGGACAACGAAGGAGTTGGTCAATGAGATTGAAATACAAGTCTTGTCGTTGTTCTATCATAGTTAGTTTATTGTTCAATACCTTGTCGCCAAAGCTTTTCTAACATTTCTACTTGTTGCTGAAAAACAGTAGCACGATAAATTAGATATCTGTCATATAAAAGAATAAGTATTCCAAGAATAATAGGAAATAACAAAAAGAACCATTGTAATATTTTGACAAATTGATCTGGTTTTGTCTTGAGGGATTGGTCTACAAAATTGGTGGCAGAAAATTCTACATTAGATCTATCTTGAGACGATTTTATCTCTTCTTTGGGAGCTACTCCAACTTTATCTGTACAATTTTGACTCGGTTCACAAGCTAAATCCTTTGTTTGTATTAGCTCTATATGTCGTTCCCACACTATGCTAAATATCATTAATCCTGGAGAAAGCAGCATGAAAGTAACTATACAAACTGTGAGTAATTGAACAAGCTTAAATTTCATTTAGCTATCACGAAAAACTGTTAACTGCTAACTGTTAACTGTTAACTGTTTGAGGACTAAGCTATCACGCATATAATAATGCACACAGCTATAAGCTGGATGACTTGCTATCACTAGTTTTCTTCCGGAGTGAATTTCTCCCGATTGCGAATGCGTGAATTGTTTAAGAAGTCCCCCCTCGTTCCTAGACTTACGCCTAGAAGTTTTGGGGGGTAGAGGGGAATCTCTGCGTAAATCCTATATCTTTTATATCAGTTGTCTCAACGGAGGAGAGTTTATCCAGCCTGGATCAAAATTATTAAATTAATTATGGTTGTACTCAAAGTCTGTAATTCTTATTTAATAAGAGTTCCAAAAAAAAATTGGGGTAGAGGTGCTAGACTTTTCATGCTGGGGTACTAGTATTTACAAAATAGGGTTCTGGCATTTGTGTACTCAACATCAAACTTATATAGAGTTTGGTATTGACCAGTTTTTTTTGCTATTTTATTGAAAATAAAGCTTATACTCAAAAATTGTATGGTTATGCAAATATTTAGTTGAGTATTATGAAAATAAAGCAAGAGTTTCATAATTTTGAACTTTGTTCAAAGATAACAGAAGATTCGTCATTGTTGCCAAATAACCTAAAATTAACTAGAGTAACTTTTTTGAAATTCTATTTATGCACCCACTAGCTACAGCTTCATTTCTGATTAGGAGTTAATATATGCGGATTGCTCATGACATTACAGAACTGATTGGAAGAACTCCTTTAGTTCAGCTAAACAAAATTCCTCAAGCTGAGGGGTGTATAAGCAAGATTGTTGTGAAGTTGGAAGGAATGAACCCAGCAGCTTCGGTGAAAGATCGCATTGCTATAAGTATGGTGAAGGCGGCTGAGGAAGAGGGGTTAATTCAGCCGGGAAAAAGCATTTTGGTTGAGCCTACGTCTGGTAATACAGGAATTGGACTAGCTATGGTGGCGGCGGCGCGTGGCTACCGTTTGATTTTGACAATGCCCGAAACTATGAGTTTGGAACGACGTGCTATGCTACGAGCATATGGTGCTTCTTTGGAATTGACACCCGAATTTGAGGGAATGCGGGGTGCTATTCGCAAAGCTGAAGAAATCGTCGCTAGCACTCCTGGTGCTTTTATGTTGCAACAATTCCGCAACTCAGCTAATCCCAAAATACACAGAGAAACCACAGCAGAGGAGATTTGGGCAGATACCGATGGACAAGTTGATATTGTGATTGCAGGTGTCGGTACTGGCGGAACAATTACTGGTGTTGCAGAAGTTCTCAAAAAGCGCAAACCCAGTTTTCAGGCGATCGCAGTAGAACCAAGTAACAGTTCTGTCCTTTCTGGAGGTCAGCCAGGACCGCATAAAATTCAAGGTATTGGTGCCGGATTTGTCCCAGAGGTTCTCCGCACGGACTTAGTCGATGAAGTGATAACCGTTAGTGATGAGCAAGCGATCGCCTTTGGACGACGGTTAGCTAGGGAAGAAGGTTTATTATCTGGTATATCCTCTGGTGCTGCTTTATATGCTGCGATTCAGGTTGCAAAACGCCCAGAAAACGCAAGTCGTTTAATCGTGATGATTCAACCTTCCTTTGGCGAACGTTATCTTAGCACTGCTATGTTTCAAAATTTACCATCGTAGCCTGTTCATGTAGAGTGAGAAGAGGCGTATCAAGCTTTATTCAAATATCTTTTCTAGAGAACAAATACACTCACGCGCCAAATCTATTTTGGTGCGTTTTATTTTCTGGGTGTATTTTTATCCTTCTATGTATGCGCTTTTTTTATATGCAAGGTGATTTTAGAAACAACAAAAAGAATTTCTTCAAGCTGCTAGCTGTATTTGCTGTGGTTTTGGTTATTGTTGCATGTTCTTCCCTTTTTTCTGAGAAAAAGTCTGCAGTATTTTTTGGGGATAGCATTACAGCAGGTAACGGTGTCAGTGTCACTGAACGCTGGTCATATCTAGTTGCTCAATCGGTAGGAATGAGGGAAATTAATGAAGGTATTAGTGCAACGGTTCTGCAAAATACTAGTCCTGTGTTAGCTGATAATGGTCGCGATCGCATAGCGCGCCTTGTGCCCGAGGCACTTCGTGCCTCCCCTGAATGGATTTCAGGGAGCCAGTCGGAGACTGGCTGGGCACATACAGGCGATCGCGTATATAACCTCACGAAATATTCTCCTCGCAAAATTTACATACTTTACGGGTTTAATGATCTTCGATATAACGGTGCTAAATTCAGTGTCGCCAACTTCGAAAACGACTTGCGAGAAATCCTTGCCATTCTTATAAATCAAGCCAGCGTTTCACCCAAAGATATCACTATTGGTTCTCCTCCATATATGGACCCAACTTATTATAGTAATTCTGATTTTGCTCCGTTTAATGCTGGTTCAATCGTCAAGCATCAAGCATATATTCAAGCTACACACAAAATTGCTCAAGAATATAAATGCAAGTGGGCTAATGTGTATCAGGCAATGATTGACAATGGCAGTAATCGATTGCTGCAATCAGACCATATCCATCCCAATATCCCTGGTCACTCTGTCATCGCTGACTCCATGCTCAATGCAAATTGAATCAGTCTTACGTGAAGTCATTATTCAACCAAGCGTCGCACAGGAGTTCATTCTGACTCCTGGCTCCTGACTCCTGAATTCTTACTTGGTAAAATGGAAATTAGAAAATAAAAATCGTGGAGATAAACATGATTGTCAAAGTAACAGATGATGGAAAACTAGAAATCCCACCAGAATTGTTAGAAAAACTAAAGCCATTGACTGAATATGAAGTGTCAGTTACAGAAGATGAAATCGTGTTCACAAAAATTCGTCAACCACTGACACTAAAAGAATTAAGAAGACGAGTCAAACAAGCAGGTTTAGACCCTGAACAACTTACATTGGAAGAAATTAGTCAAATAGTCAAGGAAGTACGACAAGAACTTTGGACTCCACGGCTGTCCAAATGAGCGCGTTCGCGTAGCGTGTCCCTTTGGGACTCAGCGCAATATTTGGGCAGCCGTGGGAGGATGTCAAACCAAGTATCTAGTATTCGGGACGATGGTAAAGAAAGCATACTCATACCATGCAGTCCAAATAAAACTGCGAATCCATCGCTGACGCTTTTCAGTATTTAATTCATAGTCGAACGCTCCCTGTGAAATATCAATAGAAGATAAGTGGGATTCACAACCACAACCATGCTGGTAAGTCAAACCGTATTTGGAAGCAATACTTTGTATCTTCATCTGCACAGCGAACACTTTTCCAGCATGAAGTACTGCATCCCAAGAACGCTTATGTTCTCTATCACGCGGATCAAACCGTAAAGCTCGTTCTTCAAAAACGCTATCTCGGTAAATGGGAGCAAGATGGACTTGATAAAAGCTGGCGGGAAGTTCATAACCGAACTCATCAAACAACTCTAGACAAATGCGAGCGACTTTCACTTCGTTAGAGCCATCTGCTCCCTTTGACTCAAATTCATGCAGAATTGCTTGAAAATCTGGATATCTCTCAACCTTAAAGTCTTGTCCGTAAAACTCAAGTGTCTCCCGCGCCAACAAGCCGAACAATTCACTAAACGATGGTTTGAGGTGAGCTAGTTCCGAGCGTTCGTTGAATAAGTCAACGTCTCCCTGTTCCAACTTGTATTGAAACAACTGCGCCATCTCTACATAACTCTGTGGATTTGCCAGTCCAACACCAGCTTGTCCTACAGCAATATCTTGCCACACCTTTGGCAATTGAGAAATATGAACTGCATTTTCTCCAACGATGATTTGAACTTGAGGAGCATCGAGAACAAACATAAGCAAACTCCAAAGTAATATCCGCAGTTGAGTTTACCTTGAGTGGGTAGTTGCGGTATGGTGGGTGTCACCCATCACCGGGATATCAGCTCTATTTAGAATTAATGAGATTACTAAAGAGACTATAGTTCCAGCGTCAACGCCGAAAAATTTCCAGATTCGTCATACTTGACAAGCAATTGTTGCATCTCGGAGGTTTTCACTAACCAATTAACTGCCATAGTAAAGGAAGTACCAACACTCACTTTGCCAGGATAACTTATAGAAACTCCGTCAGGCAAAAAGAAAGTTTTGTTTCCTTCGCATTCCCAATGTAGCTGAGTCGCTACAGACGCAGAAATCTTTAAATCAGGAGTTATAGTTACAGCAGTTCCTTGCCAATGACCGCTTAAATCTCGTCTTGATAATTGATTAATTTCATTTGACCAGTATTGACTAGGAAAACCAGTAGCATCTTCGCGAATATTTGCCGTTCTGAACAAACTACCACAATCGTCATAAATTATGCTTACACTATGTCTTAATTCCTCATATTTAAAAAATAATTCAACAGCAAAATACGAGCCTGTTTTTAACTTGGTTGAAACCCAAGCAGCATGACCTGATTCAAAGAAAATCCCCCGCATCGATTCATTTTGGGGATGGAAAAGTCCATCAGATAAACTATTTGAGAGTTGATGAAATTCCCAACTTTTTTCTAACTTTCTACCATCACTGTATGTGTAGTGATTCGTTTGAACAATTTCGGTTTTCGGTGGATTACTCCGAAAGCTTCTGAGACTTTGAAACGATTCTGTTACTTCACCTTGAGGAGAATATCTTGTCCAAATCCCATGCCAGTCACGCAAATGATTAATAGTAAAATTTTTCCAATTTTGTTCTTTTAAATCCATAAAATATACAATTTTGTGTCTACGGTAGTGTAATACGCAATTGTTTAACTATTAGCCCTGAGCCGCTAAAATGCTCACAATCATTGGTTGCGGAAATCTCAATCGCAGTGATGACGCCGTAGGCGTACTCATTGCCCAACGCTTACAACAGTATCTTACCCAATATCCTCTTCCTCATGTGCGAGTTTATGATTGTGGCACTGCAGGAATGGAAGTGATGTTTCAAGCAAGAGGTAGTAAACAGTTAATTATTATTGATGCAAGTTCAACAGGTTCTGAATCAGGGGCTGTATTTAAAGTTCCTGGGAAAGAACTTGAAGCTCTGCCGGAACCTAGTTATAATTTGCATGATTTTCGTTGGGATCATGCTTTAGTTGCTGGCAGAAAAATCTTTAAAGAAGATTTTCCCGGAGAAGTGACGGTGTACTTGATTGAAGCAGAAAATCTTGGTTTTGGACTGGAATTAAGTCCCGTTGTTCAACACTCTGCTGACTTAGTTTTTGAAGAAATAACGACAATTATAGGAGGGAACGCTTAACAGGGAGCAGAGAACTCTTAACAGGCTTGAAAGTCTCTTGGTGTCCGTGTTTTCTCATTAGTTCATGTCCTAATCTACCTGGCAACTGCTATTTTAGACAATGGTAAGAAAAGCACGGCATTGCCGTGCTTTTACGGAAAAAGAACAAGCACATCACTAACTTAATATACGTAACTTACCTGACTGATAAAACCAGCCTTGAGGTTGATTTCGGTGGAAATACTTGGAAACTTAATCCGTCAGTTCTTCATTATTTAAATTTCAGTCAGTTAAATTTCAGCTGATGCTCGCTCAATCAATCGACGTGCTAAAGTTTGCGTACCTGTATGTTCATAGTAATTCGTCGATACATCTAGGAACGCGGCTAGGTAATCTAACTTATCATCAGCAAAGTCAACAAAATTTTGCAAGTTGTTGGCGACCTTTTGTGGTGTTAAATTGTTTGAGGCAACAAGACCACTCATCCAACCACTCACTGAGTTGAAGCTTTCACCAAGAAAGTTCAGTTTGCTACTGGAATTGTTACCTGGAATTTCTTCTCTAATATTCTCAAAGGTTGAGTTTTGCTCTAACTCCTGAGGACTTGTCTGATTAATTCTAGATAGTGCACTACTGATGAAGTCGGGACCTAGGGGTATTAAACCATCAAAGCAAACTAACGCAGCCATGCGGATGAACGACTCACCGCTGTATTCACCCAAAGACGCGACAAAATCTCCAATACTGTCTCCGGGAATACCGTTAATTTGGCAGAAGGCTACTAACTCAGCAACTAATTTCAAGCACAAGTCTATGGTTTGCGCTTTCTCAGCTTTGGGAGTGACTCGATTTAAAAAACCCAAAAGAGGAACTTTCTCACCCACTTTGTTAGCAAAAGCGGCTGCACCAAGTGCTTTATCTGTGCTGTCAACAGTTTGATAGAGCCACATAGCTCGTTGGTATCCCTGAGAGCGATCGTTGTAGAGATAAATCGCTCGTTCGCCAATTTGCTGAATGAGTTCTTCGTCGGTTTCACCAGTCACAGTTTTGATAGTGTTGACAAAGCCAACCACATTTTGCCACTCACCAGGAGCGATAAAATCGAGCGATCGCAATGCAGAAGTGGTCAAGTTGTTGGTTGGTAGTTCATCAACTAGCTCAAAAATTGATTTGCTCACAGTAGACTCCTAAATTGTTTTTTGGTGACTCAAGATTCTAGTTGCTAAATTGCTAGTTGCTAATTGTCTTTTTTTTTAGTTATTGAGCTTTAGCTAGTCGTGTCAGACCATTAAGGTTAAATTTCTTTAACCAAGCTTCGCGATCAGCCTCTGTAAACGACGGATCACGAGATTGCACTTTCACTTGATAGCGATCGCCAACTAAAATAGCAGTGCCAGTACTGCCCTGGCTAACAGCTGGATATCCAGCTATTGTCTTTGGGCTGTTCACGAATTTTGCCGCTGGGTTTGTCGCACCTTTGACTGCTTGTGTATCAGAAATTGAAAGTACAGCCAGATCTTTGCCGTCTTGTTTCAACTTCGCTTCAGCAAAGCCTTTTTTCTCTTGGGTGTAGACGCGCTGATAGCCAGCTTGAGGGCTTGGGAAGAATTTGTTAAATTCGCTACCTTGGGTTGCATTTCTCGCAACCGCTTGATCACTTCTTTTTTGGCTGCTTTCTTGTTGTACCTGGTCAAAACGTCCAGGAGTCTTCGGCGCACAGGCTGTTGTAAATAATAACAAACATAACAACAAAGCTGCTAAAATTCTCCGGACACGGGGGAAAAACATGTTGGGTTCCTCACTTGTTTTGGCTAACACCTAGAAAATTTACTTTTTAATAACTTTTTTGTGCAAATACCGATGACTAACGACTACGGTAAGCAATGACAGCATAGAACGGATCTGCTCCTGTGACACCCATCCACTGTAGGAAATTGGGAAGAGTTGACTGACGAGCAATCACCTCAACAGGTGTGAATCCTGGAACAGCGGAGAAATAACTTTTTACCAATTCCACTCTACTGGCTTCTGTACCCTCTCGCCACGCTTGAATTGCCTTTTCAAAAAACATGCGGTTAGAAAAGCTGACAATTGCTACGCCATCGGGTTTGAGGATGCGGTGAATTTCTGAAAAAACCGCTTCTGGATATTGCAAATACTGTATTGAAACGCAATTGAGAACAGCATCAAAATCTTGGTCTTTGAGGGGTAGCTGAGGATTTTCGTTGAGATCTTGCACAAAGTAATGATTTAACTGAGGATTTTGTGCCAGTTCCTCTGCATTGAGTCCGTGTCCTTCAACATGGGCAAAAGATATCTCTTCTGGCAGATGCGATACCCAACTGCTCATCATGTCTAAAATGCGGGTGTTGGGTTTGAGGCGCGCTATGCGATCGCCCGTATGTGCCCAGCCAGTCTCCGACTGGCTCCCTGAACTTCGTTCAGGGGAGGCACGAAGTGCCTCGGGCACAGGGCGCGCTATGCGATCGCGATATAAGTCTGTCAGCTGTTGAATAAAACCTTCGTCCACATGAGTGACGAAGCGGGGATATTCATAGAAGAGCTTGTCATCTGTACTATCTAGCTTAGTGCGTTCCTCTGGTTTCAGCGGCATAAGTGTCTTTTAAAAATAAGTTTTTCCAAAGTTTTGTCAATTTTGATTCCGTTTGACAGAAACAATTGATATACCACCATACGTATTCTAAAAAGAGACACAAAAATATTAATGAGCCAAAAGAAGAATTTGGCTGGTCACCATTCGATGTTATACAAACTACAATTTCTTCATCCAATTAGGCTCTCCATCGGCTTTTTACGTACATTCCCTCACGTAACATTGCTACTTTGGACACTCCCATTACTGCTGTTCAGTTCTGGGGAGAGTAGCCTGATGGCTCACGATGAAGGGCTTTACGCTTGGCGATCGCGCTTCATGATAGAGACTGGTGATTGGATACATCCTTGGACAACTCCTCATCATAAAACTCCTGGTCCCTATTGGTTAATTGCCAGTTGCTACACATTGTTTGGCGTCAGTGAAGCGAGTGGGCGATTGCCAAGTATGATTACTGGTATCCTGAGCGTACTACTTGTCTATGAAATAGGCAAAATTATCCTTGGGAAAAAACTTGCTTGGCTTGCTGCTGCGATTTTGAGTGTAGAATTTCTCTGGTTGCAATATTGTCGTTTAGGCACGCCAGATGTGCCTGTAGTTTTCCTAGTCCTTTTAGCTATTTGGTCTTTACTGAAAGCGGAATTACACCCCAAAAATCTCTTTGCTTGGTGCTTTATAGCCGGTTTTAGTTTTGGCTTGGGCTTTTTAATCAGAAGCTTTATGGTTTTTGTCCCAATGATAGCTTTGCTACCCTATCTCATATGGGAGCATCGCCGTCACCATCATCTTGCAAACCCAATGTTGTATTTCGGGTTTGTGGTAGGGTTAATTCCCACTTTTATCTGGCTGTGGCTCAGCTGGTTACGATACGGTAATGCTAGTTTTGGTCAATTAATAAACTTTGTGCTCAAATTAGGGTCTGGTGAACGCGGTCACAATGGATTAGAGTTTTATTTCTGGAATCTACCTATCAAAGCGTTTCCTTGGCTTTTTTTCAGTCTTTTAGGCTTATTTTTGCTCATTCGTCGTCCTCTTGGTCGCTACCAACTGGTATTAGTTGGCTATCCTCTCATTTTGTTTGCGGAACTAAGTTTTTTCTCCACTCGTTTATCCCACTACAGTCTTTTCCTGTATCCATTCATCGCTTTGCTTGCTGCTGTGGGGTTAAATTGGCTGAGTGCAGAGATGAGAGGGCAATGGGCAATGGGCAATGGGCAATGGGCAATGGGCAAGGGGCAATGGGTAATGGGCAATGGGCAATGGGTAATGGGCAATGGGCAATGGGTAATGGGCAAGGCTCGACGATTCCCAATTCCCAATTCCCAATTCCCAATTCCCATCTCATCTCCCTCTTCGTTTGTTCGGAATCTGAGTTATACCTTTAGTATATTAGGTGTTTTGCTTACCGTAGTGGGAATTGTCGCTTTTGTTTGGGGTGATGCGCAAATCAATAAGTACACTACCGTAGCATTGGTATCAGGAGTCAGTTGGTTAATATTACCTTTAATGTGGATTGGTCGTTACCAATTGGGCAAAAAGTTTCTGACTTCTCGTTACTGGTTGGCGGGTTGGTTAGTCCCTGTTTGGATATCTTTGGCTGCTGCTGGTAGCATTGGCTTTTTAGGCGACTACAACCCTGATGTCAAAGCTTTTATCCAACAAAGTGCGATCGCTCAAGTTTTACATTCATCTCCTATTAACTTTGTAGACATCAGAGGTAAATCTGATGTGTTACTCAAATTCTACACTCCCCACCACGGCAAGCGAGTGCAGCAAGTTTCCCAATTGCCAGCCTCAAGTTATGCTTGGGTTTCTGGCAAACAAATGGCTAACTTATCTCAGCCTCATCAAGTTCTCGGTACTGTACAAAGTGTGAGTTTAATACGAGTTCTTGATAAGTAGCGATTTTTCAGCACCGTTGATTTAGCAATGCTTTCAGCCATTTTAGTACTTTTGTATGGGGAAAGTCCAGATTAAACTCAGGACTATACCTCACCTCATTTACTTTCAAAATCTATCTCTATTTGCTTTTCTGTTACAGAATTATCCTCTTCACTAGTTAATTCAATAGTTGGCATATCCATTCTTTCTTTAAGATGTTCAGTAAATGCTTGTATAAAGCGTTGAAGTTCTGCTCGATTTGGTATTACGTTTCTTTCTCCTCCATCTCCAAGTAAAAAAAACTTTCTACTTACTTGAGAAGCTTCAACAATTGTTAAATCCATCTCTTTTCTAAGAGCTACTTGAACAGAGAAGCAATGTGGATTTCCTCTATTCATTAATTGCCCTCTACCCAACCAATCAAAAAACTCGGATTGAGAGATTCTAATTTTTGAATTAATTGTAGAAAGAGGTAATACAGTCTGATTTCTTCCTAATTTGTAAAATGGTTGCCTGGGATAAGGTTCATCAGAAAGTTTGATTTTTCCTTGTTCAAGCAAGTAACCAACTGCTATATCTGAGCGTTCAGATGGAGTCTTAAAAGAAACTTCTCCACCTTCCCAAATCGGATAAGTTCCAAAAGGAACACGCACTTCAGTAAAAACATTTAGTTTGGGATATGGTTCACACAGTTTAATTACCAAGTTTATGAGATAGTCTTGCATAAGAGCAGCGGTTAAATTTCGTGATAAATTTTGATTGAAATCAAACATCTGCTTATTAGCACTATCTCCCAGCCAGTTATATCTTTCAACAAAAGCTTCTAACCCATCTATAGGATTAGCATTGGTAAAAATATTATACGATGACTTAGTTTCTTCAAGAATATCAGCTAGTAGTTTTTGAGCCTCAGAATTACTAGCCCTAAAATCATTAATATACTGGTACAAAAACTTCATTTACTAAAGTAGTCCCAAAATTTAGAGATAGCTATTTAGTAATCAAAGGTTTAGAAGTGAAATCTATAACCTGTTTGGAATTATCATTTTTTATTTCGTCTTCTCTACAACTTTTCTCTAAAGCTTTTAGTAATTCATTTCCTATTGCTTTGGCAAGAAGTGGTGGAACAGCATTTCCTACTTGAGAATATTGAGGTAGTTCAGAGTTACGTTTTTTATTACCTTTACCGCCGCCGCCAGATGCCCTTGCTCCTAGGAATTCAAAAGTATCGTCAAATGATTGAAGACGAGCCATTTCACGAACAGTAAGAATTCTGTGTCTTTCATAATGAACAAAATCATCAGGTAAGGTAACAACAGTAAAAGAAGGTTGGTCGGGGTGTAAACGTACACACCACTTTTTTGAAGAATGTAAATGTGCTTCCCAGAGTGCTTTTGGAATAGAATCTAACCCTTTGCCTTGCTCAATCATCGCAAACCTTGCAATAACTTCGGGCGTATGCTTGGCTGCTTCATGATTTTTTAGTTCATTATCTGTACGTTCTATTCCTAGCTTCAAGAACAGTCTTCCACGTCTACTTTCCTCTTGGTATTTACAAGTAGGAGGATAATTCATTTCATAACTACCAGTAGTTTCCCAAGTTCTCAAGAAAGCTAAGTCCCCGATCGCCTCTTTTACTGTAATATATTGATCAAGATAACTTGGAGTTATATGTTTTATTGGAGGCACATCCTCTCGATGCCCAATAAAAAGGATACGCTCTCTCAACTGAGGTACTCCAAAATCAGCAGCATTGATTTGTATAGGTCCACTAACACTATATTTAACAGGTTTAAGACTAGAAACTTCATTATGGATTCGTTGAATAGTTTTCCCTCCATACATTGTTGCTAATCCTGGTACATTTTCCATAACAAAGTATTTGGGATTGAGTACTTGTATAACTTTTAAATATGAGAGAAATAAATCGTTACGAGAATCTTCTTCATTTCTTTTTCCGAATACTGAAAAACCCTGACAAGGTGGACCTCCCACTACTACATCAACAGTTGTTTGACCAATATGTTTTTTAATTATATTTGTAAGATTTTCTAGAAAAGATATAGAACGAATATCTTCTAACAGAAAAGAATAATCTATTCCTAATTGCTTACAAAATCTGTGTTCATGTGTTAAGCGAGCATTTGGATGTACATCACTTGCAGCAATTAATTTAAAATGACTTGTGCCATGACTAGCTAATAACAACCCTTCAGTAAATCCTCCTGCACCAGCAAATAAGTCTAAAAATGTATATTTAGGCATAGCAAATTCGTAGGTTGTATAAGACAGTGTTCTAGATGTTTAAGTTAGAATTTGATATCAACCCATCTTGGATTATATGGTCAAAATATCTCTTTACAAGATGGGGAATTTTTGTACTAATCCGATTTAGAAGCTTACAAGCCTGATTGTATCGTACTTTTCTTGGTGTCACGCCCCTAGATTAGACCTCTTGCAAAAGTCAATTTTTTAAATCTAAAAATAGATAAATTATCTGCGTCGAGGGTGCGTACCCCTTTGGGGAAGCAAGCTGCGGTTCCAAACACCCTAAAATCGGATTTGTGCAAGAAATCTATTAATTGCTCCCCACGCGGGGAGCGGTTGTACGACTCCTATCCCCGAAATCGAGGACAAAACATATCGTTTATCGTTATCAAATTTCTGCTGGCGCAGGCTCCCAAACTTCTCCATACTTTTCTCGTAGAGTATGCCATGTCTCTACCTGTCCAGGTTCATATTCTCCTGGTTTACCCCATTGTAGAAATAAACTCAACGCTGGCTCCTGTTTGTCATCTAAAAACCGGATGGCATAGGTGGTAAAGTTACCTCGCTTGGCTTCACCAGTTTCAAATTTCACCTGTGTAATTTGATCCATATTCAAGTGAAACTCAAAACCTTCGGTGTGCATATTGGCATATTTACCCTTAGGGAGTTCTGCATAAAACAGTTTTTCTAGCTTACCACGTGCTTCCAAAACAGCGGCGCTGCTCGTTACAATGAGACGCAATGTTCCCAAAGTTTCACAAGCTTCCAAAAATTCTTTAAGTGTTTTAGTCATGAGTCATTCATCATTAATTACTAGTCATTAGTCATTTTTTCATGACCAAGGACTATTTTTCATATTGTTCGTATGCAGCGACTATGCGCTGAACAAGGGGATGGCGTACAACATCTTTTTGAGAGAATTCACAAAAGGCTATGTCTTCAACATGTTTTAGAACTTGTAAAGCGACTGTTAATCCAGATTGTTGGTTGGCTGGTAAGTCGGTTTGTGTCATATCACCTGTAATCACCATACGGGAATGGAAACCCAAACGAGTTAAAACCATTTTTATTTGAGCTGGTGTGGTGTTTTGAGCCTCATCGACGATGACAAAAGCGTTGTTGAGTGTCCGTCCCCGCATATACGCCAAGGGAGCAACTTCAATGACGCCTCTTTCCATCAATGATGGGACTTTTTCTGGATCAATAAATTCGTTGATAGCATCGTAGAGTGGACGCAAATAGGGGTTAACTTTTTGCTGCAAGTCTCCTGGCAAAAAACCAAGTCTTTCGCCAGCTTCAACAGCAGGACGAGTTAAAATCACCCGTTCAAATTGGTTGGCGAGGAGTGCTTGTACGGCGACGACAACTGCGAGGAAAGTCTTACCAGTACCTGCAGGACCTGTACAAAAAGTTAAATCCCGCTTGCGTAGCGCTTCGATATACTGTCTTTGTCGGAAGGTTTTGGCGCGGACTTCCTCACCTTTACGCGTTCGAGCAAGAACATCCCGTTGTAAATCTTGCAGTTCCTCTTCACGATGGGTATCTAAGGCATGACGAGCTGTTAATATATCTGTACTAGAGATACTATTGCCTTTACTCCAAAGGTCTTCAAGCGATCGCACCAATCGACTAGCTAAGTCAATTTGCTTTTCTGTGCCCGAAATATACAGTTCTTGTCCCCGCAGAACTATAGTAGCTCCTGTTTGTCGCGCCAAAGTTTTGAGATTTTCTTCCCCTTCCCCTGCTAGTGCGATCGCACTTGGAATGTTGGGCATTTCAATAGTTAAGGCACCTGCCATAATAAGTTCAAAATTCGCTCATTCAAAGTTCAAAATTAAAAATCCAATTCCCCATGCCCAATTCCCAATTCCCTGTTAAGCGTTCCCTGTTCCCTTTTAAATATTTACAACATTTGCGTCTAAATAAGACTTGGTTAGGGAAAATAGAGACGCGATTCTGCGCATCTCTATTTTGGCTTGGTTTGATTTATAACTGCTTTCAAACCTTTACTTGAACACCTAGCTTGCACTGGTTAACCGCTATAACTAAAGACATTGCTTTGATTTAGTAGCGACCACCTTTGCGTGCGGCTTCCGCTTTGCGCTTACGACGCAGACTGGGTTTTTCGTATCTTTCCCGGCGCTTGACTTCGGATAAAATTCCAGCTTTTTGAATTTTCTTTTTAAAACGCCTTAATGCCGAGTCAATTGACTCATTCTCACCCAAACGGACTTCAGCCACTCCCTGGTTCCACCTCCTTACAGAGATTATCTGAGTTATGTACAACCGTTATATAATTCCTACCCAAAGTTACCCACTATTGGAAATCTCTACCTTTGGGCTTCGATTAATTCCTGCTTCTCAAGCGCGGAGACGCTCCGCGAACATCCTGGTAGTGTCGGCACTATCCAGTCCACAGGCATTCACCACCTAACTGGCGGATACGTACAAATGTTTCAGATTGATTGCTGCGTTTAGGTCACGGTCAATGACGAAACCGCAGTGACCACACTCAAACACTCGCTCTTTCAAGGTCAGTGTTTCTTTTTTTGTTCCACAGTTGGAGCAAGCCTTGGAACTTGGAAACCAGCGGTCAACTACAACAAGCTTGGAACCGTAGAGTTCACATTTGTAGGTTAGCTGGCGACGAAACTCATAAAATCCCATATCCTGGATACTTTTCGCGCTTTTTATGGTTAGCCAACATGCCCGATACGTTGAGGTCTTCAATCACTACTGTGCCGTGGTTCTTGGCAAGCAGAGTCGTGAGTTTGTGCAACGTATCTTTGCGGATGTTGGTTATTTTTCTGTGCAACCTAGCAATCTTGATTTGGGTCTTTTTCCCTCACCCTTACCCTCTCCCAAAGGGAGAAGGGTTGAGGATGAGGGCAATTCATTCTTAGATTCAGCAACGCCCAAATCTGGTCACTTTTCACCTTTTCTTGTGAGAGAAGGTTGAGGTATCAAGCATGCACGAAAGGATAAAAGCTGCTATATAAATCCTAGACAAGTCTAGACACTTTACTTCTTACTTCATAGGGAGCATGGGAGCGGTTATCCCTCAGTAAGCTTTCACGCCTTAGTCAGGCGCGATACGCCACATGCTTCTCCTTGCCCAGACGCGCAAGGGACAAGCCGGGAAACTAAGCGTCGAGCAGTGGCTCAAGTTAATTGCTCAATGACTCTTTATTTCACTTCATACGATCTTTACACTTGAGACTTGACTTGGCATCATATCTCATTTAAACCTAGCGGTAGCGTGATCTAGCAATAGGTTTGTGTCCATTTCCACGTCTTTCTCTGGGTTTTGGCGGCGGTAATCGCTCTTCCCCGTCGTCATCAAAAGACAAGCCATCCCGACTACCAGCAGTGCTGCCATAGATGTCCAGGTACACTGAGTGTCCAGTTGCTGCTGCTGCTGCGGCAACCACGGTGCGAATCGCCTGAATATTGCGTCCACCCCGACCAAACACTTTTCCTTTATCTGAGCTTTCAAAGGCAATGCGAATCCAAGCACGGTTGCGAGTGTAAGACATTTCACAATCGACACTCAAGGACTCTGGAGAATCTAAAAACGGTTGTATTAAAAACCGTACCAGTTCAACGTAGTCAGGACTGGTTGTGGAGGATTTTGTTCCGATTTTATGATGAGGCTTTTGCACTGACCTGTTCAAAGACATTGGCTTTTTGCAGGATGCGACGTACGGTATCAGTCGGTTGCGCACCCTGTTGTAGTCGCTTGACGATACTGGGAACATCCAGTCGTACTTCGTCAGTTCTGGGGTTATAAAAACCCAGTTCTTCTAGAGGACGACCATCGCGGCGAGCGAGGCTGTGAATAGCGATTATGCGGTAACTCGCTTCCCGCTTTTTACCGTATCGCTTCAAGCGCAGTTTAATCATGGTTAAGAAATCATTCTCCTGTTTCTAGGAATCCGTTTGCAGTTAATTTATTGGGAAGTTACATGAGCGTGAAATTTCCCGAAGACAGTTCCAAGGGCAATGTTAGTCCTGGTGAAAACAGTCTATCTATATTATGTAGGCTCCTCCCATTGGGTAGGCGGCTGAACTTGGTGATGCTAAAATAAGCATTTTAGCACTTGCTAAGTGTCAGGTGTTAGTTGCTATCTGTTATTTGTGAGTGACAACCAATCACTAACTGCTATATAAATCCTAGACAAGTCTAGACACTTTACTTCTTACTTCATAGGGAGCATGGGAGCGGTTATCCCGCGCTAACGCGCCGCTGCGCTAACAGTAAGCTTTCACGCCTTAGCCAGGCGCGATACGCCACATGCTTGTTCCTTGCCCAGACGCGCAAGGAACAAGCCGGGAAACTAAGCGTCGAGCAGTGGCTCAAGTTAATTGCTCATAACTAAAGCGTACCGAAGCCTTTCTTCTTTTTGTCTTTCTTCGGCTTCTTTTTTGAGCCAGCACCACCAGTGTAACCTCGCCAACCAGGGGGAGCTGGACGGTTACCAGCAGCGGCGGGGCTATCCATCCCACCAAACATTCCTGGCATACCAGGGAAGCGCCCTTGACCCATTTGCTGCATCATATTACGCATTCTTTGGAAGTCACTCACCAGTTTACTGACATCTGTCTCCTTATAGCCAGCTCCATTAGCGATGCGCCGCCGCCTACTAGGAGAACTTGCCAGCAAATCTGGGTTTTGGCGCTCTTGACGCGTCATGGAATTAATCATCGCTTCACAGCGCTTCAGCTGGGTTTCTCCTTGCCTGAGTTGGTCATCTGACAGCTTGTTCATCCCAGGAATGAGTTTGATGATGCCTCCCAGCGAACCCATGTTCTTGAGCAAGCGCATTTGCTTGAGAAAGTCGGTAAAGTCGAAGTTCGCTGCTAGGATTTTCTCCTGCATTTTCTGGGCATCGGCAAGGTCAATTTCTTCCTGAGCCTTTTCTACCAAGGTCAGAACATCGCCCATCCCTAAAATGCGCGATGCCATACGCTCAGGATAAAACGGTTGTAAAGCCTCAACCTTTTCACCCACACCGACAAACTTAATAGGTGCTCCTGAGATATGCCGCACAGACAGTGCTGCCCCACCCCGGCTATCGCCATCCAACTTCGTGAGAATTGCACCAGTGATCCCAATCTGTTCATGGAAAGTACGGGTCAGATTGGCGGCTTCTTGACCAGTCATAGCGTCCACCACCAAGAGAGTTTCATGGGGTTGAACAGTTTCTTTGATGCCGGCTAATTCCGCCATCATGTCTTCATCAATTTGTAAGCGACCCGCAGTATCAATAATGACTGTATCAATACCTTCTGCTTTGCCATGTTCCACGCCCTGTCGCGCAATTTCAACTGGGTCAGCATCAGATCCTAGCTCAAAGACTGGCACGTCAATTTGTTTACCTAGCGTGACCAGCTGGTCGATCGCTGCTGGACGATACACGTCTGTTGCTACCATTAAGCAGCTACGTTCTAATTTACGTAGATGCAAGGCTAACTTGGCAGTAGCAGTCGTTTTCCCAGTCCCTTGCAACCCTGCCATCAGGACAACTGTAGGAGACTGATCAGCTTGTGCTAAAGGAACATTCTCTTCCCCCATCACTTCTAAGAGTTCATCGTAGACAATTTTGATGAACTGTTGGTCGGGTCGTACGCCAGCGATGACCTCAGATCCCAGTGCCTTAGTTTCAACTTCGGTGACAAAATCTTTAACTACCTGGAGATTAACATCTGCTTCCAAGAGAGCACGACGCACTTCCCGCAAAGCTTCTTCAATATTAGATTGGGAGATTTTATCTTGACCCCGGAGTTTTTTCCAGGCACCTTCTAAACGGTCAGCTAGTGCTTCAAACATAATGAGTTAAGTTACACCTTCGTTAGCCAGCAGAGTTTGCATGCGATATATATAGCTTAGTGTTTTTTAGTTTGACTGTAGAGAGAACTCAATCCTGATAACCTTAACTGCGATACGCGCTCTAACTCGTCTCAATCCGATCTAGGCGATTACCTGGTTATTCTGCTGAGTTTGTCATGCCCGCCCTCTTGCCTTTTGCTTTTTTAGTCACTCAAAAGACTTTTTTAACTATTCATTAAATTTTCTATCTCACTAGCTTTTGTTGGCAATGCCGCAGTTAAAACTTCGCTACCTTCTTGTGTCACTAAAACATCATCCTCAATGCGAATTCCTCGTACGTCGGCAAACTGAGATAATCGCTCCCAATTCACCACATTCCCATATTTTGCTCGCCGATCGCCATCGTTTAAAATCGCTGGAACTTGATAAAATCCTGGCTCAATTGTGACTAACATTCCTGGACGTAAAGGGCGATTTAAGCGCAGGTATCCCCAACCAAAGCGGTTGCTCCTTATACGTCCCTCATCATAACCTGCTAAATCTTCTCCCAAGTCTTCCATATCATGGACATCTAAACCCAGTAAATGACCAATTCCGTGGGGAAAAAAGAGCGTATGGGCGTCCATTTCTACTAAGTCTTGCGAGTTTCCTTGCAAAATGCCTAAGTTGACTAAACCTTCTGTAATGACAGTACAGGCGAGTAAATGTAAGTCTTGATACTCCACACCCGGGTGTATCTTAGCTATACAAGCATCATGAGCGGCTAGTACAATATCATAAATATCTCTTTGGGTAGGTGAAAACTTCCCACTAACAGACCAAGTGCGAGTGACATCAGCTGCCCAACCCATCTCGGTTTCTGCGCCAACATCAACAAGCAACAAGTCACCCGGTTGCAATGAGTGGTGATATTGCTCGTTGTGCAGAATTTCGCCGTGAACAGTCACAATACTGTTGTAGGATGTAGTCATGTTATTGGCGATCAAAACTTGCTCCATCGCTGCACGAACTTCTGCTTCAATTTGGGCATGAGTCGTAGCTGCCATACCAGCTTTGTGTGCCTCTACAGTCACGGCTGCAGCTTTTCGCAATTCAGTTAACGCACCCTCATCATGAATGAGGCGTAACGAGATCATTGCCTTCGCTAACTCCAAGTCGATTTCTTGGGGTGGCTTTTGCGGCAAAACCCATCTGTTCAAAATTTGTGACTGTTGCGTCCAAGTGGCGGCGTCCTGCACAGCAATTGTTGCTGCCCCTTGTGTCCACAATTCCAATTCTGCCATTGGTCTTGCAGCGTCTGCTCCAATTCTCTGAGCAATCTCCTCACGCGTTGGCATTTCTCCATGCCAAAGGGCGCTTTCTGGTTGGGGATCATCCATGAAGAGTTCTAGCTTTCCTGCTGCAAGGCGAATTGCTGTGTTGGGCAATGGAAGTCCTGCAAAGTAGAGGAAATGACTGTTTGCTCGGAAGGGAAAGACATTTGCTGGATAGTTACGTGGACTGCTACTTCCTGACCAGAGAATGGCGGGAAAATCAATGAGGTTGGCTAGTCGTTGTCGGCGATCGCGTAGAGTCTCAATGAGAGAGTTAGAGGTTTTTTGTATCATAATCTGGGAAATGAAAGCAAATGTCAAAAACTAGGGGTGTAGGGGAAATAAGAGCATGGGGGCTTGTACCCATCAGCAGTTAGGACCACCATGACATACTAGGACTTTGTAGACAGAGCCTAGTCATAATTTTGCTTAAGACACGATGGAATTAAGACTAGCCCTTTCAAGGTGAGCATATGTACTATCATAATCTCTACCGCATTTCAGGCATCAGCGGGAATTACAGAAAAAATTTTTGGATGTAAATTAAGCGATCGCGATCGCTTAATTTACATAAAACTTACGCACCATCTGCCAGAAACCCGGTTTATTCGTTCGTATTTGGTTACTAAACAGACGATTTTTGGTAGAAACCGGGTTTCTTTGCGTAAGTCCTGTTACAGTCCAAAAATCAGGAGTTTAATACATAGATTTTTTATTCAATTCCAGACAATGCCTGAAATGCTTCAAAAATCGTGATAGTACATATGCTTACCTTGAAAGGGCTGGTCCTATATTCTTGTGGTGTTTTAATTTGCTGGCGGATGTAGCCACCCATATTGTTACCATCGGCATAGATGTAGGCAACAAAACCTGAAGGGCTGCTAGCGTTGCCGAGTTCTCTGAGCGATCGCGTACACTGATATTAACAAGCTTTCATCACCAAGCGGACAATGCCAGAAAACCCGCAAGACCAGAACACTCCCCTGACGCTGGAGAACTTTTGGAAGATTCTTGATTCCAAACTCGTTAGTTTAGGAACTCCTGCAGTTTTGGTTGGAGTAGCGCTTGATTTCGCACGCAAATCAGAATGGCAAAATGCTGGGCTTTGTGTGGTAGCAGCTGTTGCTGTTTGGTTTGTCATTAAGATTTGTAACAAAATCGCTCCACGCATTGACAAATTACTGGACTGGATGTTGGACAATGCTGAAATTCTACTTCAGAATCTGTGGGCAAAGCTGACTTCTGATTTTGAAGGCAAATATTATGAACGACTGAAGTTTGACTGTCGAGAGTGTCAACGACCCCCGACTTGAAGTCGGGGGCTTCCAGCCAGAAGCCCTAGTTGACCAGACTTAGTACTCCCTTGTACTACGTTCAGAGCAAGCGTTAAAGTTCCTACCTACGGATGCGTAGCTAGTCTGTAGCTCTAGAAAATCAGGATTAAACATCTGTAATGGGTTAAGGAAGTGTCCTGATTAAAGTACCGACTCTGAACATTGTCGAAGCTAACTTTACCCGAAAGGAGGGACTTATGTCCAAAATATTCGTTATTGATTCAGAAAAACGACCTTTAAATCCAATACATCCAGCACAGGCAAGGCAATTATTACGAAACAAAAAAGCAGCAGTTTTTAAAAGATTTCCGTTTACTTTAATCTTGAAAGAATACGTCGGTGATTCTACGGTATTGCCACTACGATTAAAGATTGACCCTGATGAAAGCAACCGTTCTCTGTCTACAAGACGAGTCGATTTATACAAAGAGATTTGTCAGGTGTTGTTGGAAAAACGACGGCGTGCAAAAGAATTATCCGTTTCTCTTTATGCTGAACAGAAACTGATTGTTTTGCGTTCTTTGGCGCTGAAGTTGATGGAAGCAAATACCCAGGCGTTTACCTTGGATGAATCTTCTTCTCGTGACAAAACATTCAAGCAAGCCAAAACACTGATTCAGCAAAAATTAGCCACATTTCCAAATCAAACACTCACCCCAAAAGACTTTATCACTAGAGATGATCAAGGTGTGCGGGAGTTATTGAGCCAAAGAGAACAAGAAGAAATTTATGAGTTTGCTCACAAAACATTTCAAGAATATTTAGCGGCTGTTGCCATCACGAAATTTAATCAACAAGAAAAAAAAGAACTCTTACAGAACGTATTCGCTGACGATAAAACACTCTCTTGGTGGCGAGAAACCATTCGTTTTTGTGCCGCGCAGACTGATGCAAGTGATATCATTCAGGCTGCCTTGAATTATGCAACAGTTCCCGTGCTCACGCTTGCCTATCAGTGCAAGCAAGAAGCGCAACAAATTTCTTCTGAAAGTGTGCGACAACAGCTAGAAAAGAAGTTTGAAGAAGGACTAAAGTCTGAGAAACTAGATGAATTTACTCTGGCGGCGGAAGTGAAGCTTGCTTACCGCCTAAATCAGTTGAATCATGATTTGACAGAGAGTAACTCTGAAACAGAAAGCTCCTATGCGATTGATAGCAGCTACATCACTCATGCAGAATATCAACTCTTTTTGAATGAGACAAATTCTCCCACCAACTCTCCCACCACTGTTGATAACAAAAGACAAGTTGAACAACCCATCACTAATTTAAGCTTTTGGAATGCTAATCGTTTTTGTGCTTGGCTGAGTTTGAGAACTCGTAAAGAATTGGGAGAACCAGGAATCTGCTACAAAGCAGCGACACAAACAGAACAGCAACAACATCCCTGCGAGAAAGATAAAGAGTACGCCGACAAAGGAGGAATTCGGCTAAGGCTCATCCGGTTTCAAGTACCAACTCCTACGCACAACTAGCCTACTACCTTGCAGCAGGTGAGTGGAAAGAAGCTGACGAGGAAACTGATAAAGTTATGCTTGAGGTGGCTGGGCGAGAAAAACAAGGTTACCTAGAATTGGAGGACATCCGACAATTTCCCTGTGAAGACTTGAGAATCATTGACCAATTGTGGGTACAGTACAGTAACGGACACTTTGGCTTTAGTGTTCAGAAAAAGATTTACCTGGAGGTGGGTGGAAAGCTTTTAGAAGAAAATCTCCAGAGAGCGCCTTGGGAAAAAGTCGTCGCTTCAACAAGACTCTACGCTCGTATACGTGGTAGAGTGAGAAATGATGAGTATGAAGCTTATGTGCGATTTAGCGATCGCGTAGGATGGAGAGTGAATAACGACTGGATCAGCTACTCCAATGCAATTTTCGACACGACTTCACCTAAGGGACATCTCCCGATTGGGGGGGTGAGAGTGAGTGGTGAGGTGGGGAAGTGTTCTTTTTTCTGGCGTCGAGACTTGTAAACTGTAGCATTTAACAGTTCCAGAAGTTTGTAAATATTTGTTACTGCTTCCTTTTATACGAAATAATAAGCTTTTCAGCTTCTCGATACCTGGCACTGTGGGTTAAAGCTGATTAGGACGAAGGTTCTTGGCTTATCCTCAAAGGATAACTTTTCTCGGATGTCCTAAGATTTCTGTCCACTGCTATATCATCGGGAGCATCCCAATTTTGTAAAATTACCAAAAGGATAGATAGTCCGCAGCGAATGAAGCGGAGCGGAATGAAGCATAAGTCCTTCTCCTATCCCAGAGGCTGCTTCATGTGGACACGCGCAAGGGACGCAAAGTCTAGATATTGCGATTGCTTCTCTTCTCTACGAGAGGCTGCGCGAACGCTGCGGACAAAATATGTTTTTAAACATTTGGGATGCTCCCATATCATCCAATACTGCTCGGTTAAGCGAAAATGAGAAACCCGGTTTCTCCAAGAAACCGGGTTTCTGGCACCTCAACTATCGTTAACCGACAAGTATTGCCATATCATCTTGGTATTCATCACTTCATTAATGCCTGAAAGCCTGCTTGTACAAAATGCTGATCAAAAGTCAAAGCTTGAGTCACTTCTGCTTGGTTCATAACTATAAGTGAAATGCAATCAACCAAACCCCATGCTTTATCTTGGTACATTTTGTAGAGTATGAACGCTTGCTCGAATATTTGAGGAGTCAGTCGTACAATTTCTACCTCTTCTGAAGAAAAAAGTACTCAATGATTTCAACTGCCTTATCTTTATAACTACGTGCTAAAGCGTTACCAACTTCCAGCAATACTGCATCAGTTGTCAATAAAGGACATCCTTCCAATTCAATACTGCTCGGATAAGCAAAAATTAGAAACCCGGTTTCTTAAAGAAACCGGGTTTCTGGCACCTCAACTATTCTTAACCGAGCAGTATTGCCTTCCAATTTGTCGGCTAATTCATAAGCTTTTTGGTTATGAGATGCGCATCTTGGTAGAAGGGTCTAAAACCCCTCCCTTGTAGGGAGTCTTTAATTGGGAGGGGTGGGAATCCCGAACCTATTTCTCCCAACTGACTCGCAGTATTGCTGACTCCTGTATTCTTCTTCAACTGCGTTCATCTGCGTCGAGAATGCGGTTCCAAAACTAAATCAAAATTTTGCCATCTACATCATCTTAGGTAAAATCACAGGACAAAAATTAGGCTGATCATTCACATCTTCCAACCGCGAAGTTTTTAACCTATCAAGCCACTTTTGCATATAAACTCGATTCGCTTTTTGCTCATCTGGATCTTGAGTATCCAATGGATTTGGCATAAGTCCCAAAATTGTCGCAGTCGTCACACAAAACATAGATTTTTGAAAACTTATGCAAATTTGAACTCGCAAATCATCTTCTCCTCGACGACTGCGACGATAAACTTCATGCAAATAATCTGGAAGATAATGACGCATATCCTGCATTAACAAAGTTGGAGGAATACCCGCACCGCCAATAGGTAAAGGATCAGCATACAAAGCGCCATATTGAAATCGAGTTTGATCTGGGGAAATCTGATAAGCTTGGGCATTATATGAAACTGTGCCATGAAAAGGCGTTCCCCGGAAGAAAACAGCTTCTACATAAGGAATTGCCGTATCTGCAAGAAAAGTCAAACCTACAGATTTGGGAATGATATCGTAAACTTTATCTCGAATTTTAACGGCGTAAGTAATAGGTTTGGTAGCATCTGCTACCAAACCTGCTTTGATATGTTCTACAACATCAGGAATAGATTTTATTTCACCGTTATCGTAACGGTCTGATAAACTGAGGAACATATCAGCCATCACCCGCCAAAATTGTCCTAAACCTGTAGAGTAAGCACTGACACGCAACTGTTCAGTTAAGAAATCAGGAAATAATTGATTAACTCCCTTAATGATGGGATTGTTTTTAAATTTTGCTGCGATAACAGCTTGCGCTCTTTCTTCAAATTCTTCTGAATCTAAGTATTGATCCAATCCACCGCCACCATGCCATATCATAGCTCTCATGCAATACTCGGCATATTCAAAATTAATTCTGTCATGCCACCAATGCCGTAGTAGTTTCTTAAAAGAAAAGTCTCCATTAAAGTATTTAAAAAATTGGAAGAATACTAAAAATTGATGTTCAGCAACATATATTAGATTTTTTGAGTAGGCATCTAAAACGATACCATAACTTTTCAGAATGCCGACAACTTCTAGTAAGTTTTCTAGATTATCAGGAAGTAATGCTCCTCCTGATTCCAATCGCTCAATATACTCAGATAAGGGGTAATTAACGGGCTTATTTTTGATGTTTACCATTGCGATTTCTCCGAAATACTTAAAATCTAGCAGTCCTATTTGAGTTGTAAATTGACTTCATCAGGCAGGGAACAGGGAACTTTTAACAGGGAACAGGAAAGAAGGTTCTTTGAGGTGTACCTAGCTTCGCAAAAATCAAATAGGAGTCCTATATATTAAAAGAAAATCTTAATTTGTAAGGTGGGCACTACCTAATTTCTTATGTCATTGGTGAGCATTAGGCAGTGCCCAACGCCCTTCTCCCTTAGGAGAGGGAAAGCCGTCATTCGCGCTGGTCTCACCAGATGCTACAACGGGGGGAACCCCCCGAAGGTTTGATCGGAGGAAACCTCCGCTCAAACTTCTCTCCGCACCGCACTGGCTCCCCTACTGTAGTCTTGTTTGTTTAACTTTTGCCTTTTTCTTGAACAAATGACACCGTTACCATTGAGCTTGGTGTGTTAACCATCGCTGTCATTGTGGGTTCAGTCCAACGCACAAGCCAATTAGGTTGGACTCCAAAAATCACAATCAGCACAGCTAAAACGACAGCAGGAATACGCTCTCCCCAAGAGACACGGGGTAAGTTGATAACTTGTGCAGACAAGCGCCCAAAAAAGGCACGATTCATGAGAATTAAGAAGTAAACAGCAGTTAAGCCTGGACCTATCATGCATAACAAGGTTTGCACTGGATAAACTGCGAAACTGCCCCGAAAAACGATGAATTCGGCAATAAATCCCACCATTCCCGGTATACCAGCGCTTGCCATCACTCCCAACACCATCAAGCTTCCAATCACAGGCATACCTCGTTCTGGGTTAAGGAGTCCTTGAAGAACTTCTAAATCCCGACTTCCTGTTTTTTTATACACAATCCCTACCAGTAAAAATAGCAGGGCTGAAATTAATCCGTGACTAATCATTTGCATGATGCTTCCCAACACACTCAGAGGTGTAGCAACAGCAGCGGCTAAAAGCACATAGCCCATGTGTCCAATGGAACTGTATGCCACCATTTTTTTCATGTCGTTTTGGGCGATCGCACACGATGCACCATAAAGCACGCTCACCACTGCCCAAATTGCTAAACCGGGAGCTAGATAACTCCAACCATTCGGTAACAAGTTCATCCCAAACCGCAGTAAGCCGTAAGTTCCTAACTTCAACAGAACCCCAGCTAATAATATAGAAATTGGTGTGGAAGCCTCAACGTGAGCATCTGGTAACCACGTATGCAGAGGAACTAGGGGAATTTTGATGCCAAAACCAATCAATATTCCCAACAGGAGTAAGATTTGTGTTCCCAAAGACAAAGACTTGGTATTCAAGGCGTCTAAAGCAAAGCTAGAAGCACCACTCAGCCAAACTACGCCAAGAAAACTTGCCAAAATGAACACCCCAGAAACAGCGGTGTAAATCAAAAATTTAGTCGCTGCATAGCCTCGCCGTTCACCACCCCAAATGGCAATCAGAAAATACAGAGGAATGAGTTCTATCTCGTAAAACAAGAAAAATAGCAGTAAATCCTGTGCGATGAAGGCTCCAGTTACCCCAGCGTTTAACAGCAAGAGCAAAGTGTAATAGAATCGAGGACGTGCAATATTTTCATCGCTGCTGTAGATGGCGATGCAAGTCAACAAGCCATTTAACAGCAACAAGGGTAATGACAAACCATCTACCCCAAGATAGTAACTCAATCCTAAAGCATCTATCCAAGGTAAGAATTCCGTAAATTGTTGACTCACTTCTCCAGGGTTAAACTGGCTTGAAATGACCACAGTCCATAAGAAAGCGATACTCGCAACGACCAAAGCGACTTTACGAGAAAGTTTTGGTGTCATGCCAAAAGGCAAGAAACTGATGAAAGCCGCACCTAGCAACGGCACCAAAAGCAAAATACTGAGCATAGGGGACAAGGGGACTAGAATAGGAACTTATTGAACAAGCCTGATGACCAGCTGACGAAAAAACCTAAGAGGCTAATGCCTATAAGGATGGTCAACATGTATCCTTGAGAGCGACCAGAAATGCTGTACTTTAAGGTTTGTCCACTAAAAATTGCTGCAAACCCAACTAAGTTAATTAGACCATCTACTAGATAGCGATCGCTCCAAGCAGAAATTTTAGAAAACAGCGCAACTGCACCAACGACTGTCACATGATAAAGTCGGTCAATGTAAAAGTCATAACCCAATAAGTCTTGCAAAAATCTCCAAGTGAGGACTCTGGATCTCGACCAAGCTTTGTGTAGGTAAATGCTAGACCCTATCCCTATCCCCAGCACTGTAGAGGATACTAACAACGTCATTACAATCCAATTTATACTTTCCCAATCGGGTAGCAGGTACCATTGTTGTAACATCAGGGGTAATAACAAAGTTATCACTGTCAGTGTTACAATTGGCAATGCCATCTGCCAACCAACTTCTGGGGCGCGACGGGTCTTTGGTTGTGGTTTACCCCAAAATATTAAGCGAAATAGGCGTGTCAAATTTAATGCTGTCAAACCGTTGACTAGTACTAAAATGGCAACGACCCAAGGGCTAACAAAAGCCAAGCCATCAGCCCATCCTAACATTGCCCAAAAGCTCCCCAGTGGTAGTAGTGTTACCATTCCAGCGGAACCCACAACAAAAGCTGTGGTGGTTGCTGGCATCCTTGACCACAGACCGCCCATTTCTGTCAAGTCTTGAGTATTGGTAGTAAATATAACTGAGCCGGTACTCATAAATAATAGGGCTTTGGCAATTCCATGAGTTAGCAGCAGCATCAAAGCAACTCCTCCTTGCTGCATCCCTACCGCTAAAAACACTAACCCCATATATGCACTGGTAGAATGAGAGAGCGCTCGTTTAATGTCAATTTGGGCGATCGACACTAACGATGCACCGACTGCCGTGACTGTACCCATGATTATCAAAGCATTTAATGCGACTGGCGACAGCGCTAAAATTGGTTGTAGTTTAAACAACACAAACGCCCCACCAGCCACCACCAAAGAGTTTCGCATCACTGAAGCTGGGTTGGGACCTTCCATTGCTTCATCTAACCACAAATGCAGCGGAAATTGAGCACATTTACCTGCAGGTCCTGCTATTAGCGCTAAACCTAGTAAAGTTGATGTTGTCTGGCTCAAGTTTGCCCTTTGTGCCCATTCATAAAGATTGGAAAAGTTCAAGCTACCTGCTATGGTGGCAAGTGTCACAACTCCCATCAGCAGCAACAAGTCTCCCACGCGCTTGGTTAAAAATGCATCTCGCGCTGCTGTGACTACTAACGGTTGAGCATACCAGAAACCCACCAGTAAGTAAGTTGAAAGAGTCAGCATTTCCAAAAGGGCATAGCTGAGAAATAGGGAGTCACTGATGGCTAAACCACTCAACGCTGCTTCAAAAAACCCCATCAACGCAAAAAAACGCGCCAACGCCCAGTCCTTTTCCATGTAACCAAGGGCGTAAGTTAGTGCCAGTAAATTTAACCCTGTAATTAAAACTGTTGCCCCAACACTAACTGGCGAGACTTCTAAGGCAAAGGATAGATCAAAATCCACAGCTTTGAACCAGGTAATCAAAAAACTTTGTGGTTCTGTATTCCAAATATCAATGAATACAAATAGGCTGTGGACAAAAGCCAAAACCGTTGTCAACAAGTTGAAATAAACAGCTGGTCTTGGTCCTGTGCGCCGAATTAATCCCATTGCCCACGGCAAGGTGAAAAGCGCACCTATTAATCCATAAAAAGGTATACACCAGCTTGTTAAAAAGAGAATCTGATTCATTCAAACAGTCCTTGCTTGATAGTTCAGCTAAAGAATTATTGTTTACCTAATGGAATAAATTTGTTTAACTCTATGAGGAAAACCATTTATCTTCGATTATTTAAAAGTATTTTATAAGCATTTTTCTATTTATCTGTATCAACAAGACAAGAAAAATTTAATCGATTCTATAAATTATTCTTCTTTCATCTTTACTTTTCCCTACTGAGAGCAATAGAATTCATAACTTAAAAACTCTAGTTTATAAGGCATATAATAAAAAATTATATATTTTATTTAGACTTTTATGACACAAACAGCAAAAAACGACGAAAGACTGTAGTAGAACTCATTAAGTTTTTCGCCATTCTTAAGGAATTGAATTTTTGTCTTTATGAACTTGTTTGAGCGAATGTTATAAAAAAATTATAAAGCAGAAGTGGCTGCTCTAGGAATCTGTGAAGTTCGGTTGACCAGAATTACTAGTATAAAATCGTATTAAGATTTTATAATTGGCTTGATTAAAAAGTATTATGGTAATTTATATTGTCAAGGACGCCAAGCTTTTCTATGCTTAATTTGGAGATACTTTTAAAGCTCAAGATGAGCATCCCCGTAAAAATTTTTCATTTCCCAGTATCCAAGACAGTACACATTACAATAATTTCGTGGGAGTTCTGCAATGCCAATTGCGGTTGGAATGATTGAAACAAAAGGGTTTCCGGCAGTAGTAGAAGCTGCTGATGCGATGGTGAAAGCCGCTCGCGTGACTCTAGTAGGGTATGAAAAAATCGGTAGCGCTCGGGTGACTGTGATTGTCCGAGGAGACGTTTCTGAGGTGCAAGCTTCTGTTGCGGCTGGAGTGGAAGCAGCTAGAAGAGTGAACGGCGGTGAGGTGGTGTCCACTCACATCATTGCTCGTCCTCACGAAAACTTGGAATATGTATTGCCCATTCGTTACACCGAAGCTGTGGAGCAGTTCCGCACTTAGCAATTTTGGATTTTTCTAAATAAATCAAGCTTGCAACCGACAGCTGATTGCTTGAGTGCTTTAAAATCAAAATCTGAAATTCTTGTCGGGGTTGCCTTCTTGTAGCTTTCCTTATGTTCAAATATTAAAAGCTAAGGATTAAAACTCATGTCAATTGCAGTAGGAATGGTAGAAACTTTAGGGTTTCCAGCGGTAGTAGAAGCAGCAGATGCAATGGTAAAAGCTGCTCGTGTAACTTTAGTAGGCTACGAAAAAATTGGTAGCGGTCGCGTAACCGTAATTGTGCGGGGAGACGTTTCTGAAGTACAAGCTTCAGTTGCTGCCGGAGTTGAATCAGTGAAGCGAGTCAACGGTGGACAAGTGCTGTCTACCCACATCATTGCTCGTCCTCATGAAAACCTGGAATACGTGCTGCCAATTCGTTATACAGAAGATGTAGAGCAATTCCGGGAGAATGTGAACGCAATTCGTCCCTTTGGCAGAAGACCATAGCGTGTCATGCAAATTGCCAAAGTTCGCGGCACAGTAGTCAGCACTCAAAAAGACCCAAGTCTTAGAGGTGTCAAACTACTGCTGTTGCAATTCGTAGATGAAGAAGGACGCGTTCTACCAAAATACGAGGTGGCAGCTGATATTGTGGGTGCGGGAGTGGATGAGTGGGTACTTGTTAGTCGCGGTAGTGCTGCCCGTCAAATTTTGGGTAACGAACAACGTCCACTAGACGCAGCAGTGGTGGCAATAATTGATACAGTCCGTGTTGAAGACCGCCTGATTTACAGCAAAAAAGACCAGTTATAGATAGTCATTGGTCATTAGGAGCCATTGCGTTGCGGTGAATCCAGCGCTGCAGGAGGGTAACCCTGCAGCACTGGTCTAGTCGCCCATGCCTGTGGCAACGCTCTTGCAACAGAACTGGTCTCACATAAAGATAACAGAGGAGGAACTTAGCGATGGCAATCCGCAACACGGCAGCACCCCCAACCCCGTGGTCAAAGAGTTTAGCTGAGCCGAAAATCCATGAAACTGCGTTTGTACATTCTTTTTCCAACATCATTGGAGATGTACTGGTAGGTGCAAATGTAATCGTTGCTCCAGGGACTTCGATTAGAGCAGATGAAGGTACACCCTTTCATATAAGTGAAAACACCAACATTCAAGATGGTGTAGTAATTCATGGGTTAGAGCAAGGTCGAATTATTGGTGACGACCAAAATGAGTACTCAGTATGGATTGGTAGCAATGCATCCATCACTCACATGGCGCTCATTCACGGACCAGCTTATGTTGGGGATGATTGCTTCATTGGTTTTCGCTCTACAGTGTTTAACGCTAGGGTGGGAGCAGGTTGCATTGTGATGATGCATGCTCTTATTCAAGATGTCGAAATTCCTCCGGGCAAATATGTACCCTCTGGAGCAATAATTACAAATCAGCAGCAAGCCGATCGCCTGCCAGATGTGCAAGCACAGGATAATCACTTTGCTCATCATGTCGTTGGAATTAATCAGGCATTACGCTCTGGTTATCTCTGTGCTGCGGATAGTAAGTGTATAAATACTATTCGGGATGAATTAGATAAATCTTATACAAGCAATGGTTTTAATGAGTTTGAAAGGAGTCATGACGTGGCGAGCAGTAGATTGGGCGCTGAAACAGTAGAACAAGTACGTTATCTATTAGATCAAGGGTATAAGATTGGTACAGAACATGTAGACCAACGGCGGTTCCGCACCGGCTCTTGGCAAAGTTGTACACCAATAGAAGCAAGATCAGTTGGTGAGGCGATCGCAGCTTTGGAAGATTGTCTAACAGGTCATGCTGGCGAGTATGTTCGTCTATTCGGCATTGACCCCAAGGGTAAACGGCGCGTGCTGGAAACCATTATCCAACGCCCGGATGGAGTCGTACAAGCGCCTGCTAACTTCAGACCTCCTACCAATAGAACAAACAGAAGCTACAACGGTAATGGTTACAGCAATGGTAGTGGTAGTGGTAAACTCAGCGCTGAAACTGTAGACCAAGTACAACAACTTCTGGCAGGTGGTTACAAAATTGGTACAGAACACGTAGATGAGCGTCGCTTCCGTACAGGTTCGTGGCAAAGCTGCCAGCCTATTGAAGCAACTTCCACAAAAGAAGTTGTTGCCGCATTGGAAGAATGTATAGACAATCATGAAGGCGAGTACGTACGCTTAATTGGTATTGACCCCAAAGTAAAACGGCGTGTGTTAGAAAGCATTATCCAACGCCCTAACGGTTCAGTCACCTCATCTGGCGGTTCTAAGTCTGTAGCTAGTGGCGTGGGAGCGAATTCCTCTGCAAGACCAACAGCAACCAGTACTCACCTCAATTCCGAGGTAGTAGAACAGCTACAGCAACTCATCAATGGAGGGTATAAAATTAGCGCCGAACACGTAGACCAACGACGTTTTCGCACAGGTTCGTGGTCAAGCTGTGGGCAAATTCAGGCTAATTCTGCACAACAAGCCGCAGCAGCATTAGAAAGCTATCTAAATGAATACCAAGGGGAGTATGTGCGGCTCATTGGTATTGACCCTAAAGCTAAGCGTCGCGTGTTAGAAACAATTATCCAACGTCCTAACGATCCAGTCACCTCATCTGGCAATTCTAACTCTGTAGCGAGTGACGTGGCGGCAAATTCCTCTGCAAGACCAACAGCAACCAGTACCCGCCTCAGTTCCGAAGTCATAGAACAGCTAAAGCAACTCATCAATAGTGGATATAAAATTAGCGCCGAACACGTAGATCAGCGACGGTTCCGTACAGGTTCTTGGTCGAACTGTGGGCAAATTCAGGCTAATTCTGCACAACAAGCCGCAGCAGCATTAGAAGCGTATCTAAACGAATACCAAGGGGAGTATGTGCGACTCATTGGTATTGACCCTAAAGGCAAGCGTCGCGTATTGGAAACAATTATCCAACGGCCATAAGGTAAAGGGACAAGGGGACAAATCAAGTCAAAAGTCAAAAGTCAAAAGTCAAAAGTCAAAAGTCAAAAGTCAAAAGTCAAAAGAAAGAATTTTTACTTTTTACTCGGTTCTTTTTACTTGTTAATCCCCCACTCCCTCACTCCTTCCTAATTCAAAGGCTTCCGAGGTTACATATCATGTTTGTGCCGCCACTGCGCCCAAGTTATGACTTTGATTCCTATATAAGTGGCGAGGTGATAATTCATCCAAGTGCAGTACTTGCACCAGGTGTGATACTCCAAGCGGCTCCAAACAGCAAAATAATCATTGGTTCAGGGGTCTGTGTTGGTATGGGGTCAATTCTCCAAGTCCATGAAGGAACCCTAGAGGTAGAAGCAGGAGCAAACCTGGGAGCCGGTGTTTTGATGATTGGTAAAGGCAAAATTGGGGCAAATGCTTGTATTGGAGCAGCAACGACAATTTTCAATTGTTCTGTTGAGCCGGGACTTGTTGTCGCTGCTGGCTCGGTTCTAGGAGATACAAGTCGGCGTATTTCTGAGTCTTTTACGCCAACTGAAGAAACAACCCAGTCACAATCATCCACAAGTGACTCCACTTCCAGTAGTACAGAGTCGGAAAATGGGACAGGGGCAAGGGGACAAGGGGACAAGGGGGAGCAGGGGAGCAGGGGAGCAGGGGAGACTGTAAGCTCTAATTCTCCTCAGCCTACCTCCTCATCCCCCTCATCCCCCCCAGCCCCTACCCAGGACTCTCAAATTGGTACCTACATTTACGGGCAAGAAAGCATACAAAAGCTTTTGGTTACGTTATTTCCCCATAAGCAATCCTTGAATAAACCTACATCTGACGGTCAGCCTGAATAAGTGTTAATTGTTAAGTTGTCAGCAATTAAAGAGCAACTAACAATTAAGTACCCTGGAGAACTAAAATGGAGGCATACAATCAACGGTCTGTAAGTACACAACAGGCATCGTACCGTCGAGATATCCTTAAGAATAGTGCTTTAGGATTGGTGTCTACCCGCAGTTTTCCAGCAATGGTTGGTACAGCGGATACGATGCTCAAATCTGCTGGAGTTCACCTCATTGGATATGAAAAAATTGGCAGTGGTCACTGTACTGCTGTTGTTAGAGGTGCGATCGCTGATGTACGTCTGGCGGTAGAGTCTGGAGTTCAAGTTGCCGAACAAATCGGTCAATTAGTTTCTAGTTTGGTGATTCCGCGTCCTTATCCTAACCTAGAAGTTGTGCTGCCTATCAACAGCCGCCTCAGTGCACTTGCTGACGACAGCAATTACAACCGTCTGAGCAACCAAGCAATTGGTTTGGTAGAAACGCGAGGATTTCCGGCATTGGTGGGAGCTGCTGATGCGATGCTGAAAGCCGCCGATGTTCAATTAGCAGCGTACGAAAAAATTGGTGCAGGTTTGTGTACAGCCATTATTCGCGGCTCCGTGGCAAATGTGGTGGTAGCAGTGGAAGCTGGTATGAACGAGGCAGAACGTATTGGGGAATTGAACGCAGTGATGGTAATTCCAAGACCATTAGAGGAATTGGAGCACACTTTGCCAGTTGCAAGTTGTTGGATAGAAGAACGTCAACCGTTAAAGTTGCCAGTCAGCATCAAGGAGCAAGTCGCAGAAACAGAGCTAGTGCAATTGCCAGATTTAACCAGGTTACCTCTAAAAATAACCGAAGAATAACGCTTGTGCTTCCTTTGCATAAGGAGCAGTGTCCAAGCGGATTTTCGCATCAAGCAGTTTACTGAGTCAACAAGGTCTTAATCTTGTATTAAGCTTTCTGTCATTATTGCATTTAACGTTAGACAATAATGCTACACATCCAGTTCCAGCGATATCACCATAAACTGTATATTATGCGAATTTTTAATTCTCCTGCACCCTCAGAAACACAAACACGCGTGCGCATTCTAGATGCGGCAAAGCGGCTGTTTGCCTCTCAAGGATTTGATGGCACAACCACCCGTGACTTGGCACAAGCAGCAGGAGTTGCTGAAGGCACCCTGTTTCGTCATTTTCCCAATAAAAAGGCGATTTTGATAGAGATTGCAACTCAAGGTTGGGTGGAGATTCTGACAGATTTACTCACAGAATTGAGTGAAATGGGCAGTTATAAAGCTGTTGCTCAGGTTATGCGTCGCCGGATGTGGAATATGCATAAAAACGCCGACTTAATGCGGATTTGTTTTATGGAGGCACAGTTTCACCCAGACTTGCGCGATCGCATCCAGTCTGAAGTGATTGCCAAAATGACTGATGTTGCCGAGGCATTCTTTCAAACCGCAATGGACAAAGGAATCTATCGTCGGACGGATGCTAAACTTGTCGCAAAGGTATTCTTGGGAATGTTTGCGATTGCAGGCTTTTCCGACAACACCCTGATGGAACCAAACGCCTCACCCCAACAAATGCAAGAAATGGCAGAAGGACTGGCTGATATCTTCCTAAATGGAGTCTTGGCAAAAGAGTAAGTTTTTGTCCTTTGTCCTTCGTATCAATAACAAATAGCAAATGACCAAATCCAAAATCTAAAATTTAAAATCTAATATCTCCTTTGCTTGTTGACTCCACTGCTTAACTTGCTCAATCGAAAGTCTCTTGGAAAAACTATCACTTATTAAAGACTTTCGCGCTTCAAGAGGGAGGCGCTATCCCTTGTGGTTAATCCTACTGTTAGTATTAATGGGAACGATGAGTGGTTGTATAGGCTACCAAGCTCTCGAAGATTTTGCCTGTCGTCATCATCCAGCATTGGTACAACAGTTACAGTTAAAAGCAACAAGTTTTCCATCTGACTCCACTTTTCGACGAGTGATATCATGTCCGGTTAATTGCTTATAAATCCCGCACAACCCTACCCCGGTTTTGTCTTGCGCCAAAACCGCCCCTCCCCTTACTAACGGGAGGGGATTAAGGGGTGGGGTGCAGATATTGCGGGAATCACAACTAATCAACCGGACATGATATTACCAATGCTTTTAACCTCACCCTCGCTTTAGGGTGCGCTAAAATCTTTCCCTCTCCTTCAAGAAGAGGGATGAAGGAGAGGGATGCCCGACAGGGCTCTTTGAGGTTCTGCGGGATTTATAAGCAATTAAGCGAACTTGATATTATCTAGTGTTAAATTTCATACTTAGTACTGGCAAAAAAGCACATTATTGCCCAGAAATCTAATCAACTTTTTCCAACCGCACCACCGCATTATAATCTGGCACTCCTTCACGCGATCGCTTACTCCTATCTAACAGCACATTCCCTTCTGGCCAATGTATTTGTAAGTTTCTAGACTGAATGGGTGCTATGTAAACCCGTCCCTTGTACTCGCCCAAATCATTCTTCAGAACGACTGCATCGCCATCTTTTAATTCCAGTTGTGCTGCATCCGCCTCATTGATCAACACCGCTTCTCGCACTGCCCCAGTAATAGCATCCTTGCGCTCTTGTACCATACTATTAAACTGCTTGCCCCGACGCGTTGCGACTAGAAAACAACCATTCGGTAATTCTCGCTCTCGACGAGACACCACTGCAAAGTGAGCTTTCCCATCCAAAGTTGGAAAATTCCAGCCAAAGCACAGATGTGAGCTACCATACTGAAACTGGTCACCTGCTTCCTTGAGGTGTTGAATACCAGCGTATTGTGGAACGACTTGAGCAATTTCTTCTCGTATAGCAGCAGTGTTCGCGAAAGCGAGCTTGTCTGCTAAATCTGGACGCACCCGCCTTGCCAATTCCATAAACACTTCCCACTCTGGGCGCGCCTCCCCAATGCGCGAACCTGGAATTTCTGGACTAAAAATGACTCGGCGTTCGGTGCTGGTTTCTGTCACTCCCCCTGGTATCTCGTAGCGAGTTGTCGCAGGTAACAACACGACTGTGTCTGCTGCTTCCACAAGCATTTGGCTAGAGAGAACAATGTCCATATGTACTCGCAAGGGAACCTGCTTCAGAGCATCTTCTACATAATCTGGTTCCGGCAAAACTTCCAAGAAATTCCCCCCTACGGAGAACAGCACGTCTAACTGTCCTTCATATGCTGCATGAATCATTTCTGGAGCAATTAAACCCTTGGTTATTGGCACATCAAAGCCCCAAAGTTTACTCAATTTGTCAGCATTTTCTGAGATAATAGGTTTACCCCCCGGAAAAACTGTGGCGTAGCATCCCATCTCTGCACCACCCTGTACCCCAGAGTGACCGCGAATTGGCATCAAACCGCATCCTTCCCGACCGACGAAACCTTTGGTCAAAGCTAAGTTAATAATAGCTCTCACATTGTCTTCGCCATACTCGTGCTGGGTAATGCCCATGCTCCAAACAAATACAGCTTTCTTTGCTTCCCCAACCATTTTGGCAAAGGCATACATTTCCTCGCGCTCAGCTCCCGAAAGCTGCTCAAACTCTTCCCAAGATTGCGTTTCAAGGAAGGTTTTGAGTTCATCAAATCCAGCGGTGTAGCGGTTAACAAACGACTGGTCTACCCAGCCGTTGGCAATCATATGCTTGATTGTACCATTTAAAAATGCCATGTCTCCGCCCATGTTTACTAAAAAGAAATCTTCAGCAAACTTGGTGCCAAACAAGGCACTTTCTGGAATTGAGGGAACCCAGTATCGCTCCATTCCTGGTTCGCGATAGGTATTAATCACGACGATTCTTGTACCTGCCTTCTTGGCGTAGTGCAGATACTTAACCGTAACAGGTTGATTATTTGCGACGTTTGAACCAATAAAAACTAATAAATCTGTGCCAATCCAGTCTTTGTAAGAGCAGGTGGTTGCAGCTGCACCTATTGCACCCTTAAGACCAGCCGTACTAGGAGAATGACAGATACGAGCGGCGTTGTCAACGTTGTTGGTTCCGATCGCTCGCACAGCTTTCTGAGTGGCGTAGTATGTTTCGTTGACGGTGCCTCTGCTGGTAATGTAGAAGCTTAAGCGCTCTGGTGTAGTGGTACGAATGTGATCAGCGATCGCATCCATTGCTTCATTCCAACTCACTTGACGAAAGCCTTTTTCTCCACCCTGGCGGATCATTGGGTAAGGAAGCCGTCCCAACTCGCGTAATTCAGCACTCGTTTTCGTTTGCAACTGGGAGACATCCGCCAAGATTGCAGGATCAAAAGCTGGCATTGTGTTCATCTGCAAAAGCCGTAACCGGACATTGCACAGATGAATTCCCTCTACTGTCCAATCTTTCATCCCGGTTGTTCCCAAAGCGCAACCATCACAAACACCCTTGTTAAGAATGTTCCACGCATAAGGTAACTTGTGACGAGATAGCCAAATGGCACGAAAGACTTCCCAGTAGTTATTTGGATATTGCTCGCCAATTCCAAATGGCTTCCAACTCGCCCAATGTAAGGGTGTCCAATGCTTTTTTGGTTTAGGTAACATAAACGTTTTCCATTACAATTATGGTATCACAAGTGACGGTGTCTAAAGACACTTAAATGGCCTTTAAAATAAGAAATTATCTTAAACCAATGAATTAGGTAATTATGCCAACCTACTATACGACTTCGTAATGAACAAGCAAATGCAATCAGTAACGTTGGAATTCCCTTACGATCCAGAACCTCTTAATTCTCCTTTTTACATTGCACGTCCTCCGCTTGAAGAACAAACGTATCAAGAAATCTCCAGAATAGGGAGCGTTGTCCGAATACAAGCTCCTCACAAGATGGGTAAAACCTCTCTGATACTGCGCCTGCTAGATTATGCTCAGCAATCTGGTTTCCATACAGTATACATAGATTTTCAGCTGGCAGAAGAGGCGATTTTTATTTCCTTAGACAAATTTTTGCGTTGGTTTTGTGCTAACACTAGTCAGCAGTTGCACCTAACACCAATGCTAGATAACTATTGGGATGAGGATGTTGGCAAAAAGGTTAGTTGTACACTTTATTTTCAAAATTATTTGCTTAAGAACATAAACAATCCTCTAGTCTTGGTTTTGGATAAAGTTGATCAGATTTTTGAGTATTCCTCAATTGCTCAAGAATTTTTCTCTTTACTGCGCTCATGGCATGAACAAGCAAAACATAATATTCTTTGGCAAAAACTCCGATTAGTCGTCGTTCACTCTACAGAAATTTATACGACTCTCAATATTAATCAATCTCCTTTTAATGTCGGACTAGCAATTCAATTACCTGAGTTTAGTTTAGAGCAGATTCAAGACTTAGCACAGCGTTATGGACTCAATTGGACAGGTGACGTGGGGCAAAAAAATGCTCAAGCACTACAAGCAATAGTGGGAGGACATCCCTATTTAGTGAGACTGGCAATTTATCACCTTGCTAACTCTCCAGAAAAAAGTTTAGAGCAGCTATTAGGTGAAGCAACTACCATTACTGGAATTTATAGCGTTTACTTGCGGAGAAAACTAGCAACTTTGCAGCAGAATCCTAAATTGGTAACAGCATTTAAACAGGTTATAACTGCAGATGATAGCGTGGAATTAGACTGCATACTTGCGTACAAGTTAGAAGGTATGGGGTTGATAAAATTGGATGGTAATCAGTATACTATTGCCTGTGAGTTGTATCGACGCTATTTTTCTCTTCAAGACCTTAAAGGACAGACTTGGCAAGAGCAAATCGAACAGTTACAAAGACAAGTTCAAGAGTTACAGCGTTTGTCTTATACGGATGAACTGACTCAACTTGCCAATAGGCGATACTTTAACATCTACCTAAAGCAACAGTGGCAAAGGTTAGCAGATGAAAGAAGTCCTTTGTCAATTATTTTGGTGGAAATTGATTATTTCAGAATTTACAGTAGCACTCATGGTCAAGAAGCTGGAGATAAATGTTTGTGTCTAGTCGCTGATGTTATCCGTGAGGTTGTAAATAATAACTCTCATCAAGGATTGCCGGTTCGTTATAAAGAGACAGAATTTGCTGCCATTTTGCCGCATACAACAACTGGTTCGGCTTTTTCGATTGCTGAACTCATCCGCAAAGGAGTCAAAGCATTGGCTCTTGCCCATGATGAGACACTCTACGGTCTTCCAGCACCTGTGCTTACTGTCAGTTTAGCAATTGCTTGCACAATTGTGCACAAAAAAGACTCTCCAAGCGTTCTAGTGAATGCTGCTTCTGAAGCACTTGAGCAGTCGTCAGTACAAAATGAGCGCGATCGCACTTTTATCAGCAAAACCTTTAATTACTAGTTTGAAAACCCTTACTGGGAGTGACTTTCAGACTGACACACCACCACGCTCTATAGAAGAATCTACCCCATTTAGAGCGAGAGCGGATTTCAGGTATTATTTGATACAAGTATAATACAGCAACAATAATCCTCTGTAATCCGATTTGGTTGTGGGGGATGACTGAGGAGTATGTTTGCTAGGTTTATTGCTGTAGTGCATGAGTAATACAGTCTGCTTCCAGCACAACCATACTCTTAGTCTCGAACACAGAACAGCGTTTTGTTAGCATTACTAGTGCCGGAACTGTTCCCTGTTCCAAGCTGGTTAAAGCCTCTGTAAACGCTGGCTGAAAACTTCTAAGCCAACTTTTGCCGCTCAAATAATCTGGTGTAAACGCTACGCGATCCAACAACCAGAAAGTTATCCCATACTTCTGAATCAACTGTCGTGCTGCTAATAAGTCCGGACTGTATTGAGCATGAATCAAATCAATGCTTCGTTGGTGAATCTGGCGGTAGTAACCTAGATGGAAGGGAAGCGCGTATTCTTTACCGACTAAAATAGATCGTTGGGCAAACGTCGGGATATTATTTGCTTCATCAGACAGGGTAGCAATAAGAATGTTTTTCGGTTGTCTCTGAAAAAATTTATACAAAGCTGACTCGTTAGACACTCTATAATTCGTTCTTGGAAAGCCATTTGAAAAATTAGGAAACAACACGAGTGTTGCTCCTAATATTACCATTGATACTAAGACCCAGAATCTTTTTCTTCGAAGACTGGATTCTGTCATTTGCTCACAAGCCCGAAAGAGTGCATCCAGTATTAGGGTCAACATTATTCCAGCAGCAAGCGCCATGACAATTCGCAAAGTATGACTTGTATATCGGGTAGGAAAAAACAGTTTTAGTAGCAAAGCATGAGATGCAAAAAATAGACACAAGGATACCAACACGATTTGAGATAAAACTGTAACCTCGTTTTTGATCTTCTTAACCAATGGGAAGCAAGACACATTTTGCAGCACTACTGGCAAGAACAACCCAACCCAAATCAAAGGAGGTAATAACGGTGGCAGTATACCACTATGTTGTCCAATTAGCCAAAACCTCCAAAAGTTGTCGTCAAAAAAAGGATGTCGTCCTCCCGACCAGAACTCCGGCATTGCTCTGGCTTGTGTAGCGGTGACAAGTGGATTAAACTCAGAGGAAGCTAAGGCATAGGGCAGGATTGCGAGAAAGCCTAACCCCAAAGCAGCTACACACAACAATAAACTACTGTGCTTCTGCTTAAGCTGGGGTGACCAACACTTCCAGTCCCATAACCGTAGGAACAAAATTCCTTCTGAAATAAATACAAGTACAGGATAAATAAGCCCTTGCAGAACGAGTGTTACGCACACGGCTAGCCAAGATCTACGTAGCATATAGTACAAAAATGCTAAAAACAATGGATATACAAAAGATCTAGGTGTGGCAGAAACCAAATCATCCTGGAACCAAAGACTTTGATTTAGGAGGAATGTAGCGATAAATCCAGCCATGGGCACTGGAAAAATCTGGAGGCAAACGCCAAAACAGTAGGCGGTGGCAATCAAGCTCAATATGATTGGTAAGATTTTACTAAGTAAAAGTGGATCAATATCTAGACTTGCCATCAACTGGTAAACAGTAGTAAATCCAGGTGGTGTGATGGATTTAAAGTAATCTGCAATCAAATCATGAGGCAGTAATTCTGGATCTATAAACCGCTGCATCCAAAACACATACTCCCGCGCATCATCCTGGACAACGTATTCATTTCTGACAGTTTTCAGAAGCCCTAAAATACCATAAAAAAATGCAAACGATAGACTCAGACCAAACCAAAATATAACTGATGTAGAGGTTCTGAAGTGTTCAGAAGCTGATGGTTTGTCTATCGGAGCAGTAAAAAATCTATGCAGACGTGAGACTAGCATTATCTGTTGCTTATCGTTTCAAGAAATGTTTTAGCAAAAGCACAATTAAACTCCCCAATAGTACCCAATTGACACTCCCCTGACTACGTGAATATCGCGCTACGCGCTCATCATCATGACTAAAGAACAAAAAACAAAGTTGAGCGCCTTCCCCTGCTTTCGGCATGCTACCGCGAACGCGCCTACGGTTCTCGCACACGGGCGCGCCTCTGAGACTGACGAGTTCCCTGTTCCCTGTTCCCTGTTCCCTCTTAAGTGAGTTAGACGGCTATAAAAGAGCAAAAAGCTTGCTTGCTAAGAATTTGAGAAATTGAATAGATAAAACGATGACAATAATTTATTGAGAATGAGCGAAAAAGGTACAGAAAAACTTATCAAGAAGTGTTTAACACAAAATGGGTGGAAAAGCAATTAAGAAACTGTATTATGAGATAGCTGAGTATAATTGTCTTGGGAAAGACATGCGCTAGGCTGGGCATAGCTACCATAACAGACGGAAGTCTTGAGGAAAAATTATGACTGCCACTTTATCTACACCAGGTTCTATCGAGTCCCTGCTAGGCAAAGAAGCAGAAGACTTGCTCACCTACAAAGCAAAAGTTTCTAAGGATTTGTTACATCTACCAGGACCAGACTTTGTGGATCGAGTCTGGCTGAGTAGCGATCGCAATCCCCAAGTTTTGCGTAATCTCCAAACACTTTACTCTATTGGACGGTTGGCAAATACCGGATATCTCTCTATTCTTCCTGTAGACCAAGGGATTGAACATTCAGCAGGTGCGTCATTTGCGCCCAATCCCATTTACTTTGACCCAGAAAATATTGTCAAGCTAGCAATAGAAGCAGGCTGCAATGCTGTTGCTACAACATTAGGAGTTTTAGGGTCAGTTTCACGCAAGTATGCTCACAAAATTCCCTTCATAGTCAAACTCAACCACAACGAACTGCTGACTTACCCTAATCAATTTGACCAGGTTTTGTTTGCTTCAGTTGAACAAGCTTGGAATTTAGGGGCTGTGGCTGTGGGAGCAACTATTTATTTTGGCTCAGAGTATTCAACCAGGCAAATTCAGGAAATCAGCCAAGCCTTCAAACGCGCCCATGACTTGGGGATGGTGACTATTCTCTGGTGCTATCTGCGGAATAACGCCTTCAAGCAAGACAAAGACTATCACGTTGCTGCTGATCTCACAGGACAGGCGAATCATTTAGGCGTGACAATTGAAGCTGATATCATTAAACAAAAATTGCCAGAAAATAACAACGGTTACGGAGCAGTAGCCAAGGCGACTGGTAAGAGTTACGGTAAAACCAATGAACGGGTTTACACAGACTTGACAACTGACCACCCAATTGATTTAACTCGTTACCAGGTACTCAATTGCTACTGTGGACGTGCAGGGCTAATCAACTCTGGTGGGGCGTCTGGAAAAAATGACTTTGCAGAAGCTGTTCGGACTGCGGTGATTAACAAACGCGCTGGCGGAACAGGATTAATTTCTGGGCGTAAGACATTTCAGCGTCCGTTCGAGGAAGGAGTGAAATTGTTCCACGCTATTCAGGATGTTTACTTGTCTAGTGAAGTTGCGATCGCTTAAAACTGATCCTCCAAACTTCCTCTTAGCAAGTAATGCAAAGAACCTTGTCATTATTTTATAGGATGGGCGTTTCGCCCGTCCTTTTTGTCAAGTAGAGCGACTTCTATTGCCCTACTTTTTATAGACTACTTGACACTCCTCATCCCTTTAGGCATGAGGATTCTTGCTTCATCCGTCCTCCCTAGGTACTCAAATGCAACAAACCGGCACAGTACAAGCTGGCATTTTTTCATGTTTAGGACTTATATACACCTGAATATAAATATCCTTCGTTAGGGACACCGATTTTTCCTGCAATCCTAACAATGTAACAAGGTTTAGTTAAAGCCAGCAACTTATCTTTTATGCTTGGTGTCGCAAACATTTATTGAATTGGCAGAACATACACAATGTACTTGTCTGGTTGCTAAATGATCACTCACAATGAAATGTAAGACATAAAAATTTAAATTTTTTATTAGATTTACTACTCCACTCAATGACTCTTCTGCCTTCAAGTGAACTGAGGAAGGTGGTGGAACAACCTGCTATTACCACTCCTTCCGCTTGTTTGACTCATCTGCTTAACCGTTTTCAACGATCCCCAGAAACTGTTGTGCTGCTATTAGCCGTCCTTATAGGTGGTGGCAGTGGAATGGGTGTTGTGACCTTTCACTATTTGATCGAGCTGATTCACCGCCTGATGCTAGAAAATTTTATGGGTGCCATTGGTGCTTGGGGTGCTTGGACTCTAGCGTGTGTCCCCATCTTTGGTGGACTCATTGTTGGACTGATGCGCTGGCGCACTCAAGACTTTGGTCCTGGACTTTCAACTCTCATCGCCGCATCCCAAGGAGGAGAGATAAAGCAACCATTACGACCAGTGACAAAGATGCTGGCAGCATCAGTATCTTTAGGGAGTGGTGCCTCTTTAGGACCAGAGGGACCAAGTGTAGAAATTGGCGCAAATTTTGGTATACTGCTGTCTGTTGTTTTACAGGTCTCTCAAGAACGACAGCGATTACTTTTGGGTGCTGGTGCTGCGGCTGGTTTAGCTGCAGGGTTTAATGCCCCTATCGCCGGAGTTTTCTTTGCTTTAGAGGTTGTGCTGGGCGCGACATCCTTTGCCACTTCTGCAGTAAGTGTGGTGTTGCTTGCAGCAGTCGTTGCGGCATTAATTGCTCAAATTGGTTTGGGTGCACAGCCTGCCTTTACCTTACCTGTTTATCAAGTCCGCAGTCCTCTTGAATTACCACTTTATGTTGGCTTGGGTTTGGGAGCCAGCTTAGTTTCCCTCACTTATACCCAATTAATTCGTTTGGTAAAAGCCTGCTTTGATGGGCAAATACCCTATTTGCAATGGCTAGGTCGTATAAGTGAGCCTATTCATCCGATTATTGGTGGAACCATTGTTGGCATTGTTGCTTTATACTTCCCTCAAATTTTAGGTATTGGTTACGGCACTGTGGAAGCGATGCTTCAGGATGTGAAGTTTTCCCTACACTTGTTACTTGTGCTGTTGGTGGTAAAGCTCTTCATGAGCGCTGTCAGTGCTGGTAGTGGTTTTGTTGGCGGTCTATTTGCACCAGCCATGTTTTTAGGTGCTTCTTTTGGAGCAGCTTATGCAAAAATTTTGGCAGGCATAGCACCTGCGATCGCAGAACTTATGGCTGCTCCTCCAGCTTACGCAATGGTGGGGATGGCAGCAGTTTTAGCTGCGAGTGTCAGAGCTCCATTAACAGCGATTTTATTGTTATTTGAATTAACGCGAGACTATCGCATTGTTTTACCGTTAATGGCAGCAGTGGGTTTGAGTGTTTGGCTTGTAGAGCGAATTAAACCAACTTCTAACTCTAATTCAAACCTACAGCAAATTGGTCTTTCTGAGTTGAAAGACGAACAAGCTGAAATTTTGCAGCAAATTTTGGTAGAAGATGCTATGTATTCTTGTCCAAAAAAGCTGCTAGCAACCATGAAGGTGATAGAAGCAGCTTTGGAAATGACTGGTGACCTCTGTCGGAGTGCTTTAGTTATTGATGAAGCAGGGCAATTAATCGGTATCGTTTCTTTAGAAGATGTCAACCGTGCTCTTTCGCTTTGGGAAAAATACCCAAATTCATCAAGCGAAATTCAGGCTAACACAGCCCATCAAACACTCATGGACATCTGTACCACTGATATTCTCTATGCATTGCAAGATGAACCTCTAGCCGAAGCTTTAGACCGCATGGCTCTTAGAGGTTTACATCAGTTACCTGTGGTAGCCCGAGACAACCAAGAGCATATTTTAGGTTTACTAGAAAGAGAGCAAATTGCCTTAACCTGCAACGTAGCTGTAACGCGCAGAGCACTTCGCCACTACTTACCAGTGACTTACAAAACAGGTGTCAGCAGTCAATAACCAACAGTCAAAAGTCATTAGTCAACAGCTTTGCAGTCTAATGACTAATGACTAATGACTAATGACTATCTACACAGCTACTTCTGCTAGCTCAAGTTCTTCTCTCTCGTCTGAGTCTACTTGTCTCAGACGAATGTGCTTTTTGCCCAAAGTAATGATAAACTCGTCTCCTGGTTTAAGATTCATTTGTTTCGTATAGGCTGAACCTATCAATAAGTTACCGTTTGATTGCACGCTAATTCTATAGCTTGCACTGCGTCCACCCCGACCATTTGCACTAGGAGCACTGTCTAACTGAATGCCCTCAGCATCAATGAGAGCATTTAAAAATTTCATCATGTTGACACGCTCTATACCATTTTTGGTTACGGTGTAGTAGCCACACTGTTTGGCTTTTTCTTCCTTGCTTAGGTTTTCTAGCTCTTTGACTTTCCTGAGCAGATCTTCACCGACTAGGGGTTCAATTTTTTTATGTTTAGCCATCAACTTAATTCAAAAACGAATGGTCAAATGCAATGAATCGATTTTATTTTAGCTGAGGTTATGCTATTGCGATCACCATCATTTATTTTTATTTTGTGCTGTTGCCAAGTATATTACACCCACAGAGCAGAATTTTGTCTCTTATTACCAATATTGCCAATACAATATATCTTAAAGAAGACAGGCAATGGTGATAACTATAGTTTGTCTGTTTGTAAATGACCAAAAAAGGATGAAGGATAAAGTAAGAGGAAACAAGTCCTCGATTGAACCGTAGAGAAAATTCGAGAGTGCAGTATCCTTATTTCACCCCGGATTCATCGTACTGGATAATTCATACTTTACACTTCCGGTTTGCTGGTGACTACTATACCGCATTTGTTGAAGTTCCATAAAGCATACCTAAAAAAGTTACCTACTTACTAAATTTGATCATTAGCACACAGAATGATAAGCAAAACTGATCATTAGTCATTAGTCATTAGTCATTAGTCATTAGTTATTGGTCAGGCAACAGCAAGCAGTGAACAATGAACAGTAAACAGTGATAACTGATTGCGCTTATCAAAATGAAACTAACAACTAGAGGACACTACAGTGTGAAAGCGTTGCTCGATTTGAGTTTACAACCTGAATACGGTCCTGTTTCCACCAAGACAATAGCCTCTCGTCAAGATATCCCAGCTCCTTACTTAGAAAAACTGCTTATAGAAATGCGTCGTGCTGGATTAGTAAAATCAATTCGTGGTAGCATCGGTGGATACCAGCTGGCTCGAGAACCTGCACAAATCTCTCTGGGGGAAGTTTTAGAAGCAGTAGGAGAAACTATTGAACCTTTACCCCATCACCAAGCTTCCCCAACACAAGCAGAAGATTGGGTAACATTTGGTCTTTGGCAAAGGCTGCACCAAAAGCTCAAAGAAGCTTTGTACAGTATTACCTTGGCAGACCTTTATTACGACGCTCGTAGTTGGCAAGCTTCTCTTGGGGAAGAAGCAAATTTTATTGTTTAGTCATTAGTCATTAGTCATTAGTCATTAGTCATTAGTCATTAGTCATTAGTCATTAGTCATTAGTCATTAGTCATTAGTCATTAGTCATTAGCTTAAGACACATGACCCACGATTGCCCTGCATAGCACTGCGCTTTGCGCAATCATCTTAAATTCGCGAGCGTGAGAAATTCAAAAAAAAGAAAGGATATAAGCTCCCAACTTATGGTATGGATACGCAAAAAGATTCAAGCCGAGACGCAAAGCGCTCTGCTTGAGGCATCTTTGTTTCAAGTCCGTAATTTTAGTTATGGAGTCTTTAATTTTGAATTTATAATTTTGAATCTTGAATTAAGCGGAAGGGGGTTGACCTCTGCTGTTGTCTTGATCATCGCTGCCACTTTAGATTACTTAATTGGCGATCCGTGGGGTTGGCCTCATCCAGTACGAGTTATGGGGTGGGCAATTTCTCGCTTGACCAAATTTGCTCTCACATATTGTCAAAATTCCTTAACACAACGTCTTGCTGGAATAATTCTGGGTATTATCCTAATAATTGGTAGCGGCTTTATGAGCTACCTACTTATTCAAAGTGCTAGATTGCTGCATCCATTTTTGGGAGTCACGTTAGAAAGTCTTCTCCTAGCTAGCTGTTTTGCTCTTAAAAGTTTGAGAGTAGCAGCCCAAACAGTTTTACAACCATTAATAGCAGGACATATTGTAGATGCCCGTTCTACTTTAAGTCACTACGTTGGACGAGATACAGAAAATTTAACAGAACCAGAAATTTTACGAGCCGTTCTAGAAACAGTAACAGAAAATGCCACCGATGGAGTTATGGCTCCTCTTTTTTATGCGATTATTGGTGCGTTTATCCCAGTTGTTGGTCCAACTCCCCTGGCTTTGGCATATAAAGCCAGCAGTACTCTTGATTCTATGGTGGGCTATCGAGAAAAGCCCTATACATATTTAGGATGGTTTAGTGCGCGGTTGGAAGATTGTTTGACTTGGATTCCTTGTCGGTTAACTGTGATGACTCTGGGACTTCTATCGGGAAGACCTTTGCATACTTGGCGAATTTGTCGTCGGGATGCTGTTTGTGACCCTAGTCCGAACTCCGGCTGGAGTGAGTGCGCCTATGCTGCTATTTTGGGCGTGCAGGTGGGAGGTACAAATTGGTATCGTGGGGTAGCAAAACACAAACCTCTGCTGGGAGACGCCATCCATCCCATCACTCCAAATTGCATTTATCAAGCTTTGCAACTCACTCGATATTGCTTTTGGGTGTGGTTAGGAGTTGCAATACTTCTACTACTGGTCACAAATAAGTCAGCCCCCTTGGAGAATTTTAAAGACTTCATATTCCCTACGGGAGAAATTAAAATTGTTTTTTAAATTTTGAACTTTGAATGCGTGAATTTGAGCGCAACGAGAGTCATGATGGAAATAGGGGATTGAGAATGGTTTTGTTGTTAATAGCCAATGGTTAGTCGAATATTCTACTAACCACTAATCATTGCCAGTCACAATAACCCATTAACCATAACTCGTTGTTCAGGGGTATCGGTTTATGACTGTGTCTATCGAAGCCAAAGTGGTTGAGATTCTCTCACCTAAAGAACTCCGTCGTACTGTGAATCGTCTTGCGTCTCAAATCGTAGAAAAAACGCGTGATTTGTCTCAACTGGTACTATTAGGTGTTTATACTCGTGGTGTACCTCTAGCCCAGTTACTGACGCGTCAAATTGAGGCGCTTGAAGGTATACCTATAGCGATGGGAGCCTTGGATATCACATTCTATCGTGATGATCTCGACCAAATTGGGTTGCGGACTCCTGCAAAAACCGACATCCCTTTTGATTTAACGGGGAAAACTGTTGTCCTAGTTGATGATGTCATTTACAAAGGACGGACAATTCGTGCTGCTTTGAATGCGGTGAACGAGTATGGGAGACCAGAGGTCATTCGTTTAGCCGTGCTGGTAGATAGAGGTCATCGTGAATTGCCAATTCATCCAGATTTTGTTGGTAAGCAACTACTCACCGCAAAAGAAGAGATTGTCAAAGTTTACTTAGACAATTGGGATGGACGTGATGCAGTGGAGTTGATTGGGGATTAGTGCAGAATAGGGGCAATGGGCAATGCTCGATTCCCATTTCCTACTCCCTTCGGTGGTGTAAGATTACCGATGTAATTTCTTCTCCCCTGCACAAGGCACCGGGTGCACCTGAAGCTGCCTAAACGGTAATCTACCCTACGGGTTCTCCTACGGAGTACGGGTGGGAAAGGAGTAGTTCCCAATTTCTAATTCCCAATTCCCAATACCTATTGCCCAATTCCCAACTTTATCTTTCACCGCATAATTGGACTGGCGTGATGATGCACGAGATACCACTTACCGCCAAGAAGCTCAAATATATTCGTAGCGATTGATTTTGCTTCTAGTCTTCTGCCATTAACGATTTGAAGGACATTTTCTACAAGTAAGACGTAAGCTGTATTATCACGAACTTCTGTATTCACTATCTCCGTGTTTATCTCAATATAAGCAGTATTTTTGAAAATGTTAACCCAGGAGGAACGAATTTCCTTCCAACCGCGTAACACATTCCATCCGGGATGAACACAAAAACTGCCAGTTCCTTGAGACCAGACAGTACTCATTGCCTCGATATCTTTTTTTTCAAAAGCCCGATAAAAAGCGGCGTTGACAGCTAAAACTTCAGAAGATTGGTTGGTCATTATTCCTTGTAGAGATTGGGAATAGAGAATATTATTTGTTAGCTGTTAGGAGTTAGCCGTCAGAAACTACGACTAACTACTAACTATTAACGACTCTCCTTATTTTAATTCCCACTTTTGACAGTACTAATAGTTTGCAATAACTGTTTTGCAGTGTACGGCTTAGATAAAAAGGCTTTCACACCCATATTATTGACTGCATTCACCTTTTCACTAGAAGCAAGTCCACTAACGGCAATAATTTTGACTGCAGGATTAATTTTTTGTAAGGTCCTGATTGTGGTTATTCCATCCATAGAAGGCATGACCATATCTGTCAAAACCACCGAGATTTCATTCTGATGTTCTGCATAAAGAGCGATCGCTTCAATACCATCGCTAGCAGTTATCGCTTTGTAATTATAGCTTTCAAGAGATGTTTTCGTAACATCTCGAATTGAATCTTCGTCATCCACAACCAAAATCAATTCTCCATTACCGCTTGGTAATTCCGACTCTTGTTCTTCTGGAGTTTCCGTTGCTTCTTGTGCTGGTAAATACACGTTAAATTGGCTGCCTTTCCCTACCTCACTATACACGTTAACAAAACCACCGTGGCTTTTAATAATGCCAAGTACAGTAGAAAGACCAAGTCCTGTTCCTTTGCCTGGCTCTTTCGTCGTAAAAAATGGTTCAAAAATGCGGTCTATAATTTCCTGTGGAATACCAACTCCAGTATCAGTAACAGTAATCACAATATACGAACCCAATCGAGCATCAAGATACATCTTGGCGTAATTTTTATCAACGATGAAATTTTCAGCCGAGATTGTTAATTTCCCGCCATTAGGCATGGCATCACGAGCATTAACGCACAAATTTATGAGAACTTGATGCAATTGGGTAATATCACCTAAAACTGTCCAAAGATTTGGTGCTATCTGAGTGAAAAATTCAATAGATTTGGGAAATGTTTCTTTAACAACTTGCTGAATTTCTCTAATTAAATGCTTTAATTGCAAGAGAGTGCGATCGCCTTCAATCCCGCGAGTAAAAGACAGCACTTGCTTAACCAAATTTGCTCCTCGTTTAGCATTGGATATCAATATTGGTAGCAGTCGTTTGCTTCGCGCATCATGCAATTGCGATTCTAAAAGTTGTGCTGTCATTAAAATGGGTGCAAGTACGTTGTTGAGGTCGTGAGCAATACCGCTAGCTAAAGTTCCAATGCTTTCCAAACGCTGAGCACGGAAAAATTGTGTTTCTAATTCTTTTTTTTGTGTGATATCAGTATTAACTACAAGAATTGATTGTCCTTTTTTATCGAATTCGCGCACTAGTGTCCAGCGACTTTCGACGATAATTTCTTTCCCAAGTTTTGTTCGTTGATGTAGTTCGCCCTCCCAGGAACAATTTTGCAATAAAGTATTAAGAGCTTCGGGAAATTGTGCTAGATCTTTTTCATTCCAAAGTTCTGATGTTTTCTTGCCAATCGCTTCAGCTGCCTTCCAACCATATAGTCGTTCTGCTGCTTTATTCCAAAATAAAATTCTATTTTTTAAATCGCGTACAAAAATGGCATCGGTGGCAACATCAAGTAGTGCGGCGTGTTCGCGAATTTTCTGTTCTGCTCGCTTGCGCTCAATTGCGTAACGAATAGAACGTTCTAGCAAAGGAGAAGTCAACTGACTTTTTTCTAGATAATCTGCTGCACCTGCTTTCATTGCCTCAATGTCTATTTCTCTATCTCCCTTTCCTGTCAGTAAAATGATTGGGGAAGAGCAGCCTTTGGTAATTGCTTCACGTAACAAATCCAGTCCGTTACTCGCACCCAAACGATAATCTACAAGATAGACATCGTATTGATTCTTAACAATTGCATCCATTGCTGCTTGATAACTATTTATCCATTCCAACTCACCACCAGCGACTTGAAATTCACCGAACCAATCACGAGTTAAAACGTAGTCATCTTCGTCATCATCAATAAGAAGAACTTTGAATAGGCTTTCTTCCATTTCTGCCTCCCTTTGCTTATAGTGGCAGTTCCACGACGTCAAACCAGTACTTTCCTATTGTTCTCATGACTTCCACCAAGGATACGAAGGTCACAGGTTTGATAATGAATGAGTTCGCACCCAAATCGTAACTGCTATAAACATCTTCTTCTGCCTTGGAGGTTGTCAGAATAACAACAGGAATCTGTCTCAAACGTGGATCAGCTTTAATCTCTCTGAGCGCCTCACGACCATCTTTTTTGGGCATATTTAAATCTAATAAAATTAAATTTGGTCGTGGTGCACTGCTTTTGCCGGCATACATACCACGATGATAAAGATAATCCATTAACTCTTCACCATCCTTAACGATGTGTAGTTCGTTTGCCAATCGACTTTCTGCCAACGCCTCGCGAGTTAACATACAGTCATCCTCATCATCATCAGCCATCAAAATTGTGACGGTTGTTTGCCGACCCTTCACTCTGCATTTTCTCCTTTGCGTTGGTTTTAGGATTAATTGATTATTAAATTGCAACAAATAATGGAGTCAGGTTGTCAAATCCTCGACAACCTCTGGGGGTATAATAAACCCTTTTGAGGAAGAGCATATTATGCTAGAGAATGAATTGGCAGTATGACAACAAATCTCGACCCTTGCCCTAGTGTACTTTCGGCTGAGATGCTCCCATTGTGACGTTCAACAATTTTCCGGCAAATAGCTAAACCTATACCGGTCCCTTCATATTCGCTGCGACCATGCAGGCGTTGAAAAACGTTGAAGATGCGGTCAAGATACTTTTTGTCAAAGCCAATGCCATTATCTTCTACAATAATTTGACAAAATTCTATAGTATCTTGACGGTTGAGTGACTGACTGTAGACTTTAACAATAGGTGGTTCCTCTTGACGGTGGAATTTCAAAGCGTTGCCGATAAGGTTTTGTAATAATTGACGCATCTGGAGCGGATCGGCGTGAATGATCGGTAACTCGCCTACTTCCACATACGCCCCGGTTTGTTGGATACGTACTTCCAAATCAGACAATACCTCTTGTGTGACTTGTGTCAAATCCACTGGTACAAAAGGTAGCCCTCTAGTGGTCACTCGCGAAAGTGCTAACAAATCTTCAATCAAAGCCTGCATTCTACGAGCTGCATTCTGCATCCGTTCTAGGTAATCAAGCCCTTGTTCAGTTAAAACATTACCATAAGTAGCTTTTAATCGCTCGCCAAATGTTTTAACCTTACGCAATGGCTCTTGCAAATCGTGAGAGGCGATAAAGGCAAATTGTTGCAGTTCTTCATTAGAACGGGTTAATTCTTGTCGTTGACGAGTTTCTTGTTCTAGGAGTTGAGCTTGAGCAAGGGCAATGCCTATCTGATTCGCCAGATGTCGCAAAAGCTCTGTTTCCCAGCTCGTCCACTCGCGAGGTTGAGTACACTGATGGGCAAGGAGTAGCCCCCAAAGTTGATTTTTCAGGAGAATAGGGACAATAAGGTTAGATATGACACTAAGTTTTTGCAGAAATTCCACGTAACAAGGCGTAATGTCACTCTGCTCAATATCCCTAACGGCACTAATTCGCCCTTGGCGGTATTTTTGGATGTATTCTTCGGCAAAGCAAGGGTCATAGAGGTTCTGTCCGAGAACGGCAGGTACGCCGGGAACCACAGCCTCTTGCACCACTGTTCCAGAACCATCTGGAAGTAGGCGAAAAATGAGGACACGATCAGCTTGCAGCAGCTTTTGCATCTCTGTGACGGTAGTTTGCAGAATTTCATCAATTTGTAAGGACTGACGAATTTTTAGAGTGACATCGGCAAACAATTGCGATCGCAGGTTCTGGCGCTGTAGTTCTTCTTGAACCCGCTTGCGCTCAGAAATGTCCATCATCGCCCCAATCATCCGCACTGGCTTGCCTGTGTTGTCATGAACGACATAGCCCCGCTCAAAGATGTAGGCATAAGAACCGTCTGTGCGGCGAAAGCGGTATTCATTCGACCAAAATTGTTGATTGCTGTCGATCACAGCATGAATGTCAGAAACAATTCTCCCCCTATCTTCTGAGTGTATATGCTCATGCCACCAATTTACCTCACTTTTGACTTCCTCTGTTGAATAACCAAACAGAGTCTGCATGTTGTCATTCCACCACACCTGATCTATTAGTAAATCCCAATCCCAAACAGCATCATTAGTGGCACGAGCGAGTATCTGAAAACGCTCTTCGCTTTCTTGCAGTTTTTCGTCTGCCAGCTTGCGTTCAGTAATATCTGTATGAGAGCCTGCCATCCGTACGACTGTCCCTTCATCATCCCACAGTGCTTGACCTCGATCCAAAATCCATTTGTAGCTACCGTCCTGACACCGGACTCGATACTCACTGATGTAAAAAGGCGTTTTCTTGGCAAAGTGGTCTTGAATGACTTGTGTTACTCTGGTTACATCATTTGGATGTACACGGCTCATCCATTCATCCAAATGATTGGCAATCTCATGCTCAGAGTAACCGAGCATTTCCTTCCAGTGAGTCGAGAAGAAGACTTCATTAGTTTTCACGTTCCAGTCCCAAATACCATCATTATTGCCCCGTAAAGCTAACTCAGAGCGTTGCTCACTTTCTCTAAGAGCATCTTCGACTCTCTGACGCTCAATGGCTGTAGCCAGGACATAGGCAATACCTTGCAAAAAATAAATGTCATCTTTGCTGAAGGTACGCGGTGTGGTTGTGTGTACACCCAAAACGCCAAATGGACGCTCTTTTCCATGAATAACGACTGACAAACCGCTAATCACTTGATGCTTCTGTAGCAACGGAGGTCCTGTAAACCGAGTTTCTGTGCGTAAATCTGTAACCACTACTGGTTCGTTAGAAAGCAGGGTATAGCCAGCTTGAGAATCTTTTCCAGCACCGACAGTTGCACATCCTACAAGCCCTGGCTGCCAACCCACTCCTGCCCGTAGTAGTAAGCTATTACCATCGCTTAGGAGTTCTAAAACCTTGCAATACTCTACCTTAAGGCTTTGAGCAACGAGGGTAACAGTTTCGTGCATGAGTGTGGTTAAGTCTATACCAGCTAGCGCCAGTTGACTGAGTTCTGCGACAAGTCCCTGTCTGTTAGCATAAACTTCTAACGCCTCATCCGCTTGTTTGCGTTTAGTGATGTCCATCCCTATCCCAGTCATCCGCACCACTACCCCAGAGGAATCACGAAAGACAACACCTTTGCTTGCTATCCAACAAATCATACCGTTGTGTCGAACAATACGAAATTCGATGTCGTACTCTGCTCCTTCTTGGAGAGTCTGCATTGTCGAACGGTGAACGAAGTCTCTGTCTTGCGGATGAACGTGTTCAAGAAAAGCTTCATAGGTAGAATTTTTCAAGCCAAAGAGTGCCTTGAGGTTATCCGACCAAGTCAATTTGTTATTTAAGATGTCCCAGTCCCAGGTACTCATGTTGGCTGCTTCTAATGCTATCACCAGTTGCGCCTCCCGACTCTGCGCCTGCTCCTTTTGCTGTCGCAATTTCTGCATGGCGTAACGGGCTTCCAAAAGACGACGCACTCTTTGACGCAAGACTTGCCACTCAATTGGCTTGGTAATGTAATCAATGGCACCAACAGCAAAAGCTCGCTCCACTGATACCAAATCGTTAAGACTAGTAATCATTAAAACAGGTACTTCCGTACCGCCAGGGAGTGTTTGCAATTGAGTGCAGCAGGTAAAGCCATTCATTGTTGGCATCAGGGCATCCAGCAGTACTATATCTGGATGTAGTTTCATATACGATTCTAATGCTTGCTCACCATTTATTGCCTCTGCTACCTGATACCCTTCTTGTTGTAGTAAACTCCGTAGTTGTAACCGTGTTAAAGCGTCATCGTCTACAACCAGAATTAAATTAGTCATTAGTTATTTGTTATGAGTTATTTATTATGAGTTATTTGTTATTTTCTCTCATCTTTTCCGACTTCGACTCCTAACTGTTCCTAATGACTAGAAATATCTAATGACTAGAAATCACTGAATGCAAAGTTTTTAGTAACTCCTGTGCTGTATAGGGCTTAGGTAAAAATGCTATTAACTCAGAGGCTTTGTCTAATGGTGCCTGTTCGCTTGTTGCTAGTCCACTGACAGCAACAATACGCAGCAGCGGGTTCATTTTGTGCAAGGTGCTGATGGTAGTGACTCCATCCATATCTGGCATGATCATATCGATAATTGCCGCACTTATTTTATCTTTATGTTGGGCGTAGAGTGCGACTGCTTCTATGCCATCACTCGCAGTGATTACTTTATAATTATTCTTTTCTAAAGAAACTTTTGTAATTTCTCTGACAGCGGGTTCGTCATCTACAACCAAAATCCATTCTCCATATCCTGTCAGTATTTCTAGATCTTCCATGAACTGCGTCGCTGCTGTATTGACTACTGGTAGGTAGACTTGAAATTTTGTGCCCTTGCCGACGCTACTAGATACAGTCACAAATCCACCATGACCTTTAATAATACCCATGACTGTTGACAGTCCAAGTCCGGTCCCTTTACCAAACTCCTTAGTTGTAAAAAATGGTTCAAAAATTTTATCTAATCGTTCGCTGGGGATGCCAATTCCCGTATCAGAAACTGTGAGGACAATATAATGACCAACTTTAGCATCATGATACATCTTGGCAAAGTTTTCATCAATGAAAACGTTCTTGGCAGAAATTCTTAAAGTTCCGCCATTCGTCATGGCATCACGCGCATTGAGACACAGATTCATCAACACTTGATGAATTTGTGTGCTATCACCACATATAGGTAATAAATTTGACTGAATTTCAGTTTGGACAACTATTGATTTGGGAAAAGTTTGTTCGACAATTTGCTTCATTTCTGAAATCAAGTACTTCAATTGAAGTAAGGTGCAATCACGTCTGGCGATCGCCCCAGAGGGAGTATCGCCCACAAAGGCGCGATCGCTTGACCAATCGCCTTCAATTCCTCTTGCAAATGACAGCACTTGTTTTACTAAATTTGCACCGTGTTTGGCATTTTTTTCTATTATTGCCAGCATTTGCCTACTTTGCTCATCATAGCATTTTGCTTTGAGCATTTGTACTGACATCAAAATTGGAGACAGCAAATTATTCAAATCGTGAGCAATACCACTTGTAAGAGTGCCTATATTCTCCATACGCTGACTGCGTAAAAATTGCTTTTCTAGTTGCTTTTTCTGTGTGATATCAGTATCAATGACAAGGATAGATTTCGGTTGAAAATGCTCATCACGTACTAGTGTCCAACGACTTTCAACGATAATTTCTTTGCCAGATTTAGTTATTTTCTGCAACTCACCTTGCCATGAGCCAGACTCCAGTACATTTTTGTAAATCTCGTGTTGCGGCAAGATTTCGTTATCGAAAATTTCCTCTGCCTTTTTACCTAGTATTTCCTCTGCCTTCCAGCCGTAAAGATTCTCAGCATTTTTATTCCACAGTAAAATTTTCTGACTCAAATCACGCACAATAATTGCATCTGTGGTGACATCAAGTAATGCCGTGTGTTCACGGTTTTGCTGTTCTGCCAGCTTGCGTGCAGTGATATCTTCAAAAATATATAACCGCGCAAAATATTGGTCATTTTCATCTCGAATGCGTCTGGAAAACCGCTTGATAGTGCGACCATCATTCAAGAAAATTTCGTCCTCACATAGACAGGTTTCACTTGGAGTAGATTGACAAGAGATAAAAGGAGAAACTTCTGTAAATTGGTAGCACTTGTTCATAACATCCTGATGTTTTAATTTACCGCATTCAATTTGCTCTTTTAGGTGTTCAATGCCCCAAATTTCACAAAAGTGTTCATTGACATAGAGAATATTACCAGTACAGTGATCAACAACGTAAAATGCCAGTGGAGAGATGCCAGTCATTGAGTGCAAAAGTGCTTCTTTCCAACACAATTCCTCTTCTGCTTGCTTACGCTCAGTACTACAGAAGGTTGATTCGCTCTGCTGTAGTGCTTCTTGTACTTTCTGATATTCTGTTATACTAGTGACCTGTGTGAAATTTCGGCGTAATTCCAGTTGTTTCATAACTAAGCGGCTAATTGCTTTGAGCGACTCTACCTGTTCAGGGTTGATTTTCCTCGGTACGTGATCAACAACACACACAGTCCCTATCGCTTGTCCTTCTGGTGTTATTAGAGGAACTCCAGCATAAAATCTTGCATAAGGGGCAGAGGTTACTACAGGACTAGTGGCAAACCGTTCATGACTCAAAGTATCAGGAATGATCAAAACATCACGTTGTTGGATACAAAGGGGACAGAACCCAATATCTACAGGCATTTCTTCGGCATTCAACCCCACTTTGGCTTTGAACCGCTGACGGTTAGCGTCTATCAAATTTATTAATGCAATAGGTGTAGCGCAAATCTGGGCAGCTAGGAATGCCAAATCGTCAAATGCTTGTTCTGGTGAGGTGTCGAGAATCTGATATTGATGGAAAGCCACAAGCCTTGCTGCTTCATTGTTAGCCAATAGAGGGTTCATTATATCTTTTCCTGTAAAAATTGAATGATCGCTTGCCCTGATGTAATACACAGTTCTCCAGATTCTTCAATAAGGAAAGTTTTAACAGTGAACAGTGAGCCAGCACTGCAGGCGGGTTTCCCGCCGTAGGTGACGGGCGTTCCCGAAGGGTGAACAGTACTGATGACTGATGACTGATTTAAGGTGGCGGCTTGAGAACACTGTCTACTGTAAGTCGATTTGCAACTGCCATGTACATTTGCTTTTTAATTTCCAAAAACCAGAGGTAGCTACTAAGGCAACCTCCAACTGGTAGTTCAGACTAGGAACTTACCTCTAGCCAAATCGGTGCCTTGCTGCACTTAGCTCAACTCAATCACGATTTAGATTCTCCAAACGAGTTATCAGACAACTTAGAATCACTTCACTATAGTAATATGTCTAAAGGAGGATGACAATTTATTTAAAAAACACGTGAAATTACGTATAATCCATAAAATTTACATGGCTGTTGGTATTCTTTTTTTAGAATTGAACTTGGAATACTTCACTAGAAAGCTGAAGAGTGCGTTTGCAAAATGTAATAATACCTGCATCAAGCAAGTATAGAAAGTAAAGATTATCAATAGACTTGTTTGTAAATTGATGTAAAATATAGACGCGGTAAGTGTATAAATCCCTTACAGGGATGGAAATGACTAAGATGAACTTGGGTCCCATGGCTTCAGTTACCTCTCCCATTAAGCCGAAAGCTGAAGATAGCTTTGCAATTAGCTTTGCGCCATTATCTGTTGAGGAGATTTATGCCAAAGCGGATGACTCAGCAAACGGCGCAGTTGTGGTTATGAGTGGGATGGTTCGCAATCAAACAGATGGTAAACCTGTGATTGCCCTAGAATATCAAGCTTACGAGCCTATGGCAATGCGGGTATTTTATCAAATTGCTGCTGATATTCGTCAAAAATGGTCTATTGTGAACCGCGTAGTCATTTATCATCGTATTGGGCGGTTGCAAGTTGGTGAAATCAGCGTTTTAGTTGCTGTGGGTTGTCCCCATCGTTCGGAAGCGTTTGAAGCTTGTCGGTATGCGATAGATACTCTCAAACACAATGCCCCTATTTGGAAAAAAGAACATTGGACAGATGGTTCAAGTAGCTGGGTAAGTATTGGTGCTTGTGAAGTTCAAGGTTGTTGATTATTCACAATTAGCAATTAATCACTAACAATTAACTTATAACTTCTTTGCACTTATTTACAAATTTGGGAGTGATGTATTTCGGTTTGTAACTATTTGCTGATTCCAAAAGATTATTCCTTTAGACTGGTCTCCAATAGAAATAGAAAACTTTTGGGATATAAACATATGGATTCAGTAAATTTAGTTTGTCATGACTTTTTTGTGCTTCTTTCCTTCATAGCTTGCATTACTGGTCTATTGTTACTATGGGAGCGTAAGCAGGAAAGGAATAAAGCAGAAGAAGCAGAAGAAACAGAGAAAATTCTGTTTAGGATGAGCTTTTCTTACTGGCTAGTTTACTGTGTTGCTTTTGCTATCCAAAAAATTGTTTTACCCGACTGGGAAACTATAATGATGACTTTAAAAATAACGGCGGCACTGTCATATTTTTTAACATTTTCTTGCATCATCAGTTTGCCACTACACAAATTGGCAGTACGTCAAGTTGAAGATTAGTTATGGAATTGGGAATGGGGAATTGGGCATTGGGCAACGGGAATTGGGCAATGGGCAATAGGGTGAAATTTTTTCATTGGAACTGCCTGAACCTGAGCCATCAAGTCTTTCCGCTCATCTTGCTCAATGCTTAAATTTTAGACTAGTTAGGAGTGCGAAACCCAAAAGCCTTAACCTGTCACCAATGAAATCCGTTCAATAATCGGGCAAATTATATTCTCAAAATTTTCAGGTATCGTTTGCCCACCTGAAAGCATTCCTTCTAATTCTAGTTTGAGGATGAGGAGTTGTTGAATTTGTTCATCAATGGCTGTCAGCTTATCTTGCAACTTGATTTTTACATGTTCACATGGTAAGTTACCCCCATCGTGAACATCTAAAAATTCCTTAATTTCTGATAGGGTCAACTCAAGATTTTGGGCGCGTTTGATAAAGTTCAAGCGAGCCAAAACATCAGAGTTAAACAATCTAAATCCACCTTCGGTTCTACCTGATGCTTTGAGTAGACCTAGCTCTTCATAATAGCGAATAGTTTTAATCGGTACACCACTTTCCTTAGCAACTGAACCAATAAGTTTTAACTCTTCTTGCACTAACATATTGACCCCTTTTATCAGATTTATTATCATATTTATTTATACTGAAACTTGAGATGAGCGCTTTGAGCTACTGTTGCTGAAGGTGCGATGGCACGGAGTGCCCGCCAGAGGCGATCGCCAGAGGTGATAGCTGTCGAATCCGCAGATTGAACTTCGACGACTCCTCGGAACATATTCATACCACAGGTAAACTCGTATTTGCCGGGTTTGTCAGGCGTAAACTCAATCGGCGTAACTTGATTAAGCGGTAGTTCTTGAGCAATATGAAAATCGCTTAATCGAACTTCTTCAAGACAGGTGCTCGCATCCTTGCGATAGAAGTTCAGCCGTACAGGTTGACCCGCCTGAACCACAATCTGACTCGGTTCATAACCCCCATCCACTATGATTGTAACCTCTTGAATTCCTGCTTGCGTGGTTGCTTTGCGAGACTTGGGTTTCGCAGCACCGAACCACCACAGTTCTAAACCAATCAATCCCAGTCCACCGAGTGTGACTGCAACCTTATTCACTAGCGGTTGTTCAATGCGACGAAACTGTCCCGTTTGCTCTGTTTCAGACGGCTGCATTTGGTTCATCTCGTGGGATATTTGTGCAACAACTTTGCTAGAAGCAATCCCTAACACAAGTCCTAAACTTGCGATACTGCTGATGATTGCTGTTTTGTTCACCATTTGAAAACCTCCTATGCGAATGCGACAGCTATGCTAACGCTCCTGAGATTGCGCCTAATAGAAATCCACATCCTGCCAATGTCCCGAAAAATGTTAGCTTCTTGAGCATCATCATTCCCCTGTGTGACTACCAATTCACTTAACCAAGTGTTTTGGGTTGAAAATTCACGAGACGCAACGCATTAGTAACAACTGAAACAGAACTAAACGCCATTGCTGCACCTGCAATGATGGGGTTGAGCAGCCAACCGAAGAAAGGGAAGAGAATTCCTGCGGCAATTGGAATCCCTGCCACGTTGTAGATAAAGGCGAAGAAGAGATTCTGGCGAATATTGCGAATTGTGGCACGCGAAAGTTGAATGGCGGTGACAATCAAGAGCAAATCACCAGAGATGAGCGTGATGTCACTAGCAGCGATCGCTATATCAGTTCCAGTTCCGATCGCCATTCCCACATCGGCTTGAGCTAAAGCAGGAGCATCATTGATACCATCTCCTACCATTGCCACAATTTTGCCCTCAGACTGAAGTTCCTCGACAATCTCAGCTTTGTGATCTGGGCGAACTTCAGCAAAGACTCGCTTGATGCCAACTTCACGTGCAATGACTTCAGCTGTGCGCTGATTGTCTCCAGTCAACATTACCACTTCTAATCCCATTTTCTGCAATGTGCGAATTGCGTTTGCAGAAGATGGTTTCACTGCATCGGAAATGCCCATAATTCCTTGAGCTTTGCTATTTACTGCAATCCAAATCACCGTCTTACCGAGATACTCCAGACGATCCCAATGTTGCTGCAAAGCACCTGTATCAATTCCTAACTCGTTCATCCAACGATGGGTTCCAATTTGCACCCATTGATTTGACACATATCCTTGCACACCGCTACCAGCGACTGCTTCAAACTCCTGTGAATCAGTGAGTTCTACTCCCTGAGATTGAGCATATTGCACAACTGCTTCCGCCAGAGGATGTTCTGAATTGCGTTCGACGGATGCTGCAAGGCGCAGGAGATTTAGCTCGTTGCTATGAGCTGTACCGTTGACAGTTACATAGTCGGTAACGGTGGGCTTACCGTGCGTAATCGTACCTGTTTTATCGAGAATAATTATCTTTAGCTTGTGTGCAAGTTCCAGGCTTTCAGCGTCTTTGATAAGGATGCCATTTTCTGCTCCCTTTCCAGTTCCCACCATGATAGAAGTTGGCGTCGCTAAGCCAAGAGCACATGGGCAAGCAATGATCAGCACACCTACAGTGGTCATGAGTGCCATTGTGACATTGCCCATAATGTTGTACCAAATAATGAAGGTGGCGATCGCAATGGTAATGACGGCAGGCACAAACCATCTAGTCACTTGGTCAGCTAATCGCTGAATCGGTGCTTTGGAACCTTGTGCTTGTTGCACTAACTTGACAATCTGTGCCAAGAACGTATCTTTTCCTACTCGTGTTGCTCGGAATTTGAAGCTGCCAGTTTTGTTGATGGTGGCTCCAATCACTTCATCACCTGGCTGCTTCTTTACAGGCACACTTTCACCTGTGACCATTGTCTCATCAACAGTCGAGGAGCCATCAATAATCTGGCCATCCACTGGAATCTTTTCACCCGGACGCACCAGAATAACATCGCCTTGAATCACTTCGGCAAGTAGGATATCCACCTCTGTGCCGTTGCGAATCACGCGAGCAGTTTTGGCTTGCAAGCCTATGAGTTTACGGATAGCTTCCGAGGTCTTCCCTTTGGCACGATTTTCCAACAGTCGTCCTAGCAAAATCAGCGTGACAATCAACGCAGCTGCTTCGTAGTACACATCAGCCGGTAGTTCTCTAGTAGAGAAAAATCCAGGTAAGAAAGTGGGGAAGAGAGAATAGAGATAGGCAGCACCTGTACCAATCGCCACTAACGTATCCATCGTTGCTGTGTGACGTTTCAGAGCTTTCCAAGCATTGATGAAGAAGGACGCACCAGACCAAAACAGGACTGGCGTCGTCAGCAACAATTGCAGCCAGGGATTATGCAACCACATGGGAATAAAGGGAAGCCTCAATCCCGTCATCATCGGTAGCGAACCAATGACCAGAATAGTGCTGATAATACCGCCAACCCAAACTTTCCTGACTAGCGATCGATTTTCTGCTTGACGTGCCTTTTGTTCTGCATCATCTGTAACAAATAAATCATCGTCTTGCACAGGCACAGCAGAGTATCCTACCGCATCTACCGCATCGCAAATCGCTTTTGGGTCAGTTTTTCTAGGATCATAGGTGACGGTGGCTTGCTCTACCCCAAAGTTGACGCTACATTCATTCACACCTGGAACAGAGCGAATTGCATCTTCAACTGTGTTAGCGCAAGAGGCACAACTCATACCCCGCAGTTTCAGATTCGTGTTTTTCATTCAACACCTCCAAACGATGTCCTCAACTGCTTCTGTTGAATTTAGTGATAAGCAATGGTATAACCTGCCACCGTAATTGCTTCTGTGATGGCAGCTTCTGATGCTTGAGTTTCAATATGAACAAGCTTAGTGTTGGTATCAGCTTGAACGGTTGCGGCAGGATCAATAGTCTCGACCGCTTTTGTAATCGTTTTTACACAAGCTGAACACGCCATGTTGGAAACTTTGAGTTGTAATGTCATAATTTTAATTCTCCTGTGATGAACTACTTTCATCGTAAAGTCTCCAGTAGACTGGAGAGTCAAGTAGAGAGAAAGCAAATTTTGAAATAATAGCGAATTCTCCAATTCCCAAGCGCAGATATTCAACTTTAATACAGGCATCCATGACCACGTTAAGTCTCGCATCCAAGGCTTTTTGTGCTGATAATTTATCAAAGATACCTAATTGTGCCCATAGGTTTTGGTGTTGACGGCAATAAATTCCTCAACAATTTCTGGCAAAAAGTTAGAACGGCGAAAAATGTGGTGAACTGCGCAGACGATCTTCATTAACGGCAGCTACTTGGTGCGGTAAAGTACAGAATGTCCCGACTTACTATGAAATAAGCTGATCGCCTCTGCTCCATTAACTTTGTTGTCAGCATTTGCCGCATTACCCCGTGAGGGGTGATCACACTGAGGGGGATTAACCCACAGCACAAAAAACGTTAATTCGTGTAAGGTATAAAAATCATATATCTGGGATGTATGAGTTTAGCTAGGGTGCATGGATCTAATCGATTGGTGACCTTCACTTAAGTTTTTGGTTTTCTAGGTTTGTGAAGGTCACCTTATTTAATCGCATCAACAGACAAACATTCACCACGTTCCGATGCAAAAACGTAGATCCATCCAGGATAGAGTTCTTGCAACTGGACTAGCGCTTCCTTCTCATCTGGTAGCACCGGATGAAAACCGCTTTCACTGCCCTTTTTCACCAAATGCGACATAATTTCGTATTTGGCAGCGTGCGACTTCTTTTTCAACTTGCCGTAAATGACAAGTTGTAACAGGATTAATCGTTATCGTTATCTTCCGCGTTTGAAACAGATTTTTTTCTCAATCTCAAAATTAATGGAGTTACAGCAGTAATCAACGCGGAGATCGCTGTTAGGTAGTCGCATATTGATGGGGTTTGATCTACTTGGGAAATTGAGGTCGAATTTGGCTGGACTCCGATATAAGTTCCAATTGATGATTCTTTGGCGTTGTTCAGTAACATAGAGATAGATGTTTGATAGTTTTGACAAAAGACTCTGCCAGTACTAGTTGCAATCTGGTACTAGCGAGCGAGATTCGGCAGATATAGGAACTCCTATATCTGCTTAATTCCTTCTCCCTCAAGAGAAGGCGTTCGTTTTTCATTTCAATAACGAATGCTAACTTAAGCGCGTACTACAGTTAAGACAATAAGTCAACCGGGTTTTTCACTATATTTTGACATTCCAGTGATTAGTGTTAAAAATTAAACATTATTTCTCTTTCAAGGAACTTAACTGTATTTCTTCCTTCTACTTGCCCAATAAGGTTGACGCATTGTCGAGCCAGTACTGCGAACGGGTTTCCCGTCGCAGGTATCTGGCGTCCCCTGGAAATTGAGCCGTCTAGCCCCTAAGGGGGCGCTCCGCAACGTAGCGGCTCCCCTTGGGAGAAACTATGACAAAACCTGACTTCCTTCTCTCACGAGTACAATTACGGCACCCACAGATATCTGTGGTGGACAAAGGGCTACCCGTTAACCAAATCGTATTGAGTGTTGAGTTATTATTTTCCTCGCAACAGCCCCTGCAAAAATAGACCAATTTTCACAAACATATCTTCTAACCAAAGCATGACACGGTCTAGCCATTCAAGAACTTGCTCCACAGGATGCTTCTCATACCCAATAGTTTGAGCTTGTGTTTCAATCCAATCTGGCTTTGCCTCAACTTGAGTGGTTTTCCGCTGCTGGTGAAAAATTTTTCCCTGATCGTCCTTTCTTTCAGAATGAGAAAGTGGAGAGTGGTGAGTGATGAGTTGGGAGTCAGATGAAAAAAGAGAACTCTTCGTTGTCTTCCCTATTCTTCTCGTCCGCTTTTTCTCCTTGTCTGGTTGTCTGGTTGTCTGGTTGTCCTCTTGTCCGGTGAGGAGAGAAGATTTTGTAGACTGGGATGATGTAACCAATAATTGTTGCTCGTTAACAACTTCTGTAACCTCCTGCAAATTCCCAAACAAATCGTTCATTGTCAACCAAGGATCTGCTATGTTCTCGCTTGGCAAATGAGGGCTTTTGGGCAAAGCTGAGGAAGGAGGACGCTGTGGTAATTTTGTAGTTTTTGGTCTCCTGTTTGAACCTATTGATAAGGATTGGTCAATACTATTGGTTGGAGTTTTTTGCTCTAATTTATTAGTATTGCGCCCTCCAAAAAAGTAATGAATTGCCCCCCAAATTAAAGTTTTAATTTTCGATGTTTGATGTTCCGAATTACCATCTAATGCTTCTTGTTCAGTGGTAAGTTGCTGCTGTTTACCGTAGATAAATATGTTTAGCTGAGTTTGAACAGCTTGGAGCAATTGTCCACTAGCACGAGATATCGATACTACAGCATGAGATTCCATCTGGGCGACAGCTGCGTCTAGTAATGGTAGTCTTTGGGAAATAAAAGGTAAAATTTTATACTCTAATTTATCTTCTGTTTCCGTTGCTTGCGGTAGGGCAGGTATGCTTTCTTTACTACTCGAAGTCAATTTCTTCAACAGACGGTCAATTTCAGGTAATAGTTTTGTCGTCTGCTCTTCTACTTGAGTCAACCGCCAAGAACGCCAATATATAGCAACTTCGTCAATAATTCGGTTTTGCAATTTTTCCTGCTGCTGGGGCGTCAAAATGTCCAGAATTTCATTTTCAGCGGTGACGAGTACCAAATTGCGATTCGCCAAAAGTGAAGCAATTCCCTGCACTATAGGAGGGAGAGATGAGGGAGATGAGGAACATGTTAGCGTCCCTTGCGCGTGTCCCCCTTGGGACTCAGCGAGCCGTAGGCTGGGGGATGAGGGAGATAAAGGGGATGAGGGAGGGGCGATGGGGAGAGATTCGAGAATTTTGAATTGACTTGTCTGCTTATTCTCAACTTGCAGAATTACCGCTGCTTCTAGGACTCGCTGAATAGGAGTATCTACAGATAAAGGAGTTTCGGGATTATTAGTCTCATTTCCTTGTAACTGGAGCGTGGGTTGTTGCTCGTCTGTATGCAGTTGTTTGCCAGCTGACTCAGTTGCTTTGTGAATCAGCATATACACTGGGTAAAGTAGAGCTTCTAATGACCAATTAGCTGCAACTTGTAGATGCCGTATGGTGCGCTCAAACTGCTCGCCCCAGCGCCGAGATTTCTGGTGAAAAAAGTTAAAAAGTTTGCTTTGATAACGACCAGGGGTAACAGGAGGCATAGGTAATTCAAAATTTACTCATTCAAAGTTCAAATCTGTTGGCATCGCGTTTTTTGGCTTTGTCCTCAACTGCCCAAAAAAGGCAATAGTATGGCTTATTATGATAATACAAAATCAGGTTTGCAAAAACAAGAACATTTTGAGCCAAAAAGATTGACTTGAAAAAATGAATTTCTGCGGTTAACTGTTGACGAGCAAACTGATAACTTGTCGAGTATTTTTGACAAAGTTAATGATAGAGAAGTTCTCAATGGCGCTGAGGATCAACTGCAAGTTTTTAAAGACAGTAGTCAATACTGAGATGCATAAAATACAAAAAGACATGGGTATGAATTGAATTTACCAGTCAAAGTAAGACTACTTACTTTCCAACAAAATGAGGACAACAAGTCTTTACCGCCTGTTGATAGTTTACTAGATTTGTGTTTCAGACCCCCAACTTATGCCATGGGGTTGCTCCCCTGCCCCTCTGCCTCTTGCCTCTTCTTGACTCTAGCAGAGTCAGTGGATTTATTAGATCGCTCTTTCCCCACTCCCGAATTCTCATCTAATCAATAAATCTTTACAATCTAGCCTTGGAAAGTTAGAAGTTTTAAGGTTCACTAATGGGCTGATAGCTGCGCTTAAGCGCAACTACCAACCCTATTTACTTTAATCTTCGTGGTCTTCAAAGGGGTCGCTCAATTCCTTACCAGGAGGACCAAACGAAGTGTAGATGGACAACGCCGTGATGAGAATCACAATAGCGCACAGAGAAATGATAAGAACTATTGCGGGTTCCATGACAAGTATAGATTATGTGTTCTATTCCTATAGAATATTACAGAAGATTAAAAAATGCTTTGGCAACTCATCTTAGGTGAACTATGGCACAAAGAACACGGTTGGGAGATATCCTTAAACCTTTAAACTCTGAGTATGGTAAAGTGGCTCCAGGTTGGGGTACGACTCCTCTAATGGCTGTTTTTATTCTGCTATTTTTCGTGTTTCTGTTGATTATTCTGCAACTCTATAACAAGTCCTTCTTGATCCAAGATGTTTCTGTTGATTGGCGGGCTTTGGGCGGTAAATGATGTTTCCAGTTGAAAAGCCTGCATAATCAGCTATCCCACACCCGGCTCCCGACCGGGTTTTTTGTCATAATATGCAAGGTAGGGTCGTTTACCTCATGATCGACAAAGATTTAGCGGGAAGTCCACAGCTTTAGACGTTAGTCAGAACTGTAGGAGTGAGTCCTTAGTAGGAGTAACTCTACACAAGTGTGTACAATAGTAGTCAACGTACAACAGTAGTCAACTATCAAGATAATCAAGATAACTGCTATGTACAAGCCCCAACTATAATTCGTAATTTGTAATTAAGATTCAATTACAAATTACGAATTGCAGCTGAGCTGCTTAGAGATTTTAATGCTGCTTTGAACCTAGAAAACTATGCGCGGAAGGCTAAGCCGTGCCTGGACACTGACGGATAACCGCTCCCATGCTCCGGTTGAAGTGTCAATTAAACCCGATTGACATATGTTGTCTAAGGTTTGAATAGCAGTATCAATAGACTATATATATGTGGGTTTTTAAGGCGGTTTTTGAGTTTACAGGAGAAAAATATGAATGTATTTGGTATCGGTTTGCCGGAGATGGCTTTAATCTTTGTGGTAGCGCTGTTAATCTTTGGTCCCAAAAAGCTCCCAGAAGTTGGTCGTAGTCTGGGAAAAGCAATTCGCGGTTTTCAAGATGCTTCTAAGGAGTTTCAAAATGAGTTTCAAAAAGAAGCAGTTCAGTTGCAAGAAGCAGTGAGAACGACAGCTGAACTCGAAACCAAGCAAACTGCTGAACCAGAAACCAAGCAAATAGAAGCAGCTCAATTGGAGCAAGACACTGCTAGTTCTGCTCAAAAAAGCTAGATAGAAGGCAAAATGACGGAAGCTGTTGCGAAAAAAACTTTGGTGATTCCCCAGCTAATTGTCGGGTTGGGGAACCCAGAACCAAAGTATGATCAAACACGCCACAACATCGGTTTTGCTGTTGTAGAAGCACTATCCCGTTCTTGGAAGATTCCTCTAGCTGAAAATCGCAAGTTTCAAGGAGAGTATGGTGAAGGAATTGCACCAAATGGAGACAAAATCCATTTGTTGAAGCCACTGACTTATATGAATCGCTCAGGACAAGCAATGCAAGCCGTGACAAATTGGTATAAGCTGCAACCTGAGTTGGTCTTAGTTATTTATGATGATATGGATTTGCCCTTGGGAAAGACTCGCTTGCGCTTATCTGGTTCCGCTGGGGGACACAACGGTATGAAAAGCGCGATCGCACACCTTGGGACACAAAACTTTCCTCGTTTGCGTATTGGTATTGGTAAACCAAAAAGTGTAGCTAGTAGCGATGAATCAGGTGCTGTCTCTCATGTGTTAGGACGATTTTCAGCAGCCGAAAATCAGATGATGTCTCTTGTACTTCAGTTTGTGGTGGAATGCGTAGAACTGAGCCTCGAACAGGGGGTAGAAAAAGCGATGAATGTTTGTAATAGCCGCTCTTTTGAAGTCTGTGAGTCTTAGCTCGACTTTATCATGGTATAATAACCTGCTCGTACCCCTACCGGGGTACGATTCATCTTGCTTAAGTTATGTATCAAGGCTGCCGAATGTGTTAAGGACTTATCTCACATAATTAATGTTGTCAAGCAACGTCAGCACTAACTCAATTTATTTCATACGTCGCTTGCGTCTGGCTGCTACTGCCTTGCGTTTGCGTTTTTCTAATGGTGTTTCAAAATGCCTGTGATACTTAACATCAGCTAAGATTCCAGCCTTGGAAACTTGGCGTTTAAATCGACGCAAAGCTGAATCTATTCCTTCATTTTCTCCTAAAACCACCTGGGTCATTCTTGTCCCTCATGTTCCTCATAATCAATATCTCCCATTGTAGTCTTGCCTTAACTTTGGTGAAACTCCCTTTGAGAAAAGTGGAGGAGGTGGGGGAGATGAGGGGACACAAGGACAAGAAAGACTTTTTGTGCCAACCAACTATTGGTTTTAACAAAGGTTTTTGAATGCTCTCGAACTGCGATCGCAGCAATCGCCGCAAGTAACCAAAAGTTGGTTGAGTTGGTATTGGTGGATGAGTTTTGATGAGGGGAGAATCTTCAATAAAAAGGAAAACTTGGTCGAACTGAGCTTCTTGTGTGAACCACGCAGCCATTTGTAAGGGCACAGCATGATGTGCCCCTACCTTGTGGTGCATACAGCTGTGAACCGCTATATTATTCAGTAGTAACACGTAAAATTTCAATAAGCAAAGAAAAATCAGCCTATTGAGAGTTGACTATTCACTATCTTGATCGGTCATTTTGATAGAAAGAGCTAATTGATAGAGTTGACGACGGGGAAAAGAAATTTCTTTTGCTAACTGACGACTGGCTTGCGATCGCGATATTCCCTGACTCATTATTTTTAGCAATTCTGCTTTGAGTTCTTCTTCTGTTAGCTGGGGTTGAGTGGGTGGGGTTCCCGCCACGACTAAAGTATATTCACCTTGGGGTTCGCGTTGACTGTAGTGGCTCATTGCTTCCTCAATATTTCCCCGCCAAAATTCTTCATACAATTTAGTTAACTCCCGCGCTATGACAATTTGGCGAGTGTTTCCAAAAATGTCTGCTAAATCTTGTAAAGTTTCGCGTAGGCGGTGGGGAGACTCATAGAAAATGAGTGTACGGGGTTCTGTTTCCAGGGATTCTAAGTGCGATCGCCTCTGTTGACTTTTCGCTGGCAAAAATCCTTCAAAAACGAATCTATCTGTTGGTAATCCGGCTGCACTTAATGCAGTCATTGCTGCATTTGCACCAGGAATTGGTACAACACTTATCCCAGCCTCAACACAAACTTTCACTAGTTCATATCCCGGATCAGATATTCCTGGTATACCTGCATCAGTCACTAGAGCGATCGCACTACCGTTACCCAATTGCTCTAATAACTCTGGGATACGGCTGCTACGGTTGTGTTCATGGTAACTCACCTGCGGCGTTTTAATTTCAAAATGTTGTAGCAGTCTACCTGTGTGGCGCGTATCTTCTGCAGCAATGAGATCCACTGTTTGCAAAATTTTCACTGCCCGGAATGTCATATCTTCCAGGTTACCAATAGGCGTGCCGACAATATATAGTGTTCCTGGTTTTATATCCATGAATACATATTATCTTGTCAGGTGAGCATCCTGTCCGTCATACTTTGTTCAGTCTTCACAGGAGGCGAGACACTTATCCCACAATCATGAAAAAACACGGACTATTTGTTGGTTTAGTAACCTTGGATTTGATTTACCTTGCCCAGTCTCCACCTCAGAATAACCAGAAAATAGTCGCTGCTGACTATACTACTACCGCAGGTGGTCCAGCTACAAATGCGGCTGTCACTTTCAGTTATTTGGGTAATCAAGCTACAGTGTTGGGTGTAGTGGGTTCTCATCCAATGACGCAGCTGATAAAAGGAGATTTAGCAAACTACAAAGTCGGAATCATTGATCTTGCTCCTACTACCCAAAACGCGCCACCTGTTTCTTCTATCATTGTCACCCAAGCAACTGGTGAACGCGCAGTTATTTCCATCAACGCTGTCAAAACTCAAGTAACCAGCGAATCTATTCCACCTAAAATCCTGCAAAATGTTGATATTGTCTTGATAGATGGACATCAAATGACTGTTGGGAATGAAATTGCCCAAATGGCTAAAGCTAAGAATATCCCAATCGTCATCGATGGTGGTAGTTGGAAAAACGGGTTTGACAAAGTTTTACCTTTTGTAGATTACGCTATTTGTTCTGCTAATTTTGATCCCCCTAACTGCCATACTGAAGATGAAGTTTTTGCTTATCTCAGTGGATTTGGCATTTCCCATATTGCTATCACTCATGGAGAAAAACCCATGCGATACCTTGAGCATGGTAAAGCTGGGGTTATAGATGTGCCGATTGTTCCAGTAGTTGATACACTAGGGGCTGGAGATATTTTCCACGGTGCTTTTTGCCATAACATCTTACAGAAAAGTTTTACCACTGCATTGGAGCAAGCAGCCCATGTTGCTTCTTTTTCCTGTCAATTTTTTGGTACGCGCCACTGGATGCATCCCCAGCAGTAGATTATCGATTTTAAAATAGGCGTGAGCTAATAATACAGTAGAGCATTGCCTTCAAACAAAGTGTTAGGTTTCTAGTCTATCGGCAGTCCAACTTGCTTAAACCAGGTAAGCTTGTCCCAATACCCACGCTGAAAGCGAATTTTCCCATCTATGACGTGAAAAAAGCCACAGCCTCTCAAAGTGTATTTTTTACCTACTGTGTCTAATTCCACCCCATCCCCAACGAATGTACCACCACCGGACCATTCAAGAATAGCCCACTCTCCATCCTCAAATAAGTTTTCGATGTGGGTGTAAGTATCTGGCGTTGAACGGAAGAATTTGACAAAATCCGCATGAATGGCGCTTTTTCCCTCAAGAGGAGTCCCGATCGCAACCTGAATGTTCACGGCATCTTCATGGTAAAGTGCAGTTGCAGCCTCTGCATCGTGGGCGTTCAGAGCTTCTACCCACGCAATAATGACTTGCTTTGGTGTTCTCATAGTTACTTTTTACCTACGTACAACTGTTGAGCCTAACTATTTATCCAACAAAGTGCAGTGGGTAATGCCCTTCGGAATGTTATTTTAGTAGATAATTGTCTAATATAATACACTAGCCTATGATGCTATTGAATAGCTTTGATAAGCATTGACTAAATTTGAGCAGGATTTATGTAACGGAACAAGACGATAAATGAAAGACCTAGAAAAAATTTTAGAACTAGTTCGTTCCGTCGGTTGGGGAGCAACAGATAGACTGAGGTCTTACTACCATCAGACTGACAACGACAACTTACAAGTGCAGTATAGGCAGAATGAGCCAGTTACCATTGCAGATGTCAATGTCAATTATTACATCCTAGAGAACCTACAAGCGGCTTTAGGCAAGGAGGATTTTGCTTACATTAGCGAAGAAACTTACGAAGCGGAACAAGCTAAGCAGGAATGGGCATGGATCATTGACCCTTTAGATGGTACGCGAGATTTTATCGAAAAAACTGGGGAATATGCAATTCACATCGCATTAGTGCAGGAAACACGCCCAGTGCTTGCGGTGGTAGCAGTACCTGAAGCAGAAAAGTTGTACTATGCCATAAAGGGAGGCGGTACGTTTGTGGAAACCCGTGATGGGAAAAATTTACCATTACAAGTGTCATCACGGGAACGCATTGAGGATTTAACTATAGTCGTTAGTCGTAGCCACCGTAATGAAAGATTAAATTACCTGTTGCAACACTTACCATGTCAAAATCAGAAAGCAGTTGGCAGTGTGGGCGGCAAAATTGCTGCAATTATTGAACAACAAGCAGATATCTATATTTCTCTTTCTGGTAAGTCTGCGCCTAAAGATTGGGATATAGCCGCCCCAGAACTCATTCTCACAGAAGCGGGTGGTCAGTTCACTCATTTTGATGGCACGCCCTTGCAATATAACACTGGTGATGTGAATCAGTGGGGTGGTTTGCTTGCGAGCAACGGTCAGTATCACGAGGTGCTATGTCAGGAAGCCGAAACTATTCTAGCGCAGTTTTAGGATTATACTTAACTCCTCTGTAGGCGACTTGCCGTGCAGATAAATTATATGATGTCCGGTTAATAAACCATAGTTAAGCGGCAAATTCAGACCACCAGTAAAAATTAGTCAAGCCGGGAATGAAATCAGGAAGGTCGAGGATTTGGCGACAGCGTTGAAATAAAGCCTCCTCAACCGCATCCAAATTTTCAAAGCTGTGATTGGCAATTGGCTCATTTGTAAGCGTCCACAAACGTTCTGCTGGTTGTCATTCAGGTGAGTGAGACGGTAAAAATGACAGATGGATACCGTCTGGTACTTCAACTTGGTCGCTTGTATGCCCTTGGGCAATCGCCTTTTGACTGCACTCTTCTTCTATATTATGGTTGATTGTCCGGACATCATATGATTTGTATTTATCTGCGTCCATCTGCTATAGGCTGCGGTTTTATATTCAAATAAAGAAGTTAAAAATAAGTTCATGATTTAGTTAACTTGAATGGCAGATGTTATTACAGCGTTACAAAATACACCTGACAGCATTGGTGCTTTTTCATCCAATGCCTTGATTTCACAACTCAAATAGGACTGTTATATCAGCCTTAAGCAGTCCTATTTGTATCAGGACTTTCGTGAAATGGTATCAGATTCTGGGCATCGCAACTTTGTTAAATTCTTCTCTACTGGAATATATTTCAAATACTTTATCCATACCCGTCAGTTCAAATAATATTCTGACTTGCTCATTAATAGAGCAAATAACCAAATTCCTATCCACAGCTTGTAAAGCTTTGAAAGCTAATACCAAAGCACCTAAACCAGAACTATCCATAAAAGTTACTTCTTGAAAATCAATTAACACTATTTTTGTGCTACTTTCTTTTTTTAAAAATTCATCAATTTTATCTCTAAACTCTTGCGATTGAGCAACGCCTAAAATTCCACTTAGTTGAACAACTTTTACTTGTTCTGTCGTCATATTTGTACACTATTTAGTATAAATGATTTCTGACTTTGTTAGTCTATACCAATAGTAATTTATTGCCCTCTACACTTGTTGGTGGAACAGGACTCACCTTAGCTCGATAGAGCAGTTTATCACCTTGACGATAACCAGTATAACGTACCTTGACAATTTGACCTAATTGTGAATTTCCTTCTATAAGCTGGTGTAGTTGAGGATCATAAGGTAGTTCTGCTCCCACAGATGCTATAGCTTCCACTCCCCACTGCTGCAAAAGTTTTTCTAAGGGTTTCTGTACCAACGGAACGATGTTTACTGCTGGTAATTGGGGATTTTCTCGTGCTTTCTGTGCCGCAGTGGGAAATTGGAGCAACAGAGATTCTAGCAGTTGCAAACTAGACTGCTGGAACTCTTGCAGCAATGCTTGTCGTTGTTGTTGTATTTGCTGTTGCGATCGCTCGTATTCTTTTTTCAATTCTGCTACGTACTGTAACAATTGTTGAGATTCTTTGGTTGGTGTATCTTTAAGTTTTCCTAAATCTTGTTGAGAGAAAATTGTAATTAGCTCATTTAAGGTAATTTGTAGTGCTTGCGCCAACTTGAGCAGGACATCCACCCGCATCTGCCCAACTCCAAGCCGTCGCAATCGCAAAAGCTGACGTTCTGAGACACCAGCAGTGCGACTCAGCGCTCTAAAACTAGAAATACCCGCTCGTTGCATCAAATCATGCAACTGTGAAGTAAAATCGGTGTGGGACATCGTTGAGCAATTCAAAATTCAAAGTTTAATCTGGAAGACAATCAGTACTAGCAAGCCATCTAGCCTCTAGTAGCCCGCCACATCAATTTTGACGGGTCGTGAGGGCTAGAAACCGGGTAACTTTGGCGAAACCCGGTTTGGTGATAACCCACCTCTATTCTTCCAGTAAACTTCTCAGCATCCAAGCATTCTTTTCATGTACTTGCATTCGCTGAGTCAATAAATCAGCAGTAGGTTCGTCATTGGCTTCGTCTACTATGGGAAAGATAGACCGCGCAGTTCTGACAACGGCTTCTTGCCCTTCTACAAGCAGACGGATCATTTCTGTGGCTTTGGGAACGCCAGAAGTTTCTGAAATAGAACTTAGTTTGGCAAATTCGCTATAAGTACCGGGTGCAGGATAGCCCAATGCTCTGATTCGTTCAGCAATCAAATCAACTGCTGTTGCCAATTCTGTATATTGCGTCTCAAACAACAAGTGCAAGGTTTGGAACATCGGTCCTGTGACATTCCAATGGAAGTTATGAGTTTTCAGGTACAGCGTGTAAGTATCAGCCAACAGGTGAGACAAACCCTCAGCAATTTTAGCTCTGCTTGCTTCGTCAATGCCGATATTTACTGGGAAAGCTTGATTTTGCATGATTTTCTTTTGTTTAATTACTGGTTAATTACGCTAAATGCATCTTCAGAACGCTCTTGGGAGCTTTGCGGACTCGGGCTTTGATGGTTTCTTTACCCAAACGCTGGCAAGCCTCATAGCGATGGCATCCAGAAAATCCATAATACTGTCCATCGACTTCTAGAATATCAATTGGTTCTTGCTGTCCAATGGCAGCAATTGACTCCATTAAAGCTTTTACTTTCTGTGGATCGTTTTTGCGTGGCAAAGGTCGCCGTATCTGATTTAAAGGAATTTCTTGAACTCTAACCATAAATTGAGTTTTGTTGATGAGTCGTGTTTTCAAAAAACTGCTAAGTGTCGGGGAATTCAAAATTTAAAATTTAAAATTTTTTTGAATTTCTCACGCTCGCGAATTTGAGCGCAGCGAGTGGCTCCTCATTGCTCTGCACTACTTAGTCGTTCTCTATATATCATAGTCGTTATGACTTTGGCTTGCAACTTAATTGTGAAAGAAAACTGAATGTTTGAGTAGCAAAGATCAGCAAGCTAAAAAGGAACCCTAACAGGGAAATGAGGGTCTTGATGTCAGGATACTCCGCTTGATGAAATTTTTCTCCACGGATTTTTTCCGGTTTGGGGTTTGCAAGCAAGTATGATTGACATCATCCTTCTGACTTCATACTGGTTTTGGCAATCATTTCCCCTAAACAGCTATGGTGGCAAAACTAAAGATTCCATGAAAATTATCTGGCGTATTTCTTACACCGTACTGACCACATTTTGTTTATTAGGTCTGACTGGGGCGTCAGATCCTGTAAGCAAAACAAAGGATGTGGAAATCAGGATTGGCATAGTGCAGCGATTTGGAGATCATCCCACAGAACAGCTGCAATTAGAAGCGACCATTGGCGATCGCTTAAGACTAAAATTTCAAGATGGTCATCATCAGCAAACCCTAGTAACTACTAACCCTGTTAAGCTAGAAATCTTGACGCAAGCTTTGCCGGTAGCAGTCATCGAAGAAAAGGTCGTGTTGGGAACCTACCGTACCTATGAAACTGCCGAAGACAGTGCGAGAAACTGGCGTAAGAAGGGAATAGAGGTGGAAATAGCTCAACCAGAACGCTGGCAAATTTGGGCAAAACGCGAAGTTTATAACACTCCCTTACTGAGACGTTTGCTGTTACAGGATGTACAAGCTGCCGGTTATAAAACTGCTTTTATAGATAGCCAAGTTCTACAAAAGGTACCGCGAGTCACGAGTCTAGTGAATGGCAAACGCTTCAGCCCAGATAATTTAGAAATTAGTAGCGACAAAAATTTGATTCGGGTCAATAAAAGTCAAAAACCAGAGAAAGCACGTCTCTACGCTGGACGAATGGAGTTGCACCCCAATGCCTACGGTAGCTATACTCTGGTTAATAATGTACCTTTAGAAACATACTTACGTGGAGTCGTTCCTTATGAAATTGGAGCCTCAGCACCAAAGGCAGCACTAGAATCACAAGCGATTATTGCCCGAACTTATGCTTTACGGAATTTACATAGATTTGCCATAGATGGGTATCAATTGTGTGCTGATACTCACTGCCAAGTGTATTATGGGTTGAGTGGAGTGACACCGAACACAGATCAGGCGATCGCAGCAACACGGGGTATGGTTCTCACGTACAGAAATGAACTCGTCGATGCCCTATATTCTTCCACGACTGGGGGCGTCACAGCTTCCTTTAGCGATGTCTGGAATGGTGATGATCGTCCCTATTTGCAACCCATAGTAGATGCTCCGAGCCACAATGTATGGAACTTGTCTGGGCAGAATTTAGCAGATGAAAACCAATTTCAACGATTTATCAGTCTCAAACAAGGATTTAATGAAAGTCAGAGGGACTTATTCCGTTGGCGTAGGGAATCTAGCTTGAAAGACATTACCAAGGATTTACAGAAATTTCTGAAAGTGAAAAACAGTCCCTATGCAAAGTTTAAAACTATCCGAAACATGAGGGTTGTAGAGCGAAGCAAGAGCGGACGCATTCTTAAACTTAAAGTTAACACAGATATTGGCACTTTTTCTTTACATAAAGATGAGGTTCGTAGTGCCTTTGCTGCTCCTGTCAGCACACTATTTTACTTACAACCGTTAAATAAAGGTGAACCAGAACTTTGGGGATATGCCTTTGTTGGCGGTGGTTTAGGACATGGAGTTGGATTGAGTCAAATGGGGTCTCAAAATCTAGCTCAACTAGGCTGGTCGAGTCCAAAAATTCTTCAGTTCTACTATCCTGGAACGAAAATTCAAATTCTTGGCAACGGGATTTCGGAAACGAACTGAGTAAGTATGTCATACTCAAAATCTCTTTTTTCCTTTGCAGGGTAACTGAAGGGCTTCTTGTGGAGATTGCTAGAATTAAGTTGATAAAGCAGGAACGCGGGATTCCCTGTGCTCCTGCTTGTATCACGTGAATCTAGACTTAATGTCAAAATAGGTGTTGGAGCAGCACGCAACAGAGCAATGCTCTCTGTTAGTACTGCTTCTTTTCCTTTTGTGTTTTTACAACGTCGGAGACTCTTACAAGAGGTTGATTTTTCAAATCCCTAACTTTTAATAAAGTGCCTCTTCCTGGTGGGTTTCGATGGTACAGTCTCCGGTTGGGTAAGCCACACAAGTCAGAACATATCCACCTTCTATCTGGTCATCATCTAAGAAAGACTGGTCAGACTGGTCTGGAGCAGCACCTTTTGTGAGCTTACCAGCGCAGGTAGAGCAAGCACCAGCGCGGCAAGAGTAGGGTAAATCAAGACCAGCTTCTTCAGCAGCGTCTAGAATATAGATATCATCTTCTACATCAATTGTTTGGTTTAACTCTTCAGCTTCGTTGACTAGTGTCACTTTGTAAGTAGGCATTTTGTAATCCTCTCTTTTGCAAACGGACCGTATAAGTTATCCTGAAGCAAATACCACGGCTCATCTTATCGGATCAGCCGTCAATTAAAATTTGCTTCACTTCTGATACTACGAGAAAAATAAAAGGATGTAACCGGAAATTGAACTCGATTAGTAATGAAATTTAGTTAAGTAATCAAGATAAGTTTTTTTTATATGAATGAGCTTCTACTTGCTGGACTATTAAATAAAGTTACAAGTGTCAAAAAAATCTCGAAAGTATAAAAGTGCAGTCACTGTTACACAACAGTGAATGATTGAAGAAAAGATTTTGGAGTCATCCGCATACTATAAAATACATGGGAACGAACCATGTTTCGGGGTGTGGTGAGTTTCGAATACTGTTGGCTAATTCCCAAAATCCTTATTATTCCGTAGGTTGGGGAGAACACTTGTGTGGGCGGGTTGCCTGACTTGTAGACGCGCAGCAGCTTCCCGTAAGGATACGAACTCCCTTCCCTCAATAGTATTACTAGCCGAAAGCTCTTTCACCAGACACTGATCGCAATCATGCGCACGCGATCGCGTGTGGGCGACGTGTGCTTTTGACACTCAGCAAAATTCACGCAGTTGTGCGAGTGTTAACTAAAGGATGAAGTATACCCCACGGAAGTTGCTCCGAGATTGAAAAATGACCCTACGCGCCGGCGTTGTCTCCACGGAAGTTGCTTTGGGCTTGTATCCTTTACTGGATGAAGGACGAAGTATAAATTTTTCATCCTTCATCCTTCTTTTGGTCAATCTTGCAAGAAGTTGATTTTTGAGGTACTTAACCTTTATTCGATATCATCTTTCTTGTGTGTTTCGATGGTGCAGTTAGAGGTAGGTTTGGCGATACAAGTCAGCACATATCCAGCTTCAATCTGGTCCTCGTCCAAGTAATTCCCATCAGATTGATCAACAGTACCTGACTTAATGAAACCAGCACAGTCAGAGCAAGAACCAGAGCGGCAAGAGTAAGGTAAGTCAAGATCAGCTGCTTCCGCAATGTCTAGAATGTATTCATCATCTTCTACCTCAATTGTTTTGTTTATCCCTTCAGCTTGGCTAACCAGTGTCACTTTATAAGTAGGCATTTTGTCATCCTCTCTTTCGCAAACGGATCGTATGAGTTATCCTAAAGCAGATACCAGGCTCATCTTACTAGATCAGCCGTTCGTTGAAATTGCTTCACCTGTGATACTACGAGAAATAGAAAAAGGGATGTAACTGGAAATAGAAGTATAAAAAATCGCTAAATATATCAATCTTAAGTAAGTTGATTTATTAGAGCTATTTGAGTCAGGAATAGCGAAATAGGATTATTTTCACCCTTACACTCCTTCGTGCTCATGCACAAAAGCAATAAACTCAGCAGTGACGAGAATAATGTACGATAACTTTGCTTTTTCACAAAAACGCCTTGTACGGGTGGGTTTGGTTGGTACTGGGTATACAGCTGTTGCTAGATCTGAAGCATTGCTGCATGATGAGCGCTCCCATCTAGTCGCTGTTGTCGGTCACACACCAGAAAAGACAGAAGCTTTTGCGAGAAACTGCCAAGCTGAGGTCGTAGATTCTTGGCAACAACTGGTGGAGCAAGACAATGTAGACTTGGTCATGATTTGTACTGTGAATCGGGATCATGGTGCAATTGCCCGAAGAGCACTTGCAAGCGGCAAACACGTTGTTGTAGAATACCCTCTTTCTTTAGACGTGGCAGAAGCTGAAGAACTCATTGCCCTTGCAAAAGCACAAAAAAAATTACTCCATGTTGAACATATTGAACTGTTGGGTGGATTACATCAAGCCTTGAAGCAACATCTACCAAAAGTTGGTCAAGTCTTTTTTGTGCGCTACAATACCATCAAGCCCGAACATCCAGCACCCCGCAAATGGACTTACAATCACGAGCTTTTCGGCTTTCCTTTGATTGGTGGACTTTCTCGATTGCACCGTCTTGTGGATTTGTTTGGTAAAGTCATGTCCGTTAACTGTCATAACCGATTTTGGCAGACAGAGACAGAGTATTACCAAAGCTGTTTCTGCGATACTCATTTGTCCTTCGAGAGCGGACTGTTAGCTCATGTTGTCTATGGTAAAGGCGAAACTTTATGGCAGGCAGAACGTAGGTTTGAAGTTCATGGTGAAGATGGCGGATTAATTTTTGATAGCAACACGGGAGTTTTGGTGCAACTCGGCGAAATAAAGCCGATAGAAGTTGGTGCTCGTCAGGGTTTGTTTGCCAAAGATACGACAATGGTGTTAGACCATCTCATTAATGGCACTCCCCTATACGTTTCCCCAGAAGAAAGCTTGTACACCCTCAAGGTTGCAGATGCAGCAAGGCGTTCTGCCCAAACAGGGTTAACTGTAGTCGTTGAGGATGAATTATCAGCCACCCCAGCATGAAATCTGGAATAAGGTATCAAATCATAAAAAGGATTTGTTGAGTTTTCTGTTGCTCAACCCAAAGTTATCTACGGAAACACGGCAAACTATATTTATGGCAGATTCTTTAGACAAAATTTCATGAAAAGTGAAACGATTGTTATTTTATCTAACAGAGAACTAGATAAAATGCGTAAGGCTGGACATTTGGCAGCCGAGCTATTACACCATCTTGAACCAATGGTCAAGCCAGGGGTGAGTACTCTCGCACTGAATGACGAAGCAGAACGATGGACACAGGCACATGGTGCAAAAAGCGCACCTCTGGGCTACAAGGGTTATCCTAAGTCAATTTGCACGAGTGTTAATGAAGTCATCTGTCACGGTATTCCCAATGCCAAGCAAATCCTCAAGGAAGGTGACATCATCAATATTGATGTGACACCTATAGTTGATGGCTACCATGGTGATACATCCAAGACATTCTTTGTTGGCACGCCTTCCCCAAAAGCCAAAAAGTTGGTAGAAGTGACAGAGGAGTGCTTGAGAAGGGGCATTGCTGAGGTTAAGCCAGGAGCACGTATTGGGGATATCGGTGCAGCCATTCAAGAGTACGCTGAACCACAAGGCTTTTCGGTGGTGCGAGACTTCGTAGGACACGGTGTTAGCAACGTTTTCCACACTGCACCAGAAATACCCCATTATGGTACACGTGGCAAGGGGAAACGTCTTAGACCTGGTATGGTTTTTACCATTGAGCCGATGATTAACGAAGGTACTTGGGAAGTTGAGGTTCTCGGTGATGGTTGGACGGCTGTGACACGCGATCGCAAACTTTCCGCTCAATTTGAGCATACTCTCGCCGTGACTGAAAACGGCGTTGAAATCCTCACGTTACCCGAAGGCGAGACTTAACTATCAAAAGCCTTCATCTTGATGGCGTTAAAACTATAGGAGGGATCTGTGGCAAAGCGACACAGATCCGCCTGGAAAATTAAATAACCGACAGCTTAACTGAACCATGTTCAATTAGCTTTTCTGCTTTGAAGCAGTTCTTCAATCTAGTGCAAAAGTGTTTGGATGACGATTGATCGCTCAAGTTTTCAGGTCGTTTGTATAATTCCATAAGCTGATCCGTCTATCAATGCAGTCAATTAAATACGACAAATTATTACGATATCAAGCGTTATTATTGAGATGCTGTAGACACAGTCAGCGATGCTGCATTAGCAGTAGAGAGCGAGTCATGAACGAAGTGTATTTGACAGATTTCAATTCATGGATTGACCAGACAGCCCAATTCTTGCGGGAGCGTCGCTGGCATGAAATTGACGTAGAGCATCTGATTGAAGAGGTCGAAGACTTGGGTAAGAGTGAGCGGCGCGGGATTGCTAGCCAACTAACTCGCCTTCTACTACATTTGCTCAAGTGGCAATATCAACCTCAGCGTCGCTCGGATAGCTGGCTAGATTCCATCACTGATGCACGCACTCAAATTGAATTAGCCATTGAAGATAGTCCTAGTCTTAAAAACTATCCCGCAGAGCAACTTGAAGAGAGTTACCAACGCGCACGCCGCCAAGCAGCTAAGCAAACTAATATACAGATTTCAGTGTTTCCAAAAGAGTGCCCATATTCTCTGGAGTTAGTATTAGATGAAAATTGGCTGCCAGAAGAGAGTAAGTGATGTATTCATTGCTATTGAGGCTTATGATCGAGGCGAATCGCTTGCTCTAGAGCTAATTTTTCTCTGGCTCTACGAGCATATGGCTGTAATTTTGTGAGATTCCAGCCTGTAATTATACTCATATCTTCCAAATTCATTCCCTTCATTAACATTTCTACACACCATGTCTGTTGAGCTTGCTTAATGACTGGCTGTTGCCCTTCTGGTGTTAATAATTCCTCAGTTAATATTTGCCAGCGCTGTTGTATTTCTACCTCTGAAATTGGCATTCCATCATCGTTGAGAAATAATGCAGAGTGGTTATCTTTTCGACCTTTTAACCATTGAGTTAAGGGATTGCGAGTATAAGAGCCATAGCGCTTACCCATGATCCACTGATTAACTGGAACTTGTCGAATAGCACCCTGAGTGATTTGCAATAAGTGCTGGTTGGCATTACTAATTCGGTGAGTTCGCTCCAAATTCACAATTTCTTCTGGATATAAACCTGCTCCAAACAAAACATACATAAGAGCATAATCTCGTAGTCCTGATTTTTTGGCTCTTTGCAAAATCAAGTGGACTAAATTTGCTGGTAAATCTACCACTTTTTCTGTCGTAATAGACTCATTGTTGACTTGAGGTGAGGATTGTGTAGCTACCTTTAAAAACAGTGCCATCAAATTTTCCAAAAACTCATCTCTATCATGCCAAAGTTCATGAAATTCACTGGTAAACTCAATCACGGCATACCCCAACAACATACTATTGAGTAAACTTGCCAGCTTTTGAGCCGACAATTGCGTGTGTAATTGCTCACGTTCCATTACTATTGCTAAATATTCAGCAACATAGTAATTAGCTTGAGTTATGGTTCTTCCTAGTGCCTGACGATTTTCTACTGGATATTTTCCTGCCTCACCGACCATAGAACGTACTAGTTCAGGAACCTGTTCTAGAGCCTCTAATCGGTCTTCGCAGTAATCTTTGAGAGCTTGGTAAACACTGGTCGTTTGATTTGCTTGCATTTTTAAAGATTCACCCAGTTCTTTAAACACTGGCGATTCGGAAATGACCGCCAGAACCAATCCGTGCTTATTACCAAATTGCCGAAATAGCGTCACTTCATTAACTTTTGCTAATTCTGCGACTGCCTTTGTCGTCGTCTCGGTAATTCCTTGAGCCGCGAATAACTCCATTGCTGCATGAATCAGTCGCTGTCGCGTTGTCATTGTTTCACCAGACATAAGTTAAAAGTGCAAGTATCACTTGCACTTCAATTTTACCTTTGCTAAACTGAAAAATGTAAGTAACACTTGCATCCTCTATTTCTAATTTATAGTGCTAGTCATTAGGTACTCAGCACTGATACAGGCATTCACGTTAAAGGAAAGATTCATGACAATAAACTCAGATGCGACTGTTGCTAAGCAGTCACTGGCTCTGAGCTGGAGCAATGTGGCATTTTTCGGTACAGTTCATGCTTTGGCAATGCTTGCTCCTTGGTACTTTTCTTGGTCTGCGTTGGGAGTAATGATATTCCTGCACTGGTTGTTTGGCAGTATTGGCATCTGTTTGGGATATCACCGACTTTTAACTCACCGAAGTTTATCTGTGCCAAAGTGGTTGGAATATGCGATCGCTACCTTGGGAGCACTTGCTATGCAAGGAGGACCAATCTGTTGGGTAGCTGGACATCGGCTGCATCATGCACATACAGAGGACGCAGATAAAGATCCCTACTCTTCCCAGCGTGGTTTTTGGTGGAGTCATATGCTTTGGATTTTTTACCTACGTCCAGATTTTCTTAACTACGAAACATACAAACGATTTGCTCCTGAATTAGAGCGCGATCCATACTATCGTTGGCTAGAGCGCTACTTCTTACTGCTTCAAATTCCTGTTGCTGTTTTATTGTATGCTGTGGGTGGATGGTCTTTTATCGTCTATGGAGTTTTTCTCAAGTCAGTATTACTCTGGCATAGCACTTGGTTTATCAACTCTGCGGCTCACTTACGCGGTTACCGTCGTTTCCAGTTGAAGGACAACTCTCGTAATCTTTGGTGGGCAGCTATCCTAACTTATGGAGAAGGTTGGCATAATAATCACCATGCTCACCCAAATGTAGCAAAAGCCGGATACCATTGGTGGGAAGTAGATATGACTTGGTGGGCAATTAAAATATTGCAAACTCTGGGTTTAGCGAAGAAAGTTGTGATGCTTCCAACGCCAAAAGCAGAAGTTTAACCTCTTGCAATCAATCTCAGGGTATTGAGAACCACAGATGAGCACAGAGATGTACACCGATAAATTATCTGCATGTATCTCTGTGTGCATCTGCGGTTCCAAATATTCCTAAACCAGATTTTTGCAAGAAATCTAATGTACCGTTTTAGCCGAAAACAGTACCTATGGACACCATAACACTCACTGATCACCATCTTTTGTGTCTTTTACAACTGGCTAGCCCAGCTTTACCAGTGGGAGCTTATAGCTATTCTGAAGGATTAGAAACGCTGGTGGAGAATAGCACAATTGATAACCAAGCAGCTTTACAGCACTGGTTAAAAGCAGAACTGCGTTACGGCGCAATTCGTTTAGAGGCGGCGGTGATGGTACGAGCTTTTCAATCTGTGAAGGTGGGTGATTTCAAGGCGCTATCATATTGGAATATGTGGTTATCTGCTGTGCGGGAAACGGAAGAATTACGCGCTTCTAGCTGGCAAATGGGGCGATCGCTAATCCGCTTACTTGCAGAATTACAACCACAACTTGTAGCTATTGTCAATACTGTTGGTCATCCTTGCAATTATGCAATTGCTTTTGGCATTGCGGCTGCTCATTGGGATATCAATATAAAAGCAGCATTACTAGGATATCTGCATAGTTGGGCAAGTCACATGGTCACTGTTGGGGTAAAGCTAATTCCTTTGGGACAAACAGCGGGACAGCAGTTATTGCTGGAGTTACAAGAATTGCTGAGTGATGCAGTTGAAGAGATTATAGAGTTGGAGGATGAGGATTTAAGTTGTTGTAGTTGGGGTTTGTCGTTGGCGAGTATGAGACATGAGACACTTTATACAAGGCTATTTCGGAGTTGATGAAGAAGGTGAGGACACAAAAGGATTAACTAATGACTATGACTGCGAGTGCTTTTCGAGTTGGTGTTGCTGGTCCGGTGGGGTCGGGTAAAACGGCTTTGGTTGATGCTTTGTGTAAGGCGATGCGTGATGAGTATCAAATTGCCGTCGTGACGAATGATATTTATACGCAAGAGGATGCTCAATTTTTGGTGCGTTCTCAAGCTTTGGTAGGCGATCGCATTCTGGGTGTGGAAACTGGAGGTTGTCCTCATACGGCTATTCGGGAAGATGCTTCAATGAATTTGGCAGCAATTGAACAGTTGGAGGTGCGTTTTCCAGATTTGGATTTGGTATTTTTAGAAAGTGGTGGTGATAACTTGGCGGCTACTTTTAGTCCTGAGTTAGTAGATTTAACAATTTATGTTATCGATGTTGCTGCTGGTGATAAGATTCCCCGTAAAGGTGGTCCTGGAATTACTAAGTCTGATTTGTTGGTGATTAATAAAACTGATTTGGCTCCCTATGTCGGCGCTGATTTAAGTGTGATGGAACGAGATGCTAAAAAAATGCGTGGGGAAAAACCTTTTATTTTCACGAATTTGAAAACGAAGGAAGGATTGGCAGAGATTATTCAGTTTGTGGCTACAAATATTTGCTGATAAACATACTCAAAAGAAGAATTATCGATAAACATAGGCAGATTTGAATAAGCTAATACGCATTTAACTTGGCCTTTGTTGATTTTGGAGAAAAAGCGCGGAGCCGGAGACGCTCCGCCTCCGGTCAATCCTTCTCCCCTGCTCCTGGAGCCCCTCTGCCCCCCTGCTGTCTAAATGTGCAAATTAGGTGTTTAACAGCTTAGCCGTTATTTTCTTTGTACTATGCCAAACAAAAAATTGGATACCCAGTGCTAACATGATTGTTAGTTTAGGGAACAAGCAAGATGAATTGGGGAATTGGGGAAGCACAGCAAAAGTTTTCTGAACTCATTAATGCTGCAATTGATGAACCTCAGCTGGTTTATAACCAGGAGCAGTTAGTGGTAGCGGTAATAAAAGCTGAGATGTTTCAAGAGTTTTTGGCTTGGCGTAAGCAGCAAGAAAAGTTGTCTGTTGCAGACGCTTTCGCAGAATTACGACAGCTTTGCGCTGAGGAGGACTATATATTTGAGATTCCTTAATTCTAACAAAATACTACAGCAGCTATGACTCACCACATCCTCAAAGCCACCAAGAAAACCGTGCATCTTGGTGGATTCTCTCATCTTTTAGAACCAGCACTCACTGTTGACTCTGGCGACACAGTTGATGTAGAAACATACAGTGGTTACTACGTTTACGACAAAGCACCACCTGAGTTTCTCACACCTACATTTCTTGATATTTGCCAAAATCTTACCCCAGAACGCAAAGTTGCAGCAGGACCACATTTGCTGACTGGACCAATTTATGTACGGGGTGCGGAACCTGGAGATGTTTTGGAAGTAAAACTAGAAGCAATAACACCCAGTTTACCCGTTGGTTTTAACGCGATTCGTACAGGTTGGGGAGCATTACCACATCAGTTTTATCAACCAGCTTTGAGATTTATTCCTCTTGATTTAGAAAATAAAATTACAGAATTTCCAATTGGTAGTGGTATAAAAATTCCCCTCAAACCCTTTTTTGGTATCTTGGGTGTCGCTACTACAGAAGCATCCCGAAACTCAATCCCTCCTGGTCATTATGGTGGTAATATTGATAACCAGGACCTGCAAGCCGGTTCTAGAATTTTTTTGCCGATTTTTGTTCCTGGCGCTTTATTTTCTATCGGTGATGGACATTCAGCACAAGGAGATGGTGAAGTTAATGTTACCGCAATCGAGACTTCAATGAACGGCACGATTCAGTTAAAACTTCGCAAGAATTTACAATTGACAATGCCAATTGCCGAAACTCCTACAGATATTATCACGATGGGATTCGGTCAAACATTAGATGAGGCTTTAGAACTGGCTTTAAAAAATATGATTGATTTCTTAGAACGCTTCATCAATTTGTCACCTGAAGATGCTTATGTATTGTGTAGTTTAGCTGTAAACTTTCGTATCACCCAAGTTGTCAACAGTCCGCAAAAAGGTGTTCATGGAATGCTACCAAAGTCAATTTTGCCTAAAGCAATGGAACTATAGGACTCATATTTTATTTTTGAAAAAAGTCCGTACACCTCTACCTCCCTTATTTCCTGTTCCCTAAGAGTTCCCTAGAACACCGATTCAGTAATCGGGAAAAAGGTAAAAATTCACTTAACCACTTAGTAAACAGTGAAGGATAAAATAGCTGAAAAGCTGTTCAGGCACTAATTGTAGCGAAAAGTAAGGTGTTGGCGATATTTAATAAACTCTCAAGGTCAAATGCACTGTTGGTTCAGGTATATTCGGTTTAACACAGGTGCATTAAAGACCGAGAGTTTACGTATGCGACCAGGAAATTGGCATCCACCGATAGAACTGAATGCCCAAGAAGAAAAATCTCATATTTTTCTAGTTCCCCATGTGGTTTTCTCCAGCAACTTAACACTGGCATAGATAGCATCAATATGAGGAGTGGGAGTTTGCGTCAGTCTTCCCAATTCTGCGACAGCGCCGACGATCGCATCCACCTCTGTCGGACGACATGCTTCAACATCCTGCAGCATTGAAGTTTTGTGAGCACCAACTTTTTGCGCACCTTCAATCCGCTGCTCCAAGGTGATGCCAAAATCAATTCCCAGTTTCTCGGCGATTGCCTGTGCTTCGCTCATCATTTGTCTTGCGAGTTCGCGAGTCAAAGGGTATTGGCAAATATGATCGAGTGTTGCACGAGTTAAGGCGCTGATGGGATTAAACGCGACGTTTCCCCACAACTTCACCCACATGTCAGTGCGGATTTGAGTGCGTATGGGTGCTTTCAATCCTGCCAACTTTAAAGCTTGCGCTAACAACTGAATCCGTTCGGTTTTAGAAGCATCGATTTCACCCAGACTGAAGCGATCGCCTTCAATATGTTTAATCACACCTGGTTCAACTATCTCAGTTGCTGGGTAAACAACACAACCAATCACGCGCTCAGCACCAATATTAGCTTCAATGATACCATCCGGATCGACAGACTGAATCCGAATTCCTTCATACACGCCGCTGTGCTTGCGAAAGTACCACCAGGGAATGCCATTCTGAGACGTCACCACCATTGTTTCTGGTTTATAGAGATAGGGGAGATGGGGAGCGATCGCTGCTACACTTGTAGCCTTGACAGCCAAAATCACCACATCTTGGGGTTGAGCTTGACTCATATCACTGGTTGCTAAACTTGGAGTCGCTATGTGGATTGAGCCATCCGCCATTATCAGTTTCAGCCCATTTTTTTGAATTGCTTCTAGATGAGCACCACGAGCAATCAGCGTAACTTCTTTCCCAGAAAGCGCTAACTTTGCTCCTAAATAACCACCAATAGCACCCGCGCCAACAATACAGATTTTCATGGAATTTTATGTAGCTTTAAGCTTATTAACTCGCTGCTAATTGCCATCTGCTAACTATATCGCTAAACGAGCATAAATTTCTGGTGCGTTGTTTTTCAAGTCATTTATTAAAAGAGCGATCGCACTCGTCCCTGCATTACGTAAATAACGTTGTTTGCTCCCCGGTTCTAGCAACATCCCACCGCTATGATGAATACCAACTACCTGAAAATTATCATCGAAAACAGGCGAGCCTGATGAACCTGGTTCTGTACTTGTAGTATATTGCAATACTTGATTGTCGGCGTAGGCGACAAAGTTATTCTGTATGGAGATTTTCTTCAAATGTCCGCCGGGATGCTGAATGATTGCTACACGTTCATCTCGTCGCATCAACTTATTTTTGAAGATTAAGGGTTTGCCGAAGTCGGGGACATCTTTCAGGGTTACTACTGTAAAATCCAGTTCTTTGTTAGTGTAAAAAGCACCATCCGGTAAAGCGCTACATTTTTCCTAGACAAAACCGGACAACCTTGGCAAAAAAGGCGGGTTTTTCGGTCAATAAGCACGATTAATTGAGAATCGCCGCCTTTTTTGCCCCCACCACAGATATCTGTGAGTGCTTCAAGAGTACTCGTGGGGGTTTGGGTCTAACACGTAAGAAATGGAGCCAGCCTTTGTTGAATTGATCTGTGTTCCAAGACGAGTACGCGTAGTAGTAAGGCTGGCTCCATTTCTAGGGGACAATGAAAGGGAAGGAAGTCCTGTTTTGTCATGGTTTCACCCAACCCCCAATAATCTGTGTTGGGCATTCTTTACCCAACGCAGCAATTAAGAAAGATTGACGTTCTCTCTGTGATTCTACAAATGGTCTGAGGATTTCTGCCAACTCATTGATAGTGTTGGGGTCTAATTTCACCATCGACTCAACCTTTCACCTGCGCCAATGTTGTGACTAACACGCTTAATTACAAATATAATGTAGAAAATACTGCTTCAAGTTGTGAGAGGTAATGATGCTGTTTTCCTGAGAATGAGTGAGTGTATGTTTCTTTATTCCTCGGTTTCAAATACAACACCTTCATACAGCAGTTCAATCGGACACTCAAATTCAATGCTTGATAAAGTGATGATATCTCCAGCAGTGTAAGGATAGTAAAGCCACATTCTTCCCTCTCCCCGAGAGTAACGCTCAACGGAGATTTTTTCAGAGTCAATCAAGATATACTCTTGCAAAGTAGGGATTGTCAAATAGTAAGTGAATTTTTCACCTCTATCTTTAGCGCTTGTACCAGGGGATAGGACTTCTGCAATTAGTTTGGGATTTTGAATAAATTTGCGGGCATTGAGGTCTTGAGGGTTGCAACTAACGATAACATCAGGATAGTAGTAAGGGCTTCTAGAATTGACTTGCACTTTCACATCTGATACATTCACCCGACAATTTCTGGAACGCAGATGGGGACGTAAGGCTGTGTAAAAGTTAAGTGCAATGTCGTTATGGGGAATTGTACCACCCGTCATGGCAAATACTTCGCCGTTGACATATTCGTAGCGAACATCTTGCTGAGGTTCCCATTCGAGATATTCCTCGACTGTCATTTTTTGAGGTTGTTGGGGGGTAACTATCATACCAAAATTTCTTCAAGCTTGCTTTGATTGTAGCCAATGGTTAACATTTGAGATGTTGCAAGTCGAGTTGCGATTGGCTTTGCCACTGCCCCTTGGGCAATCGCCATGATTCCTATTACTGTTCACTCTCTAGCTTGAGCAACTTCGCCATATTCAGCCGTTGCAGCTTCCCTGTAGCTCCACGGGGTAGTTCATCCAAAATGTGAATTTGCTTAGGAACTTTGAAGTCTGCTAGCATAGTTGCACAGTAAGCTAAAAGTTCCTTTTCACTGGTTTCACCCTTAAGGACGACAGCGGCGTGAATATCCTCTCCCAAGGATTTATGGGGTACCGCAAAAGCAAGGGCTTCAGCAACCCCAGGATGGCGCAGCAGTACACTCTCCACTTCTAGTGGAGAAATTTTTTCACCGCCTCGGTTAATCAATTCCTTAATCCGTCCAGTCAGACGGAGATAGCCGTCAGCATCTTGTGTCCCCTGATCGCCAGTACGGAACCAACCGTTTATAAAAGTAGTGGCATTAGCTTGTGGGTTATTCTCGTAGCCATCAATCACATTTAGTCCTCTTACTACAACCTCACCCAAACTTCCTTGAGGGAGCAAATTGCCATCTTCGTCCATAATACCAACTTCCACACCAAAGCCGTAGCCAACCGTGCCCGGTTTACGTACTTTCGGCGGTAGCGGATTAGTCGCCATCAAGTGAGCAGCTTCGGTCATGCTGTAAGATTCCAAGACAGGAGCATTGAGTGTTGCTTCCATTTGTTCGCTAATGACAAGGGGAAGGGGAGCGCTGCTAGAGCGAATGAAGCGCAACGGGTTCGCTTTGACAATTTCTTCATTGCGGCTAGCTCGTGCTAGAATTGCTTGGTGCATGGTGGGTGCAGCCGAGTACCAAGTGGGTTGGAAGGTTTCCACCAGTTTCCAAAAACTTAGGGCATTAAAACTATCAGGTATGACGAGTGTTCCGCCAGATGCCAGAGTTGCCAGCATACACCCCACTAGCCCGTGAATGTGGAACAGAGGCATTAAACAAAGTGTAGTGTCAACTGCCGAGAGCGAGTATGCACTGATAATATTGTTAACAGAAGCAATCAGGTTACGATGCCGAATCGGGACTCGCTTGGGACGACTGGTGGTACCGCTGGTGTGAAGAATCATCGCCACATCGTCAGAGTCGGGAAAATCTTGATTGCCCAAAAATTCCCCTTGCCTAGTGGAGGCTGTTTTCACTAATTCAAAGCTTAATGTGCTCTCAGCATTAACTCTAGTATAAATCCGCATCATATCTGGCGAAGCTGCAGCAATTGCTGCTTCTGGTACGTCAGCGAGCGTAATCAGCGCTTTCGCCTGAGTATCTTCGTAGTAGAAGGCAAATTCTTCTTGCTTGTATTTTGGATTCAATGGTGCTGCGGTACCGCATAAAGCAGCAGCAAGAAAGCTGAGTACCATTGGTACTCCATTTGACATGACAATAGCGATGCGATCGCCCCGTTGCAAACCAAAACTGTTAAGTTGGGATACCAGTTCGACGACGTTCTCACACAGTTGCTTATAAGTTAGTGTTGCTCCCTCGGGTGCAGCTAGCGCTGAATGATTGTCTTCCCCTGCTAAAAGCTCAAATATGTTCATAGTTTGCGAAAAGCACATGAACTTCAAATAATTATCATTTTTATTGAAAGAGTGTCTCTTGAGTTTTTTGTATGATTTATTTTTTTGCAGTCCCTTAAGAGCACGACAGTTGGTATCATGGGAGCAAATATACACCATTTTCGCCACTCAAACTTCTTTCGGCGTTTTGTTTTTCCCGATCATAACGAATCCTGTTCGTTGGAAGCTCACGTTGATTTATCAAAGCGTGATTCCTACATAGTATCACTGCAAGTTTTGCTACTTAGAGAACCAATGAAATTGACAATTTAGACGAGTTTAGGCGTAATGTTATTACGGCAATTTTTGCTACTATAGGACACGCTTGAAGCGGCAATATCTTATATCTTATGGAGCGTCGAAAATTTCTAAAGTATGCCACTTTAGCAGGAACTAGCTTTACGTTTGCTAGCTGTACCCAAGGCGGCAAATCTCAATCCCAAAGTGAAGTGCCTGTCCTAGCTTCGCCTATAGCGGCGGATGAACCTCTTAAGGTAGGATTTGTCTATGTTGGATCTGTAGGTGACTTTGGTTGGACTTATGCTCACGATTTAGGTCGCAGAGAGATGGAGGCAAATCTCCAGGAGAAGGTGAAAACGACTTTTGTAGAAAATGTCAGCGAAGGTGCAGACGCTGAGAGAGTCATTCGTCAACTGGCGTTAGAAGGTAATAAGTTAATCTTCACGACTTTTTTTGGCTACATGAACTCAACCCTTAAAGTAGCAAAAGACTTTAAGGGTGTTCATTTTGAACATTGTACTGGATACAAACGCGCTACAAATGTCGGTACCTATCTGGGACGCTTTGAAGAACCGCGATACTTAACTGGCATGATTGCTGGCAAAATGACAAAATCGAATGTGATTGGTTTTGTTGGTTCATACCCAATCCCTGAAGTCATTCGAGGAATTGGTGCGTTTACGCAAGGACTGCGGGAAACAAATCCTAAAGCAAAAGTGAAAGTAGTTTGGGTGCTAAGTTGGTATGATCCAGCTAAAGAACGAGAAGCAGCCCAAGCTTTGGTGAGTTTGGGTGCGGATATCCTCGCACAGCATACCGATTCTGCTGCTCCTATTCAACTAGCAGAAGAAAAGGGTATTTATGCTTTTGGTCATAACAGTGATATGAGTAGGTTTGGTGCAAGAGCTTGTTTAACATCAGCTTTGAATAAATGGGGTAAATTTTATACAGAAAAAGCCTTGGCTGTCATCAACGGTACTTGGCAGTCTGATGAAGTTTGGTATGGAATTGCTCAAGAAATGGTGGATATTGCACCCTTGAATCCTGTGATTCCTCAAGATGTTCAACAATTAGTGATGGCGAAGCGTGATGAGTTCGTTAAGGGTGCTGCACATCCTTTTGATGGTCCGGTGAAAGACCAAAAGGGTGTGGTACGAGTCCTTAAGGGTCAAGCGTTGAGTGATAAGGAACAACTACTGATGGATTGGTATGTTGAAGGAATTGAAGGGTCAATTCCGAAGAAGGAATCCTAGCCCTTGTAGTTTCAAATATCCTATTTTACCCTGCGCAGCGATAGACTTCTACTAGGTTAAGCTAAACAGCTGCTGGTTCTAGTAGCTTAATGTTGAAATAATTAAACTCAGTTGATGTGCGAGTGCTATCTTTATACTCTTGCACAACTTGTTTAGTCATTATATAATAGCCCTCTATCTTCTCATAAGAATCTTCAAATTTGAGAACAGTGGTCACTTCATTAGTTTTCAAGTTACGGAAAATCGCATCATAGCGAGTTGCAATGTAACCAGAACCTGTATCTGAATTTTCGTAGGTATCAATAATAAAAGCCATGCGACCCATAACTCGACTGACCTGACAAACTTCATTGCCCCGGAGTTTATAATTTGAATCCATGGAATCGCCGCCCTTCACTAAGATTTCTATTGCACCATTCGGGTCTTCTTGACCAAAACTAAACTCGTGCTTTCCATGAGACTGCTCAAAGTTCGTACGTTGACGATGGGTGACTATATCTCGCAATTGGGTATAAATCCCTTCTTCTATTTGCTCATCTACAACACCCGTAACTTCTACGCTTAAATCGCGGTTAATTCGAATCTTACCTGTGTGGACTTCATCTCCCTGAACCAGGTGTACATCTGCGCTGTAGCCTGGAAAGTAATCATTCCAAGTGTAACGACTTTCGTAAGCGGTTTGGAATATCTGACGGGCTGTTGTTGGATGTGTCATATAACCACTTTGACTTCACCTTTTTTCAGTTTAGTCTACTGAGTAGGTAAATCTGTTGAGAGGTCCGTGACTCACGATCCATAGCATTTTTCAGTTACGTGAAGTACAAAACCCCATTGCCCAATGCCCAATGCCCATTAACTACTCTTGTGAGTCGCTATCTGAGGATAAAACCATAACTGGTTGTTGATAGAGCGGTACAGTAAATGTCACTGTTGATCCTAGCCCTTCGCCTAAACTGTAAAAATTAACCTCACCTCCCATCGCCTCTACCAGTTTTTGGGATATTGCTAGTCCCAAACCTGTACCACCGTACTGGCGAGTGCGGGAGCTATCTACCTGACTAAATAATTGAAACAGTTTCTCCTGTTTGTCGAGAGAGACACCAATCCCAGTGTCTGCTACGCGCACTCTTACCATACCAGGAAATTGTTGGTCTTGAAATGTCACTTTTTTGCGAACGACATCAGCACTGATAGTTATACCACCTTCATGAGTGAATTTAATCGCATTACTAACTAGATTTAGCATGACTTGCTTTAGGCGCTGGTAATCGCCACAGACGATAATTTCATCAGAAGTTGCAGGCATTTGCATACGGAAGCTAAGGTTTTTCCCATCTGCTTGAGGGCGGAGAAAACTTTCTAAATCACTGAATAGCTCATCTAACCTAACTGATCGCAATTCCAGTTCCATTTTGCCTGCTTCAATTCTGGCAATGTCTAAGATGTCGTTGATAATATCAAGCAAATACAGTGATGATTTATGAGCTTCTTCAAGAAACTGCCTTTGTTCTTCTGGATCGTCTGCCATGCCCTCCAAAACTAACTTTAAAAATCCGATAATGCCATTGAGTGGTGTTCTCAACTCATGGGTGACATTGGCGAGAAACTCTCTGATGCGACGGGTGGCTTGTTCGGCTTGTTGACGTGCTTGTTCCAGTTCTTTGTATAAAGTTGCGTGGGCGATCGCTGTTCCTAGCTGATCTGCCACATCTTTTGCTATTTCAAGTTCCTCTGCAGTTATCGCATAGCATCTGGTGCCTAAAGTCACAGCAATCAATCCATTTGGTTGGTCTTGATGGCAAGTCGCAACCACTAACATTTTCTGCTGGTCAAACTGAAGATGTTGTGGATTTTCTGCCAAAATAGGTTGTAGGGTTGCCAGTGCTTGGGCAAAGCCCGGCTCAGAAGCTATGTCTATTTCCAAGCCAAGCATAGAGTTTAGAGACGGTTGGCAGTACTCTGCGATCACCTGCACTTTCGTGCTAGATGATTGATAAGGACAAATGATACAGCGTTCTAATCGCAGCGCTTTACCCAAACTATCCACCGTTTGTTGCCAAATGATATCCAGATCCAATGTCCGCCGGATATTTCTGGTAATTTGGTTTATCAGTTTATGGTGGCGCTGTGAACGTATCGCTGAATCTAGCTGTACAGGTGTTTGAGATGTCAAGTTTTCTTCTTTGCAAAGAGCTGCTTGCAGCAGTCGTCCCATGACGAAAACTGTTGTTGGAGTACTTGCTAAGGAAGACATTATTGGACTCATTACCAACTCAAACTCAAACAGCTGCTGACCGTACCTAAACCAGCACTGATTCCTTTCGGGTATTAAAGTTATTAAAATATGCTGCAACTTTTCGGTGTATGCAGCCTTATCCACTGGAATAAAGGCATATTCTTTACCGCTTTGGTTTTCAACAATTTGCTTAGGGTTTAACCCCAAGCGTTCGCAGTGTTGCCACCAGAAGGTCAGGTAGCATCCTGTACTATCTTGTGTGTACACCAACTCGGCTCCTAAATTTGCCCATGAGCCATTAGTGTTACTGGTAATATCTTCTAGATTTTCTGACAATATGTTCGACCTTTGGGAGTTAGCAGTAATACTCATGACTCGAGTTGGATAACATAGATGCCAACTCAAAGAAGCTTTGCTATTCGCTGCCTAAAGTTGGGAATAAATTTTTACAGCTGTAGCATACATAGCGGCGATTTTTGATTGTTCTAAAATCTCGCATCGGAAATTCTACATTTTTTAATCCTCCATATATATCTTATCTTTTTACTTTTTTTAGCTTTTTGTGAGTTTAATCATTCCACTCCCCTCGAGATGGTAAAGGTCTACGTACAGGTGTACGCGTCAGTTCATCATCTCTTGGGGTTTCACCCCTCAACCACTGACGGATCGCCACCTCAATAACTTTACTTGGGTCATTGGTAAGATGCTGAATTTGTTCTAGTAACTCGGAATCTAGGCGAATGGCAATTTCTACCTTGTCGGCAAGTCTTTGTTCCGCATCAATAGCATTCTCGTTCATATTCATAGGGTAATACTGTTGAATTTGTTTTTCCAAGGCTTTGTAAAGTCGCTCTATTCAAACCAATGTGGCTCTTGCAGGTAGCAGTCGCTCATGAAGTCCGTATTTTTGTACTTCTTGTTGTTTATTGTACGCCTCTAACTGATAAATACGAGAAGCTATGCATAGACCTTCATATCTTCATTTGAAAGTCCACAAACTAATATTCATTTGTCAGTAGTCATTAGTCAATAGTCATTAGTCATTAGTCATTAGTCATTAGTTATTCCTCTTGTCCCCCTGTCGCCCATTGCCCATTGCCCATTGCCCCTTGCCCATTGCCCCTTGCCCATTGCCCATTGCCCCTTGCCCCTTGCAACGTCTTAGCTAAGAAAGTATTAAAATACGTTAAGTATATTGCTGTTTTATTCCTTGTTGCTGATAAAGCAAAGAAGTCTATGACTGACGTTCCCGCAAATCGTATTCGGAATTTTTGTATTATTGCTCATATTGACCACGGAAAATCTACCCTAGCAGACCGATTGCTGCAAGTGACAGGCACTGTAGATCAGCGGGAAATGAAGGAACAATTTCTCGATAACATGGATTTGGAACGGGAGCGCGGCATTACTATTAAGCTGCAAGCAGCCCGAATGAACTACAAGGCAAAAGATGGTCAAACATATGTACTGAATTTAATTGATACGCCAGGGCATGTGGATTTTTCGTATGAAGTGTCTCGCAGTCTTGCTGCTTGCGAAGGGGCGCTGTTGGTAGTAGATGCTTCTCAGGGAGTGGAAGCTCAGACTTTGGCAAATGTCTACTTAGCTTTAGAGCATAACCTGGAAATTATCCCGGTTCTGAATAAAATTGACTTACCTGGAGCAGAACCAGAGCGGGTCATCAAGGAAATTGAAGAAATCATTGGTTTAGATTGCAGTGGTGCAATTCTCGCCTCTGCTAAAGAGGGAATTGGCATTGATGATATTTTAGAGGCAATTGTCGATCGCATACCACCGGCACAAAACACAGTCAGCGATCGCTTACGAGCATTGATTTTTGATAGCTACTACGATAGCTACCGAGGAGTCATTGTTTATTTTCGGGTGATGGATGGCACACTCAAGAAGGGTGATCGCATCTACCTCATGGCTTCTGGCAAGGAATACGAAATTGATGAGTTAGGAGTGCTTTCTCCCACCCAAAAGCAGGTTGAAGAACTGCACGCTGGAGAAGTCGGTTATTTAGCTGCAGCAATTAAAGCTGTGGCTGATGCACGGGTGGGAGACACAATGACTTTATCCAACGCCAAAGCCGCTGAACCTTTGTCTGGTTACAAAGAAGCTAACCCAATGGTCTTCTGTGGAATGTTCCCCATTGATGCTGACCAATTTGAAGACTTGCGCGAAGCCTTGGATAAGCTGAAACTTAACGATGCAGCACTGCACTTTGAACCAGAAACCTCTAGCGCAATGGGTTTTGGTTTCCGCTGTGGCTTCTTAGGCTTGCTGCACATGGAAATTGTGCAAGAACGCTTAGAGCGAGAGTATGACCTAGACTTAATCATTACAGCTCCTTCTGTTGTTTACAAGGTACATACCCTCAAGGGCGAGGAAGTGTACATCGACAACCCCAGTCACCTACCCTCTCCCAACGAACGGGAAAAAATTGAAGAACCCTACGTTCAAGTGGATATGATTACGCCAGAAACTTACGTCGGTACTTTGATGGAGTTGTCGCAAAATCGGCGTGGTGTCTTTAAAGATATGAAATATCTCACCCAAGGACGCACCACACTCACTTATGAGTTGCCCTTGGCAGAAGTTGTCACAGACTTTTTTGACCAAATGAAATCTCGCTCACGTGGATATGCCAGTATGGAATATCAACTAATTGGCTACCGAGAAAATCCCCTAGTTAAGCTCGATATTTTAATTAATAGCGAGCCAGTGGATTCTTTGGCAATGATTGTCCATAGAGATAAAGCATACAACGTCGGGCGGTCAATGGCAGAAAAACTTAAAGAATTGATTCCCCGGCATCAATTCAAAGTACCAATTCAAGCAGCTATTGGTAGTAAAATTATTGCCAGTGAACACATCCCGGCATTGCGGAAAGATGTACTTGCCAAATGCTACGGCGGTGACATTAGCCGGAAGAAGAAACTCTTGCAGAAGCAGGCAAAAGGTAAAAAGCGGATGAAAGCTGTGGGTACAGTGGATGTACCGCAAGAAGCTTTTATGGCAGTACTGCGTTTAGATCAGCAGTAATTCTACCGTTTCCTTACATCTTGCACCAGTTAATTTATTGCAATTTTTGTAGGGGAGCCAGTACTTGATGAGGGTTTCCCGACAGAGGTATCTGGTGAGACCAGCGCTGCACCGACGTCTCCCTTAGGAGAAGGGCGTTGGGCACTGCTTACCGTTCGCTCAAACTGCTATTTTTACGTTGACAGCAGTGCCCACCTGTTCGCGCAGCGTCTCCCTTAGGAGAAGAGTTTTGAGAATGGTGCAAGATTTCAGTTTTGCTCAGAATGACAGTTAACCGAGAAGTATTGAATCGCATGGTCAAGATTCCAATTATTGATTTTTCTCTCTTTACCAGTGGTCATGCAACAGCTAGGCAAACTGTAGTTCAGCAAATTTATCAAGCTTGCCATCAAATTGGATTTATGTACTTAAAAAAAACAAAAATATCAAATGACTTAATTAACCAAGTATTTCAACAAAGCAAAAACTTCTTTGAATTACCTTTCACACTGAAGCAGCAGTTAGCTTGGAGTGATGAATTTAGTAATCAAGGTTACGTTGGTCTTGAGAGAGAACGTCTTAACCCTAACAACCCAGGAGACTTGAAAGAGGCATTTAATATTGGTAAACAAAAGGCAACGAATCATACAGATGTCACAGATAAATTATCCATTATATTCACTGCCTCAGCTTCTCCGGCAAAAAACCCTCACATTCTCACCTTCTACGGAGCTTGTACAGAACTTGCTAACAAGGTGCTGCAAGCATTTGCTTTGGCTTTAGAATTGCCAGAAGATTTTTTTACGACAAACCATAGCCAGCAAAATCATACCTTGCGACTACTGCACTATCCATCTTTGTCGCAGTCACCTAAACGAGGACAAGTTCGCGCTGGTGAACATTCCGACTATGGCAGCATGACCTTGCTGTTTCAAGATGAAGTTGGAGGATTGGAAGTACGAACAGCATCAGGTGAGTGGATTGCAGCTTCACCCATTCCTGATTCTGTTATAGTCAACACTGGCGATTTAATGGAACGCTGGACAAACCATATATTTTGCTCAACTAAGCATCGGGTGATGATTCCAAATGATGATAGGGTAAAGCAGTCAAGATATTCTGTGGCGTTTTTCTGTCATCCTAATGACGATACAGAAATTGTTTGTCTAGAAAGCTGTCAGAGGCATAAATCACCTATTTATCCTCCTATTCTTGCAGGAGAGTATCTTTTGAGCCGTTTACAGGCAACTTATTAACAGTTATCAGTTATCAGTTATTGATCGCCTGGGTAGATTAATTCGGATTTGGGTCGATGGAGGGCATCGTGGCAAGGATTTTAGCCACTGGGTAATTGATGTTTATCGCTGGTTTTGGAGCGTTGTCACACGTCATGAACAGCAGAAAGGCTTACCGAGGTTCTTAGTAATGATTTCCCGACTTACGATGATGCACAGCGGTAATCCCCTCACCATCCAGCACTTTACCATTATCCACAGTCGCATAAACAAGCCAATGATCGCCTACTTCCATCCGACTTTTTACGGAGCATTCCAGGTAAGCTAAAGCATCATTGAGAATGGGAGAGCCGTTTCCAGCTTCTTGTGTTGCGACATCATCGAATCGGTTTTGTCCTGGACCAAAAGGTTTGAGGAAGTGCTTCATTAAGCCGATGTGGTTTCCCTCTTTCAAGACATTAAGGACAAAATTGTTACCAGAATGTGTCAGTGTTTCTACAGCACGCTCTTTCGCGACAGCAATGGTTAAACCAGGTGGATTAAAGCTTGCTTGAGAGACCCAAGAGGCTAACATCGCACTGGATATTTCGCCTTGCTTTGCTGTGAGGATACACAGTGAACCCACAACGCGTCCGACTGCTTGTTCAGTAGTTGTGGCGCTTTGGCTTGGAGTACGCACTTTTTTAGCTTTCTTCAGTGCTTGGGCGAAATCAGTTCCTGCTTCTTCACACATTTGCAGGGTGGCATCATTAGGTTTAAACTTCACCCTGATGGTTTCAAAACCAAATCGATAGCCAGCATCTCTCAATTTACCCTCGATAATATCGACAGCTTCTCCACTCCAGCCAAAGGAACCAAAGACACCAGCAAGTTTGTTGTTAGTCGCACCTGAAAGTACAATACCCAAAGCGACTTGCACAGGAGTGGGTGCATGACCACCAAGGGTAGGAGAACCAATGATAAAGCCAGATGCTTTTTCCACTGCAGAGCGGATTTCTTCTGGATCAGCAAATTCGCAGTTAATTGATTCTACAGCAACGCCCGCTTTTGTCATACCACGAGCGATCGCTTGGGAGAGAGTCGCTGTGTTTCCATACGCAGAAGCATAAATCAATGCGACAGATGTATCTTGCGATGCTTGCTCCTGACACCATTGGCGATAAAATTCTGTTAGTTCAATTAAGCTGTAGCGTACTAATGGTCCATGCCCAGTCGCATACATTCTCACGGGTAAATCGCCAAGTTTATCGAGTGCAGTTTCGACTTGACGAGCGTGGGGAGCCATCAGACAATCAAAATAATAGCGTTTATCTTCGTTAAAGGTTTCCCAGCCTTCATCAAAAACTTGGTCGCCACAGATATGCGCTCCAAAAAGCTTATCTGTGTAGAGAATTTCTGTTTGCGGATCGTAGGTGCAAAGTAAGTCTGAATAACGGGGATTGGGAGTGGGGATAAATTGCAAATAATGACCTTTGCCCAAGTCTAAAGTTTCTTCCCCCCGCATGACAATGACTGGTAAATCTGGGTTTTCCAGTGCGCCACGCAAATTTATTGCTCCTGGGTTAGAACAAACAAAGGTGATTTGCGGTGCAAGTTCTAACAAAGCTTTGAGAGTTGTGACGCGGTTGAGATTGATATGACCGAGAATGACGTAATCAATGTCTTTGAAATCAAACCGTTGCTGCAAAGCTTCCAGGTAAATTTCTGTAAATGTTTCTCCTGGAGGATCAATGAGGGCTGTTTTATCTCCTTTGATGAGATAAGAATTTGCAGTTGTCCCCTTTGCTAGAGCATATTCTATTTCAAATCTCAGGCGTGTCCAACTGCGGGAACGAAGCACAGTTGTGTCTGTAGCAATGGGGTAAACCTGAACGTCACGGGGCTTAGTTTCTGGCATAAGTCATCTTTAATAAAATTTAATATTGAACTGTATGCTTTATGTAGAGGCGACTTTAGCTAGTACATCGGCGAGCTGAGCAGGGTGAGAGAACATTGGGTAATGACCCGCAGGTAACTCAATTGCATCAACTCCAAGACGTTTGCGTGCAGCATATCGACACCATGCAGGTGAAAGTATTCGGTCTTCACCACAGACGATATATGTACACTCCACATCTTGCCAAGCTTGTAGGGGACTGACCTCGCTTATGTATAAAAACTGCTGATTGCGTAACTTCGGAAATGCCCAACGTACCATATCTGGTGAGGAACCATGAAAGATAAACTCCATCGCGACAGCCTCGTCTTGTAAAGGGTTTATCCCCAACGCCGCCGGATTGAATATATTTGGCTCATCGCGGAACTGGTCTAACTTATCAGCTTCTGGCAGTTCGTAGCCTATTGCCTTGAGAAAGTTGGGATCTGCCTCATCATAAGACTGGTCGAGGAGACTTACACCGATGTGCGGGATCAGCCCATCAACGAAAACAAGCTGACGCACTGGACGCTGACTGGCAACGAGGGGGATAATTAAGCCTGCCATCGAGTGACCAACTAGCACCACATCGTCTTCAAATCCTTGCAGTGCCTTGCTCACAACCTCGGCATATTGAGCGACACCAGCAGTGGGGTCTTCAATTGGGAGATCCACTGCTACCGTCTGATGACCACGCGCTTCTATATCTTGGGTGAGTAGATCCCAACACCACGCGCCCAGGTAAGCACCGTGAACTAAACACAAAAGACTCATAAGCAGTTATCAGTTATCAGTAGAGTGGACTGCTGTTGTTAATAATGGTTTCCAACTTTACGGTGGTGAACAGCAGTGAGGGCTTCTGGCTTACTCACTCGTCCTGCGTATACGGTACTATATACAATCCAGTGGTCACCACCATCCATCCGACTGATGACTTCGCACTCCATATATGCTAGAGCGTCTGCAAGGATGGGTGTACCGTTTTCGGCTGGTTGGGTTCTGACTCCTTCAAAGCGATCAGCACCCGGGGCAAAGCGTTTGAGGAAGTGCTTCATCAATTTTTGATAGTTACCTTCTTCTAGGACGTTTAGCACGAATTTATCGCCCACTTGCATGAGTGATTCAATTGCCCTATCTTTGGCAACAGCGATGGATATTCCTATAGGTTGGAAGCTGGCTTGAGATACCCAAGAAGCTAGCATGGCGCTGGATACATCGCCTCTTTTAGCGGTGATGATATACAGTCCACCACTGATTCTACCCAATGCTTTGTCGAGTTCAGCACCTAGGGATTTCATGTGCTTGATGCTGCGATCGCGTGTCACCCACTGTCCTATGTCTGTCCCTGCTTCTTCACACTGCTTGTAGGTGTTTTCTGTGGGTGTTTGTTTAATCCGAATTGCTGGAAACGCTGGTATCAAACCCAAATTCCGGAATTGACTCAGCAACAGGTCAATTGGTTCGTCATCGCCACCGCCTGATTCAAAAATGCCCACTGCTTGCTTTTCATTAACTGAGCCTAAAATGGTGCTGAGGGCGGCTTGGGTATCAGCTGCACCAGAAGCTGGAGGTATTCCGACGATAATACCAGCACAACGGCTGACAAGTTCCCGCAATTCTTGTAAGTCAACGCCTGCACGCAAGTCTACCATTTCTGTAGCGACGCCAGTTTTGGTAATACCGCTGGCAATTGCTTGAGCTAGGCGATCGCTATAACCGTAATCTGAAACGTAAAAGACTCCTACACTCGTTTCTGCCTTGGCTTGAGTTTTACTCCAATTGCGATAACGCCCAGTGAGTTCGTCAACGTTATGTTGTAGCAACGGTCCGTGTCCCGTAGCAATTATGCTAATTTTTTTCAGTTCAGCCATCCGCTTGAGGGCAGACAAAACTGAACGGGCATTGGGAGCCATGAGACATTCGTAGTAGTATTGAAAATCTGCTTCTATAGTTTTTAAGTCTTCGTCAAAGGTGTTATCTGAGCAATAATGCATCCCAAACGCATCGCAGGTAAACAGAGTTTGGGTTTTATGGTCGAAGGTGAAGATGGTGTCAGGCCAGTGTAAATTTGGTGCAATGACAAATTCTAGTTCGTGTCCGTTGCCTAAATCCAGGCGATCGCCATTTTTCACAATTTGCCGCTTAAACGGACGATGCACCATATTCTCTAGAAACTGGATGGCGACTTTAGAACCGACAACCGTTACATCTGGCGCAAGTTGCAGAATATCTTTCACTAAACCGCTATGGTCTGGTTCAGTGTGGCTGATAATTAAATGATGAATATCTGCTGGATTAACTAAACCTTTAAGGGTATCTAAGTACAGTTGGCGAAACTTTTCGTGTGAGGTATCAACCAGAGCTATTTGCTCACCGCGTATGAGGAATGAGTTGTAGGTAGTACCATTCTGCAGACCGAACTCAATATCAAAGCGATCGCGATCCCAATCCAAAGAGCGAATTGCTGTTGTCTGGGGAGCAATCTCAGCAGTTTGCATGGTTAGCCTTTTCTTGGTTTTTTCGGTGAGCGCTACCATAACGAGTCTCCTTAGCAACTGAGTATTTATTACTCTGCTCCTATTGTGACACGTTTTTTTTGTAACTTTTTTTTAAAAAATCTATAGTTAAGTTAAAAAAACTAAAAGTATCAGTGAGGGTGAGGGATGTAAAGGTGAGTAGCAGATGAGAAACACTCAGCAGACAATTTGGTTGGGGTTGATGATTGGAAATTCCCGTCTGCATTGGGCACACTTTACAGGCGAAACACTTATTCATACTTGGGACACAGATTATCTACCAGCAGATGTTGTCCATCAACTGTCTCAATCTCAAACACTGAAGGACTTACCACCAGAGATTTTCCCAACCGCAGAAGAGGACAAGGGGACAAGGGGACAAGGGGACAAGGGGACAAGGAGACAAGGAGACAAGGAGACAAGGAGGATAAATTTCCCCTCCCCCCATCTCCCCCTCCCCCTCCTCCTAGCCTCTGTTGTTCCCAGTCAAACAGCACTGTGGCAAACTTATCCTAATGTTCGCATTATTACCTTAGATCAAGTCCCTGTAAAAGGGATGTATCCGACACTGGGAATTGATCGCGCCTTGGCTTTGTGGGGTGCTGGGCAGAATTGGGGTTTTCCAATACTGGTGATTGACACCGGAACAGCACTGACATTTACAGGTGCTGATGCTAACCATTGTTTGGTTGGAGGCGCAATTCTTCCAGGATTGGGCTTGCAGCTTGCGACTCTTGCTGAACAAACAGGACAATTACCAACAGTCGAGTTACCTGAGCAATTACCCCAACGGTATGCTTTGAATACTCAAGAGGCGATGCAAAGTGGGGTAATTTATACTTTAGTTGCAGGAATCAAAGATTTTATTGAAGTGTGGTGGCGCGATTTTCCTGAAGGTAATGTTGCGGTAACTGGAGGCGATCGCGAGTTACTGGTAAATTATATGCGATCACTTTTTCCTGAAATTGCAGCACGTTTAATTGTGGAACAGAATTTAATATTTTGGGGGATGTCGAGCAATTAAGGCAAGAAGCAAACAAGCAAGGTATTCCAATGTCTGACTTAGTTACACTTTCCACTAGGAAAAGCCTATAAATGAAAATAGTTCGTATAGATTTTGAGTGAAGTATCCATCTTTTCAGACTCCTACCTTGTAAGCTTCTTGCACTTTTATAGTGGTCGAAGGAACATCGTTGGTAACAGTTTTCGCTTCTTCAAAAGCTTCTCGACCTGTAATCAATCTAGAGCGACGATTACGAGTGATATAATTCCATGCCCACTGAAATACTACTAATAATTTAGTGTCGAACTCGATTAAGAAGTAGATATGAACGACTAACCAAAATATCCAAGCAAGGAAACCTTGGAGTTTGATGAAGCTTAAATCTACAACAGCTAAATTTTTGCCAATCATCGCCAAACTACCTACGTCATTGTAACGAAATTGTGGTAGTGTTTGACCTTGAAGGCGTTTTTGAATAAGTTTAGCTACATACTCTCCTTCTTGTTTGGCTACGGGTGCAACACCAGGTAAGGGTTTTCCATCTTGATGAGAGAAGTTGCCTAAATCTCCGATGACAAAGATGTTTTTAGAACCCTTAATCGTCAAGTCTGGTTCTACAATCACACGTCCGGAGCGATCGCACTCTACACCTGTGCGGTTTGCTAAAACTTGCCCTATGGAGGAACCTTTCACACCTGCTGCCCATAATATAGTTTTTGAGGCAATTTCTTGAACTTTATCACCTTGCTTGAAAGTAACGATATCATTTTCAATATTCGTCACCCTGGTATTAGTTTGGGTAACCACACCTAACTTTTGCAAAGATACTTTTGCTACTTTTGATAACTGTGGTACCATATGAGGGAGGATGCGATCGCCCCCTTGCAATAATAAAATCTTAGTTTCTGAGGTGTCGATGTTGCGGAAATCTTCTTTGAGAGTTTTGTACGCCAATTCTGAGATCGCACCTGCTAACTCTACACCTGTGGGACCAGCTCCGACAATCACAAAAGTCAACCAAGCACGGCGTAGTTCGGGGTCAGTTTCTTTTTCTGCTGCTTCAAATGCCGAAAATATCCGGCGACGTATTTCTATGGCGTCTTCAACAGTTTTCAAACCAGGAGCCAATGGTCTCCAGTTATCGTGACCATAATAGGAATGGTTAGCACCTGTGGCAACAACTAATGTATCGTAGGGTATTGTTCTATCACCCAGAGTAACTTCTTGGGCTTCTGGATCAATATCATTTACTTCTCCCAACAACACTTTTGTATTCTTGCTTTTCCTGAATACAGCTCGTAATGGTGAGGAGATATCAGCAGGTGATAGCGTGCCTGTCGCAACTTGATATAAAAGCGGCTGAAATAAATGAAAGTTACGTTTATCGATGAGAGTAACATTGACATTCGCTTTGGCAAGAGTCTTTGCTGTATACAGTCCACCAAAGCCTCCACCAATGATTACAACGTGATGTAGTGCATTATTCTCATGTACAACTACCATAAGAACTATTTCCTTTGTTAAGAGGTTTGTAAACTTTCTTAACAAAGATCTAGCAAAATTAGAATAAAGGCTGCCGTTTATTTATAGCATTTGAAAAAATACTAAAAGTAGTCTAAATTACAGCAATTCACGCTTAAGAAATTACCCTATGTCCGCCAAAGACCTCAATTATTTTTACCTTTGAGAAAGTCGCGAATATCCCCAGCCACAACTCCAGCACAGGACTCTGGTAAATTATTCCCTCCGTGGGTAATCATTTTCAACTGTGCGTGAGGAATGTACTGAGCGTAAGCCCGACTTATAGCAAGAGTTTCTTGGTTCTCTTTTCCACCTTGTAGAATCAAAACTGGGGTTGTCATCATCAAGTACAATCGCTCATGTAGCAATTCTGCCTGAATTTCTGGATGCTGGCGTTGGAAGAGGAGCTGACAAGCGGTAGGGTATTGCAGCATCACCTGATGAAACTGCCAATCTTGTTCAATTTTTTCATTCAAACCAAAGATTTTGGTAATGGGACGAAGTAGTCGCAACAATTGAAAAACCAGCGGTGGACGCTTCTGTATACGTTGCATTCTTTGCCAACGTTTTTTTTGCCCTTCTATCTCTACACCTTCTGGCGCTAATAGCACCAAACCACTAACTTGTTCTGGATATTTCAAAGCATAGCTAGCAGCAATCCAACCTCCAAGGGAATCTCCAACTAAATACACCTTTTCTTGCTTCAAAGCGTGTAGAAATTCTGCTAAACACTCTACTTGCAAATCAATTGAATAATGAACATTAGGAAACTCTGACTCGCCAAATCCTAGTAAATCTGGCGAAAAGCAATGGAAATCTCGTGACAGCATCTCCATAACACAGACCCATTGGCTACTATCATTCCAAGCACCATGTAAGAAAACTATGGAAGTTCCCTCTCCAATTTCACGCCAGAAAAGTGTCCCTTGAGAAAGCTTTATCCGGGAATTACGGAATATAGAGTCCATATCTAATTATTTAATAAAAGCCTTATCTTTAGTAGATTTTAGATTGGAAATTGTGAGTAATGAGTTGGTAGTTGCTAGTAGTTAAGCTGTTGCGTATCTAATTTGTATATCGGACGCGGGCTGTCCGGCCCCGAAGTCGCTACAACGCGCTTAACCCGACGCCAGATGCTTCTCCCAAGGGGAGACGCAATCATGCGAACAAGCGGGGGAACCCCGCCAACGCACTGGCTCCCTTCGGGAACGCCCGTCGCCTACGGCGGGAAACCCGCCTGCAGCGCTGGATTCACCGCAACGCGCAACTCTTGGCACTACAATGATTTTACGTTTTAGTCTTATACAATCTAGCTGCACATCAGCTTAGTACAAAATTCAACTAACTACTAATCACCAACCATTACTGAAATAGCGTTACGCCAATGTTGTCAAGCCATCTAGATAGTCTTGCAACTGGCGACTATGGTCATGAGACATCTGTCCTGGAGGTAGGGAATTGAGTGGAAAAGCCTGAATTTCCATCACTTCTAAAGTATCTTGAATTTCCATTTTTCCCTGCACTTGGGCTTCAACCACAATACAAATTGAGTGGATTCTAGGATCGCGGTCTGGTGCGGAGTATACACCAACTAAACGCCGAATTGATACCAGTTCTAGTCCTGTTTCTTCCATCAACTCTCGTCGGATAGCATTAGGAACATCTTCTCCCCAGTCCACCATACCTCCAGGTAATGCCCACAGACCGTTGTCGCGCCGACGGATCAGCACAATTCGACCATCTGGTAAAATCGGGATGATGCTTGTGCCTGGGATGGGATGACGGAAGATAATGCCCAGTACAGTTTGTCCAATGCGCCATAAGTTACGTGTCGACTGAACAGCCACAGCAAAAAAAGCAAGAATGTTCAATTTTCAAATGTTTGACTTGTTGTGTAGAGTTCCCCCACCACTCACACTTTTTCAACTGTCTTGTTGAGTTGCCCATTTTACAACAATGCTCGTGGATTGGAGTTTTATCCTAACGATTAACGTAGAATCTAAATTGATTCTATCATTTACTGAAACGAAAAAAATGTATATATATATACAGACACCTCTCAGTTGATACAGTTTTGAGCTTCTAGCAAAAGCATTATGTTTGCTGCGAGTAGAAGCAAATTCTTATTTTTCGATACAAATTTATCATACTTGCTACGAGTAGAAGCAGATTCTCGTTTTTCCAGACAAATTTATTAGATAAATGAGAAAAATTAGTATGTTGCGCGGCGTGTCCTCAAGTTGTAAATAATGGGAGAGAAAAGAATTTGAAAAAGGAGTAAATCATGAGCGTCCAAGACAACTTCGGTTCACAGGTAAGCCTCACTGCTGCACAAGAGTTTCTGCAGAATCTCTGGGAGGAGCATTTGCGATGCGAGTTTGCATCACACGACACCGAGGATACCCTCGCCACCATGGTCGAGGACGCCTACGTCAACAATATCCCGGTGTTGACTGGAGGTGTTGGACTGGACAAGCTGCGGGAGTTCTACTCCAAGCACTTCATTTCCCAGATGCCTCCTGATACGGAAATAATACCCATCTCACGAACCATTGGCAACGATCAACTGGTTGATGAAATGGTGTTTAAGTTCACTCATACCATAAGAATGGACTGGATGCTGCCCAACATTGCTCCTACCAGTAAGCGTGTTGAGGTGCCGCTGGTCGCTATTGTTCGATTCAGGGACGGAAAGTTAGCCCACGAGCACATCTACTGGGATCAAGCTTCCGTGCTGGTTCAACTCGGACTGCTCGATGCTAGCACCCTGCCCGTCGTCGGCATTGAAAGTGCCCACAAAGCCCTCGATCCGAGTTTGCCATCGAACGCACTGATGCACCGTGCTGGCTAAAGCCAGTTGTCCCTCAGCCATCCGTAAACTTTCAAGAGCAGCAGGTTTATTCTACAGTATGCTCTACCAATCGCAAGCACCAGACATGATTCTACAGATTAATTGATATTTTAAATGAGAATGTGCTACGCTAGTCTACCGTTTGAAAATATGTTAGTTGCAAAACTAGGCTAAAGTCATACAAGTAATACCAATAGCTGTTATTGCCTATATTCAGCCTAGAAGTAGCTTTTTTGTTGTTTATTAATGAGGTGAACATGGCTAAGCGCCGCAATCCAAAGAAAGAAAAGGCGCTACGGAACCAGGCATATGCCCGAAAGTTTCGTAAACGGACTACAACGGGACGTTTCCAAAGAAGGTTCCAACAACGACCGCCGAAGAGTGAAGAGGATGAGGGCGCAGCATCAATTACAGCTGCTGAATAGTTCTCTATTCAAATATTTTTTGCCCCATAGCTCTTTGAGGTGTCAGGGCGTACATAAAGTACGCTTTTGTTGATTATTTATCGGTAATTTGGGTGCGGGCGGCAAGGAGTGCTTGCTTGACTTGGGCAAAGCCTGTACCACCGTAGCTATTACGAGCAGCAACTACTTGCCGAGGTGATATTGCCTGGTAAATGTCTTGTGCAAATGCTGGATGAAGTTGTTGCCACTCCTCCAAGCTTAAATCTTTGAGGAGTTTACCAGCGGCAATACTGGTTTTTACTACTTTGCCCACAAGATTGTATGCTTCCCGGAAAGGGACACCCCGTGCAGCAAGATAGTCTGCTACATCGGTAGCATTAGAAAAGTCTTCTGTGACTGCTTCTGCTAAGCGCCCTTTACGAAATTCTAAACCTTCTTGAAGTAAGATGATCATTGCTTCTAAACAAGCTTTGATGGTAGTAACGCTGTCAAATAAACCTTCTTTGTCTTCTTGCAGGTCTTTGTTGTATGCCAAGGGTAGCCCCTTCATCATGACCAACATTGCCTGAAGATGACCAAATACGCGTCCAGTTTTCCCGCGCACCAGTTCCGGTACGTCGGGATTTTTCTTTTGGGGCATAATGCTGGAACCAGTGGCGCAGCTATCCTTGAGGGTGACAAAGCTAAATTCCTCTGACGCCCAAAGAATGACTTCTTCTGAAAGACGGCTAAGGTGAACCATAATGAGACTGGCAGCACAGAGAAATTCGATCGCAAAATCGCGATCGCTCACTCCATCAAGGCTGTTTGCATAAACTCCCTCAAAATCCAAGAGTTTTGCTGTATAATGGCGATCTATAGGGAAAGTCGTTCCTGCTAGAGCACCGCACCCTAATGGTGAGATATTGACTCGGCGAGAAACATCTCCTAAACGTTCCCAGTCGCGTTGCGCCATATGAAAATATGCCAGCAAGTGGTGAGCCAAACTCAAAGGTTGGGCACGTTGCAGGTGGGTATAACCAGGAATCAGCGTTTCAACGTGTTTTTCAGCGATATCTAGTAAAACTTGTTGAAATTCTCGCAGTTGATTGCGGATTTGTTGAATTTGGTCGCGGAGATAGAGTCTAGTATCAGTACCTACTTGGTCATTTCGGGAGCGAGCAGTGTGTAACTTTTTACCCAAATCGCCAACAATTTCCACTAAACGTCGTTCAACGGCAAAATGTACGTCTTCCGCTTCGACACCTGGCAAAAATTTACCTTGGCGATATTCCTGGCGAATTTGCTCTAAACCTGTAACGAGTTGCTCTCCTTCTTCCTGAGAAATGATACCAGTATGAGCCAGCATTTTGGCATGAGCTTGAGAGCCAGTGAGGTCATACTCGATTAATTGAATGTCAAAATGAATACTGGCATTAAACAGAGCGATCGCAGGATGTAGTGCCGATTCAAACCGTTGGCTCCAAGTTTGTTGTTCTGTCATGGGCGTGGGAAATCTATTAATCACAAATTATGAATTATGAAATAATAAACGTTAATCTTCAATGACATCCACCCAAAACCAATTCTCATTAATTTTTAGAGAATCTAAGAGCCAAATATATTGAAGAAGGAGTCAGAAGTCAGAAGCAATTAGTGGGGGATTCAAACCCGCCACTGTCTTGTTGACCACCACCACCCTTCGGGTTCGCCAGATACCTACGGTAAGTCCTGCGGAGGCTTGAGCCAACGCGTAGCGTCTCCGCTATTGAGAGGGAGACGTCGGTGCAGTACTGGACTCACCAAATTTCCAATCTTGCGTGGGGGTCTTAAACCCATTTATTCCTCCCTTGCGTCGTACAGAATTCACGACAGATTCTGTTTGAGTTCTGGCGGATTTTCTATTACTGACAGAAACAAATCTCTATCTCGATTAGACAGCACTAGCCTTTCATGAGCATCTATATCTTGTTTAGCGGCTGGCAAAACATGAAAGAGTGTATAAGCACTCAAAGAAATTCCTTTGAGACTCGCAGCACGCTCTAACAGTTCTTTTTGTTCTTGGGTAACTCGTAAATCGATGCGACAATCTTTTGCAGATGATGCTTCTGACATGACTAATTCCCAGCTTCAGCTTAGTCTTGATTTACAGTATAGAAATAGTGGCGGACAATATACACACAATTCTCAACTCTATGCTTATGCCTGTGGGAACTTCAGCTTAGATCAGAAGGTTAGACGGTAGATGAGTTCATCGGAAAGTTTTCCTTTGATGAACTCCGCGTTTTTCTTGATGTTGTGCAGTTCAAACCCAAGCTTCTCAACCACCTTACGGGACGCATAGTTCTGCTCGTTCACCGAAGCGTACAGCGCGGGAAAGTCGAAGCGCTTTCGAGCAAGAGCGATCGCTCTTGAGCAGTAGACAGGCGCATACCCCAGGTTCTGGAAGTCTACGAAAGTCATGAAGCCGATTTCTGCGTATGCATCATCGAAAATACCTATCTCGACAACTCCAACGTACTGCTGTTGTGGAAGTACCGCAACCCACTTCAGCCAGGTCATAGTGTTGTTATCTGGGGATTTTTCCAGTGCGGCGAACTTGAACTTTTGCTTAAGCTCCAACAGAGTCGGGATGTTATCTTCTAGATATTCGTATAATCTCGGGTTGCTCAGGTGAGAGCACAGCAGTTGGGCGTGGTGTTCCGTTACTTTTTCTAAATGCAAAAGCACCGGGGCTTTGTCCATGTCGAGTCTCGTCCTTCTCCAATCATGTGAACACCAGTGCAAATTCTTCTACAAATTGCAAGGTGAACAAAATTCTAATTCCTTAATTTATAAGCTGTCCGTACAACTTGTCCTGCTAACACTGCTGCACCAAAACCATTATCAATATTCACCACACCCACACCAGCAGCACAAGAGTTGAGCATTGTCAACAGTGGCGCTAAACCTCCAAAACTAGCACCGTAACCAACGCTGGTGGGAACAGCAATCACAGGACAATCTGCTAAACCCGCAACCACGCTGGGTAAAGCGCCTTCCATCCCCGCTACAACAATCAACACGGATGCTGATTCAATAACATGGCGGTTATTTAACAAGCGGTGAATTCCTGCAACTCCGACATCCCAAAGGCGTTGTACATGGAAACCAGAAAGTTCTGCAGTGACAGCAGCTTCTTCAGCAACAGGTAAATCAGCAGTGCCAGCAGAAAGAATCCCAATTGTACCAGGATACTCTGGTTCAATGGTAGGAGGTGCAATTGCACAAATTCGCGCCAAGTTATAGTAGCGCAGACCTTGAACTTTTGTTTCCAGTGCGGCGAAAACATCTGGTTCTATGCGAGTCGCCATCACCACAGGGTTACGCTGGCGCATAGCTTCCATAATTTGAGCAATTTGCTCAGGAGTTTTGCCTAATCCCCAAATAACTTCTGGAAATCCAGTTCTCAAGGCGCGATGATGGTCAACTTTGGCAAAATCGCCTACAGGTTCATAAGCCAAGTGTCTCAGTTTTTCTAATGCTCCATCTGGAGTCATGTTACCATTGGCAACGCTTTCTAAGAGCGATCGCAAAGATGTATCATCGGTCATTTGTCCTTTGTCGCTCGTCATTTGTTAGTTGTTAATTCTTTGTTGACTGTTAGTTGTTAATGATTAAGTCTCAACCTCTAAATTCTATTTGGATCAATTCCTTGTTGCTGTAATTTCACTAAAAGTTCCTGAAGTTGTTGTTGAGTTTGTTCTAGTTGTTGCTGTTGTTTTATTAGTGTTTCTTCTAGTGTTTGGTATCTGTTACCATTTTGGTCATACCAATACAGCCATTCTCGTGTTCGTCCCTGATAGGTTCCGCGATGCTCCAGCAGGGAGCCGCCCAAAGGGCTATCGCGCCCAATACCTAAAGCTATCTCAGGCATCCAAACTATATCCCCAGATTGTAATACATATTTACCTTCAACTAAGCGATAAACTTCTAAACGTTGTCGCTTACGACGCAAGCGCGTTGGAGCATAAATAATATAGTATAAAATGCCCAATTGAGCATAGTCTATTTTCTTTTGTTCGTATTCGCCATTGTAGGTTTGAGAAACAACTTCTAAAGCCAGAATGGGGACAATCCCATCTTCTTCCCAGAGAACATAACTGGAACGTCCATTTTCTCCGACAAACCTTTCTACTCCTAAACTCAAAAATCCATCTGGTACAATTGCTCCTTGATTGGGAGCATAATAAATTCCCATATTTATACCAAAAAACCAATCATCACGGTTTTGCCATATGAAAGATAAGATAGCTAATAATAAATTGGGAATTAATATTTGCAGTTCGTTATCCACAGGTGTATCATCTGAGTCAGGCAATTCTGCTGATGAAGGTAGACAGTCTAAGGGATTGTAGCTAAACATAAGTTGTCATCCCTCCCTAAAATCAAAATCTAAACTCATTTGTCCATAACTCAACGGTAACTCAGTCTAAACATTCTTTAGCGATTAATACTAACGATGTCGATTCTCAAGGTCCGTGATAGACACGCAAAACTACAACATCTAACGGTTGCGTTTGCCCTGTGACTGTTCTACTTCGCCTTGTTTGCATACCCTAAAATTATAGAAAGTACAACCCCAAACCAAGTTCCTATGAGCGTCTTAATACCAGATGACATTCTCCGGGCAACAAAAATGACTGAGGATGAATTAAAGTTGGAGATCGCTATCATGCTCTACAAGCAAGAAAAAATTAGTAGTGGCAAAGCTCGTGCTTGGACTGGACTGACAGTGATTAAATTTCAACATGAACTTGCCAAGCGCGGATTCTGCATCAACTATGATGTGCAGGATTTCCAGTCGGATGTCAGAACGCTACAATCGAACTGAGTTTTTATACAGTCTGACAATCTGTTATGCCGTGATCGCTCTGCACATAAATAAAACGTAAAGTTATCATTGGCAACGCCTTTTAAGAGCGATCGCAAAGATTTGTCAGCGAGCATCCAAAATGTGTAAATTTATTTTATTTTGTAGTGCCAAGAGTTGCGCGTTGCGGTGAATCCAGCGCGAATGACGGGTTTCCCGCCGTAGGCGACGGGCGTTCCCGAAGGGAGCCACTCCGCCCTTAAAGGTTCCCTCCGTTGTTGCAAGAGCGTCTGGGCAAGGAGAAGGACGTGGCGTCGGGTTAAGCGCGTTGTAGCGACTTCGGGACATCTTGCCCGCTTTGGTTATAAAGTAGGGAGCAATCCTCGTCTCCCACTACCGTTTTTTTGCATGCATTGGGATGCTCCCGATTTGTCATCCGTCATGTGTCCCTTGTCCTTTGTTTAGCAGCAGTCCTTTATCCTTGCTAACAAATGACTAATGACTAATAACTATTCTGCGACTTTAATTTCATACTTATTCCACAACGCTCCCCTTTGAGAACCAACAGCAGAGAATTTCACATTTTGTAGGCGATCGCGTACTGCTGCTAATGATAAAGGATTCACCAAGTAAATGAAAGGTAAGTATTCTTGTGAAATACGTTGCGTTTCGGCGTAAATCTCTTTACGCTTGTTTTGGTCAAACTCCTGCGCTGCTTTAATATAAAGACGACCAATTTCCGCTTCCCATTCTGGAACTTCCCTTCCAGTGAGGGGTTGTTTTCCTGGTAGTGGTTTTTGGTTGAAGACATGCAATCCACCATCAGGTAACCAGACATTTGCTCCATCATGTGGTTCTGGTCCTCCAACAAAGCCTCCTATGTAACATTCCCAATCATAGGTATTGGTAAGCTTGTCTGTGAGAGTATTAAAAGTCATTGGGTTAAAATCTACTTGAATACCAATTTTACTTAGGTCTTGCTTTATTTGTGACCCCATTGTCACACGGGTTTTATTTTCAACATTAGTTAATAGGGTGAAGCGTACGCGATTACCGTCAGCATCTAATAATTCGTTTCTGGCATTATATTTAAAACCTGCATTTAAGAGTAATTGTTTCGCTTTTTCTGGATTATAGTCATAAACCTTGACATCTTTCCTTAGAGGAGTATAAAAGGGACTTTGGGGCTCAATTGGTGAATCTTGGAGCGTACCAATTCCCCGAAAGACGTTTGTTAAGATTGCTTTTCGATTGATAGCATGAGCAATTGCTTGTCGAAATGCCAATGTATTAAACCAACGAGATTTTATAGGGTTAATGAGAGGCTGACCGTTTTGTCGCCGGCCTTTGTTTAAATTAAAGGAAATAAAAGTTGTTGTAAATTCTGGACCACCATTGTAGATGGTAAATTTTCCTCGTTTTTCTTCTCGCTTCAATAAGGAGAAATTTTCAGGACTCACAAGAACTGTATCTAATCCACCAGAGCGAAATTGTAGAATCATCGTATCGGTAGATTCAATAATTTGCCAAACAATTCGCTCAGTATAAGGCAATTGATGACCTTGCTTATCTTTGCGCCAGTAATAAGGATTGCGCCAAAATACCACACGCTGACTAGGAGTATAACTTTCTATTTTATAAGGACCATTAACAATAATTTTGGACGGGTCAGTACCTGTTCCCCAAGTCGAGAGAAATTGAGGATTACCATTTGCATCATGAGATTTGAGAGATGCTTCTAAAGCATGTTTTGGTAAGATACCAACTGAATTTGTTGATGGTCCGCCCGTTGTGTAGAGAAAAGGTGAAAACGGTTCGGTAAAACTAAATTCAACTCGACGGTTATCTATTTTTCTAATTTGAGGAAAAGCTCCAGTAGAACCTATTTTGAGTGCATCTTTCCAATCAGTAGGAATTTTTGAGTTAAAAATAATATCTTGATAAGTGAAGATAACATCATCAGCCGTTAGCGGTTCTCCATCAGACCATTTTAAACCCTCTCGCAAGGTAAAAGTAATCAGCTTTTTATCATCAGAAATTTGCCATGATTCAGCTAAAGCTGGCTCAATTTTGCCCGTCATACCGTTAAGGGTTGTTAGTCCCTCAGCAGTGAACAAAAAAACATGAGGATACTCTTGATTGAAGGCGTAGTTAAAGGTTTTCGGGTCACCTATGGTACCTGTAACCCATTGGGAGACTTGCGCCGCCTGAATTTTAAAGTTTGCTGGGTTGCAACTGGTGAAAATTAGTTGACAACTTAGCCATAGAGCTAATATTAGGACAATCGAAAGCCAGCGGCGGCGAAATGGGAAGAAGGTAGACATTCTGGAACAGATATTCTGAATTTTTTCGTAATCATACACTTTAACAGATTAACAAGGTTTATTTCTTTGCAAAAGGCAGAAAAGAAAATGTTGGAATTTTTAGAGGAAGTGGGGTATGGATCATGATTGACCATGCTCGCTTGTTTAAAGAACTCCTGTCCACTTTTTTCGTAGAGTTTATCAAGCTATTTCTACCGTATGTCTTGACTTATCTGAAAACAGATTCGGTGACGTTTTTGGATAAGGAAGTGTTTACAGATGTCACCGCAGGAGAACGTTATGAAGCGGATTTATTTGTGCAGGCGCAGGCTCCACCACATACCAAATGATAGTATGTGTATCTGCGACAACGGCGGTCATGCGAAATCCTCTCTAGGAAAATTTCCCCACATCTCACGTCGCGCTTGTGCAATATCTTCTTCGGTGATACGAACGCTTAAATCCGCACAAAGCCCTTTAATATTGCGACGATTCCCTTTGGAAGGGCTTTTAGTTTTAAGAAATTCAACGAAGTCTAGGACTTCCTGTTGTTTTTCTGGGGGTAAATCTCGTAAATTATTGAGAATTGTTTGTTCGATGGTCATAAATTTTCCGATAAGCACAATTTCATCTAATAGTACCAACGCGATTGTGCAGAGCGCACTGATAAAGCGCGATCGCATTTCACAAAAAGCAGAGTTATGATCAGCGCTCTCTATTGCCAACGCGATCGCCTATGGCGGGCACTTCGTGCCAATGCCCTTTGGGCACGCTACGCGAACGCATTTCAGAAAAACTAGAGTGTTGTTTTTTTTATCGTACGGGCTATTAGAGGAGCCTTTTTTTCTAATCCTTGTAGCGTTAAATCTCCATCCAAATAAAGTTGATACCATTGTTGACGCTGGCGCAACACTCGCTCATCATCACGTAACCGCAACCGTTCCAACGTAAATTCTGCTTTTTGACGTTGTTGCGCAGGAACTTTATCTGTCAATACTAACTGTAGAGAAGGAAGTAGAATTTCAAACCAATCTTCTCCCAAATCAAAAGGGTCAAGTACTTGGTCATCAAGAGTCCCTTTACTACTATTAATCCAAGCAGAAGCAAAGCGCAAATTACTCCACTCATAAGCCAAATGACGATAATTTTCACGACTGAGATAATGCTCTACTGTACCAACTGGTTCGTACATGACTGAGTAAGCACAAAGATTATTAAATCCATCAGCTAAATAACTTTTGAAAGACGACCAATAATCTGGAGTTCTTTTTTTTGGATCTGGATTTTTTGCCAACCAAGCATTTCCTGGTTATCGCACTTTTTCATTAAATAAAAGTGGTTCTGGTGGAGGATGAAATGGTATCATCTACTTAAACCTCTGATAGTCCAGAACTTCTTCTTTCTGCTGTCACTATCCAACGTGGCCAAAATGGGTCATGTCCGGGTAAAACTCTTTGCAATTCTTGATGGATTTGTGTCTGGCTTCTCAAGTTTTCTGGAAAAGCATCCATATCATCATCACGCATCCATGCTTCTGCTGCTTCAATGGCAATTTCTGCTTCCTTGGAACGAGCTTGTTTCAGTCCAAAAATTTCTGATGTTAACCATCCAACTGTATCTCCCTGTTTAGACCAAGGTATCTCATCAAGCCTCACTTCTTGACCTGCTAATTGAAATAAAAATAATCTATCTTCTGACTCATCAAAACCTGGTTCTAAGGATGCAAGAACAAGTGGAGAGTGAGTCGTTACTAAGGCTTGTATTTTCATTTCAACCTGTAATTCTGTAACGACTTCTAAAATAGCTGGTAAAATCACTCGTTGCCACCGAGGATGTAGGTGTGATTCAATTTCATCAATTAATAAAACTATCTGATGAATTGGCTTTTGTTTTCGCAGTTGGGAAGCTTTTGTATGTTCGTACCAAGTCCACACCAGTAAATAAGCAAGTCCCAAAATACGCTTCATTCCGGCTGAAGTGTAAATAACAGGAACATTACCGTAAGGTAGATTAACAGTAGGAATATCGCGTATATCTTCCACAGAAACTCGCGTTGGTTCCCCCACATTTATCCATTCATCCGGGTGAGGAGCAAGCTTTTCAATCACATTAGAAAAAAGTTGAAATGGATATTTATTGGGTTGATTTTGCCATGTCACCCAATCTTGAATTAGACCATTACAAAGAACTTTACCCTCTGATTTTAAGCCATTCCAAAGCGTATCTGGAGTAAAATTATAAGCATTATCGCGTTTGCGAGTTGGGTCATAAACAGAAAAACCACCATCAACCCGCACATAAATCGCAACCTCTTCTAATGATTGAGGCGTTTGTAAATTCTGCCATTGTTGTTCGGAAAAATCAAATGAACTTTGATACTCTCTTGTATTTTCTAACGTGCTAACTATTCCTATAATTTTTGGATTTTCTTCTCTTACTCTTTGGGGATATGCTGGTTGTTCTGCCCAATTTGCTGTCAACACCCACCAAGCAACATCGAGTAAAAAACTTTTACCATTACCGTTATCGCCCGTGATTATATTGAGTCTATCTGCAAATTCAATATCAAAATGGGAAGCTGGACCAACTTTTTGCAGATGAAGTTCTTTTAACATTGGACTGTCTCAAACAAACCTACACTCATAGTTCTACATTGTACGGCAGGGGTTTTTCTCCCTTGCTAAGAGTATTCTCAACGCGATCGCCTGACTTGAAAATGAATAAGGGGCAATGGGTTTGACAGACTGTATTTCTTTTGTGGTATGTGGGAGCAAGGTTTAACTGATGCAGTAACTGCCGATTTGCATTTTGTTCAAGCGGGTTTTCGGGCGTTGTTGGGGGAGTAATTTCGCATTTCACAAAAACTAGAGTTATGATGGCGCTCACTATATTTCATATATCATGGTCGATAGGGAAAATATTCTAGAAGTGCCTTTACGCCCTCTTGTCTGGATGGGCGACTCTCGTAAAAATATCCGTGAATTTCCCTCAGAAGTGCGTGCATCGGTAGGGTATGCGCTGCAATTAGTCCAAGTAGGGGAAACACCAACGGATGCCAAGCTTTTTAAAGGGGTAGGAAGCGGCGTGTACGAAATCGTCAAACGCTACGATACCGACACCTATAGGGCAGTTTACGCTGTTAAAATTGGGAAAAAGGTCTATGTCCTACACGCTTTTCAAAAGAAATCAAAGCAAGGTATCAAAACTCCACAGACTGATATTAACTTGATTAAACAACGCTATAAGGACGCGCTAGCTAGAGAGGAACAACCATGACACAAGAACCTGTTTTTGAAGAAAGCAGCGGAAACGTATTCGCTGACCTCGGTTTAGAGGATGCAGACGAACTTTTTACCCGTGGTAAGATAGGGATTGTGGTGCTCCGCCTCCTGAAAGAACGCAACCTAAAACAGCGCGAAATCAGTGATCTTCTCGGTATTCCACAGCTAGAAGTCTCTTATTTGATGAAAGGAGAGTTTCAACGGTTCAGCGAGGGCAAACTACTTGTTTTCCTCAAGCGACTTGATACGGAAATCACCTTGCATCTTCGCCCCCGGAATGCGGGAAAACAAGCTGCTGAAACTGTGGTGTCGCTATAGTGTGAACAGCTATCTGGCGTTAAATTTGGAAAGTGATTCCTATTGATCAAGGCGATCGCATTTGACAACAAGTGATGAACAAAAGAGTAACGGCTGTATTTGATGGCGATGTTTTACATCCGGATGCACCCTTGGATTTAAAACCGAACACGCGCTATGTGATTATAATTCAAGAGTTTAGCGAACCACCTGTAGCAGGTGATGCTTGGGATGTGCTGGAGGCGATAACAGGAACAATAGAAGCACCGCCGGATTGGTCTAGTGAGCATGACCATTATTTATACGGTACACCCAAACGGGAGACAGAAGGCACGGAATGAGTGATGAACGCTTATTTCTCGATACTGTATTTATCCAAGCTTTACTGAATAAACGCGACCAATATCATGCTCAGGCTAAAGTGTTTGTCCCAAGAGTGCGAGCAGCGGCGGCTGTTTGGGTTACGGAAGCGGTGTTGATAGAAGTTGGTAATGCTTTGGGTGCTGTCAATCGTCCCGCAGCATTGCAATTTATCCAACAATGCTACCATACGGCTAATTTACAAGTGGTCACGGTGGATACGCCATTATTCACCCGTGCGTTACAGCTTTACAGTGAGCGTCCTGACAAAACTTGGGGTTTGACAGACTGTATTTCTTTTGTGGTGATGTGGGAGCAAGGTTTAACTGATGCAGTAACAGCTGATGTGCATTTTGTTCAAGCGGGTTTTCGGGCGTTGTTGCGGGAGTAATTTCGCATTGCATAAAAAGTAGAATTATGATGAGCGATCGCGCTTTGTCAAGGCGATCGCCCAAGGGGCACAGGCATTGCCAATCGCATTTCACAAAAACTAGAGTTATGATGAGCGATCGCTCAAGGGGCACAGGCATTGCCAATCGCATTTCACAAAAACTAGAGTTATGATGAGCGATTGCCCAAGGGGCACAGGTATTGCCAATCGCTATTGTCAACGCGATTGTGCCCAGCGCACCTCGGAAGGGCGATCGCGTTTGACAAGAAGTAGAGTTATCAATGTCTATAGCTTAAGCTACTCTATGACTTTGATTTCATACAAGTTCCAGAATGGACCACCCAGAGCACTATATTTGATACCTTGGAAGCGATCGCGCACTGCTCCTAATGAATAAACGTTAACCAGGTAAATAAACGGTAAATATTCCTGGGTAATCTGCTGAGTTTCGGCATAAATCGCTTTAACCTTAGCTTCGTCAAATTCCCGTGCAGCTTGAATGTAGAGTTTCCCAATTTTTGCTTCCCAAGGAGCTACCTCCCAACCTTGAATCGGCTTTTGTCCTGGTTGAGGTTTCTGATTAAACATATGTAATCCACCTTTAGGTGCCCAAACATTCGCACCATCATTCGGTTCTAAGCCGCCAGTCAGCCCCATCAGAGAAGCTTCCCAGTCTAAGGTGTTAGAAATTTTGTCTGTGAAAGCACTCCATGCCAATGGGGTAAAATCGACTTGCATACCGATTTTGCTGAGGTCTTGTTTAATTTGCGATCCTAGTGCCTCACGGATTTTATTTCCTGCATTGGTGAGCAAAGTGAAGCGGACGCGGTTTCCCTCAGCATCTAGTAGCTGACCTCTGTCGTTATACTTAAATCCTGCTTTCAGTAGCAGTTCCTTCGCTTTTTGTGGATTGTAATCGTAAACTTTCAGCCCTTCTTTAGACGAAAGGTAATAGGGGCTTTGCACAGAAATTGGAGAATTTTGCAGTTCTCCCAAACCGCGAAAAGTGTTGTTAATCATCGTTTGGCGGTCGATAGCATAAGCTACCGCTTGCCGAAATTCTACAGTATTGAACCAACGCGACTTTACTGGATTGACTAGCGGCTTGCCGTTCCTTTTACCTTTATTGAGATTGAACCAAACAAAATTAGTACCAGGGGCTGGACCATCATTGTAAATTGTGAACTTACCTTGTTTTTCTTGCCGCTTTAGCAAAGAAAAGAAATCTGGTGTTACCGCTACAGAATCCAATCCGCCAGAACGAAATTGCACTAAGGAAGTATCTGTCGATTCCACAATTTGCCAAATCATGCGTTCAATATAAGGCTGAGAATTGCCTTTATCATCCTTACGCCAGTAGTAGGGATTGCGCCGTAACACCACACGCTGACTGGTTTCGTAACGCTCTATCTTGTAAGGACCGTTGACAATAATTTGGTCTGGAGGAGTATCAATGCGCCACTTTGATAAAAAAGTCGGTTTTCCCTCTGCGTCTTTCGTTTTTACCGATTTTTGCAGTGCATGAGCAGGCAAAATTGGATTACCTGTACTCAGTAGGAAAGGTCTAAAGGGTTCCGGTACGCTAAACTCAACCCGACGTTCATCGACTTTTCGCACAGTAGGTAGTTTACCACTTTCACCAATCCTCAAGGTGTCTCTGACATCCGTGGGAATTGCTTCATTGAGGTAAATGTCTTTGTAGGTAAAGACCACATCATCTACTGTTAGTGGCTGTCCATCAGACCATTTCAAACCCTCGCGCAAGGTAAAAACAATCCGTAGTTTGTCATCGGAAATTTGCCAGGATTCGGCTAGGGCTGGCTCGACCTTACCAGTTATTGGGTCTTGGGTGATTAACCCCTCAAAAGTTAATCCAAGAAGAGCTGTTGTTGATGCATCTTGATTGAGTGGGTAATTAAAGGTTTGCGGATCACTGAGCATGCTGCGTATCAATTGAGGTACTTGTGCAGCTTGGCTCTTAAACTGACTGGGATTGCAGCCATTGAGGGCTAACGCTACCCAAATACCTAGTAATGCCAAAACCCAACTACGTCGGAAAATTTGTTTAAAAATACTAAGCTTCATAAATTTAAATGATTTGTATTACTTCATGATTTACGTCTAAAGTCGATATGACAGCGCTTATTCTTATGATTAGACCACAAATCGTAGGGTGGGCATTGCTCATAAAGCCTATGTGATGCACATTTGAGATATTAGTAGGCAATGCCCACCTACAGAAAACTTTTACATAGAATTCTAAGGGACAACAGACTTTGTTTAGCGATCAATTTAGCGATCGCCACAAACTTGTTTGGATCTCCCTTACTGATTATTTGGTTCGAATAACTGGACAAAACCCTTCGTTTGCAACCCCTCTCTAAGTTTTTTATCTCCTGTCCAAAGCAAGCCATTCAATTCTATAGTCAAAGCGACATGAGGAGTATCGGTTTCGTCAATATCCCGACACAACTCGTAGGCTGTTGCTAAATTAGGCGTTGCAATCAAGTCTTCTTTGTAGAGGTTAATACGTTTGAGCAATATCTGGTAAACCGTAACAATTTCTTCTTCTCTTAACTGACTGGTTTTCAGTATCTTCTCCTTGCGTTTAAATAATTCTACCAGCACCTGCTCGCAGATAAAAAAGCGATAATTTGAGTCGAGTAGTAACTCGCTAAAACGAGATTTATCTCTAAGTAATGCTGAGAACAGAATGTTGGTATCAACTATAATCGGTGCTTTTTGTCCAATCACAATTTACTATTGAGTAAGTTTAGATTTAACTTTAGACCAAACAGTAGAGTCGATTTCATTTGCTAATTCAGCCGCTACCTCTTCTGTTAGTTGGCTTCGCTGCCTGATTGACTTGAGTTCAAGATGGTTTAGTAGTTGTGTCAGTTGCTGATAATCAATTGCTTTTTTATCAATCTTGATAATAATATTTTGTTCGTCAACACTAAGATTGTAATAAGGATTGTTAGACATAATTTCTAAGTCAATACAGTAGTAAGGTAATAGTAATACATTTCATATATTAGAATTCATATTTGATTTTTACTCAGCTAGGTACACTTGATGTTCCCTGTTAAGGGTTAACAGATCATTTTCATTAGTTTTCTTCGTTGTGCTTCTTCTTTAGTTCCTATGTACTAAACTGCTTGTGTTTTGTTGAGGTGTGACAGTTGAGGGTGCGGAATGTGGGTTATTTTATTATATCTAGCAGGGCGACAAAATAGCCTAAAAAGCTTATTTGATAGAGAGTGTAGCGATTCGTAGTAAGAAAAGATAGGTCTAGTTATGTCAAGAAGACCTATCTAATGATAATGATGCCTGAATATTACCAAAAACACTTTAGGACAAACCTTCATGTCCGGTTCCTACGCCTTGCATGAGGGGTGACTCTCATGCTTAGGTTAACGGAGAGCTTGACTAAATAGTCAAAGTTTAGCGATCGCCCGCAAGGGCTTGGCTCCCCTTGGGAGCATCGCCACAAACTTGTTGCAGTGTTGTCACAAATTCTGGGTAAGAGACTGCAGCAGCTTCTGCACGCTGGATGGTCGTTTTACCAGAAGCTTTGAGAGATGCGATCGCTAAACTCATGGCAATACGATGATCGGTATGACTATCAACATCTGTCCCCGCTAGGGAGGTACCGCCAGTAATTTCCATACCATCAGGTAATTCTGTCACCTGTGCTCCCATTTTGTTGAGTTGCTGCGCTGTGACAGCAATGCGATCGCTTTCTTTCACTCTTAACTCAGCAGCATCCCGAATGATTGTCGTTCCTTCAGCAAAAACCGCCGCCACTGCCAAAATTGGAATTTCATCAATTAATCTAGGGATAATATCACCTGCGATGGTGCAACTTTTCAAACGACTGGAACGCACTCGCAAATCCGCGACTGGTTCCCCAGCAACTGAACGCTGATTTTCCTGTTGGATGTCTGCTCCCATCATCGCCAGAGCTTCTAAAATTCCTGTGCGGGTGGGATTCACTCCAACATTTTCAATCACTAGTTCAGAATCTGGTACAATAGCCGCAGCGACTAGCCAAAAAGCAGCTGAACTGATATCTCCTGGAACAATGACTGTTTGTCCGTAAAGTTGAGTTGGTCCAGTGATTGTGATACTTTTGGTTTCAGGGTGAGTAACTAAATCTGCTCCAAATGCCCGTAGCATCCGTTCGCTATGATCCCGTGAAAGTGATGGTTCTGTGACAGTCGTTTTTCCCTCTGTCGTCAAACCTGCAAGCAGAATGCAAGATTTCACTTGGGCGGAGGCGATAGGGGAATTGTAGTGAATGGGTTTGAGGGACTTTCCTTGAACTGCTAAGGGGGCGAGTGTATTGGCTTTTCGTCCCCAAATTTCTGCTCCCATTTCTTGTAATGGTTTGATAACACGGGACATGGGACGCGATCGCAAGGAACTATCACCTGTCACAGTAAAAAAGCGCCCTGCATGAGATGCCAAAAGTCCCAGCATTAAGCGTATTGTTGTCCCAGAGTTACCAGCACTCAAGACATCAACTGGTTCTTGTAAATTTCCTAGACCAATACCTTTAACCCGCACTAATTCCGTATTCAGTTCAGAAATTTCTGCTCCCATAGCTTGGAAACAACTTGCTGTGCTACAGGGGTCTTCTCCCAAGAGTAGACCTTGAATCTGGGTTTCACCTTCGGCTATAGCACCCAGCATCAATGATCTATGGGAAATAGATTTATCACCCGGAACACGGATGCGACCTTGTAGAGATAAAGAAGCAGGTCGCTGAATGATTAAGTTTTGAGAAGCGTTTTCTCTCTTTTCTACGGTTATAACAGAAGCTGACATTAGGATAAACTGGCGTTGACTGCGCTAGTATCCTATCGCTTTCCTTGTCTCGTCAGCTCTACCAATACTTATCAACTCTTGTTGTAACTCACATTTCATTGATTGGCTTTTTGCCCTTATCGCTCCCATGCTTACTCACCATCGCAAGCCCGTGTGCTTATCACTTATTTCCACAGATCTGCCAGTTTGGTCTGTTGTTGAAACTGCCGCAACACTCTACCAAAAAGACCGCGACAGATTTCACTTACTTTTATCTGCACCGTCTGTAAAAGATACGGAACCAGTAGACGACTCCCTGCTTACAGACAACACTCTTTGTCAAGAGCAAGGTCATACTCAAGTCCCCAGTGGTCCTCGGATATTATGGCTAGAAATTTCCCCTTACAGAGTTATCATGACCATGCAAGGCAATGGTCAGTTGAGTTACCGTCACTTCTGGGAACAGGGAGTTTACGGCATGACTCGTTACTGGTTACCTGTTGAGTCATTACAACCTAGCGAGCCTATTCGCTTACGAAATTTTACTCGCAGCCTAACACTTGATGGACACCCCTTACCAAAGCATTTGCGGGTGGAGTACGAATTGTGGGCAGGAGAAATCCAACTGGGATGTTATGTCCTTAGTTTAGAAGTAAAACAGTAAAAAGTAAAAAGTAAAAAGTAAAAAGTAAAAAGTAAAAAGTAAAAAGTAAGACGATTTCCTTCTTTCTTTTGCCTTTTAGCTTTTTACTTTTGTCTTGTTCTGTTATGTGATGTATGCTGTTTAACCGAAATAACTTGGTTCGTTACCTGGTTTCCACTTAATATTGCAACCAACACTTGGCTTTTGCTCGCCTGTAACTGGTTGACTCGCTAATACAGCATCAATAGCTGCGCGTAAATCTGCACCTGTTACAAGTTTGCCATTACTAGGACGGCTATCATCCAATTGTCCTCGATAAACGAGTTGGCGCTTGGCATCAAAGAGGAAGAAATCCGGTGTGCAAGCTGCTGTGTAAGCTTTTGCGGTTTCTTGGCTTTCGTCATAGCAATAGGGAAACTTAAAGTCAAGTTCTAGCGCCATTGCCTTTAAAAATTCAGGATCATCATCTGGATAATTCTTAACATCATTGGTGCTGATGGCAACAATTCCTAAACCATTATGAACGTAATCTTTGCCCAACTGCGCTAATTCTAACTTCACGTATCTTACAAACGGGCAATGCTGGCAAATAAACATCACAAGTAATGCTTTTTTATCGGCAAAAGTGGAAAGCGAAATCGTTTTTTCAGACACCACATCCGGTAGATGAAAATCTGGTGCCTGAGTTCCTAGCGGCAACATTGTTGAAGCAGTTAAAGCCATAGGTTTGATATGTTTTTCCTAAAGAATAAATTATCAATTGTTTTCAATATACCAATTATTTGTGATGAATAAGATCAGAGCCTAGAGGGAGTTCTTAATTTTGAATTTGAGCCAGGCGAGTGGGTCGGATTTGGAAGCCGATATGAGGAAGAAGGAGGCACGTTGCTTCGTAAAAGGAGCAAAGGAATACTGAGAATTCCAAAAATAATCACTGCTGCAGTCATCACCCAAACTGTCAATCTACTGGGTTGATAGTTTCCTTGTTCAATTTGCCAAAAAACTTGGTTATACCGCCAAACTGCTAAAACTAAAGTAATAATACCAAAGATGACCAAACAAATCCCCAAATTTTCTGAAGTGAAAAAAGGATGTGGTGATGGTTCCTGGTGCTGTTGAGTCAGAGTAAAATTAAGCTGGCGTATAAATAGACCAAATCTAGCAATAGCAAAACCAAAGCCAATTAATGCTATGGAAGTGCGTAACCAAGCTAAAAATGTCCGCTCGTTTGCTTGGTGCTCTCGTTGGCGGTCGATTTTGGGTATTTTGGTCATAATTACTGATTTTATTCTTTTTTACCCACTAGAGAACATACCGTATTCTGTCCCCATAGATACTCTCTCTGATGGGTAGCTTTTCTAAAACAGGACTTACGCAAAGAAACCCGGTTTCTACCAAAAATCGTCTGTTTTGCAACGAAAAACGAACAAAGAAACCGGGTTTCTGACAGATTCTGCGTAAGTCCTATAAAAGTAGAGACGCAAAACTTTTGTAGATTGATATAAAAGTTTCACTGGGTGTAAGATAAAGAGTTTGTATATGTAACTATGACAGCAAGCAGATCTCTATTTCACTACAATGCACTGCACAAGCCCAACCAACTGATTTATGGTCAAGGTCAGACAGTAGTAATTACAGGATGGACAGTAAAGAGTGCGATCGCTAAACATCTGCACCCCCAGGAGTATGCTGTCATTGGACAGCTCTACTCACCCACAAGAGGGATAAACTTACTGATTCGTAATTTGCTTTATAATCCCCACGTTTGCTACTTAGTTGTCCTCAACGCGACAAGGGAAGATAAGAACGCAGGTGCATGTCAATGCTTGCTAGATTTTTTCCGCAATGGCTTTGAAGAAGGTTTGTGCGATACTGGGAGGCTTTGTTGGGTGATTCGCTCCCCCTATCCTGGGTATATTGATATAGAAGTTGAAGCCAATACGCTACAAAAACTGCGGCAGTCTGTAGAATTTAAAGAAGCAAAATCAATTGCTGAAGCTTGTACTCTGGCAAAGTCTTTTGGAGAAAGAGAAGCGGTGGAACCTTGGAGTTTACCGTTAGAATTTCCCATGTCTACTGTTGAACCAAATATTTTACCAGGACCACGCTACGGACATAGAATTGAGGGAAAAACCATTGCTGAAACTTGGGTGAAAATAATTCATCGCATTAAAACAACAGGAACAATTCGACCAACTGGTTATGATGGACAATGGCAAGAATTAATTGATTTGATGGCAGTTGTGACTGATGAACCTCCTAACTTTTACTTTCCTGAACCTAATTATTTACCAATTGATCGGAGTTTTTTAAAGGAATACATTTCCCAAATTTTAGATGATTCATTGTATCGAGAAGGGTTAAAATATACATATGGTCAACGTTTACGTTCCTGGTTTGGACGCGACCAAATTCAACAAGTCATTCAAAAGTTAATTGGAGAAATTGACGCTGCTAGTGCAGTGATGAACCTATGGGACGTGAAAGACCACGATAAAGGCGGAAGTCCATGTCTTAATCATATTTGGCTGAGAGTTGTTAATAATGAATTATCGCTAACAGCAACTCTGCGAAGTAATGATATGTTTGCTGCATGGCCTGCAAATGCGATGGGATTGAGAGCACTACAGCAATATATCAGAGATGAAATACAAGAGCGTTCTGAATATGACTTGAAAATGGGACCATTAATTACCATTAGTCAGAGCGCTCATATTTATGATGATACATGGTCAAATGCAGAGCAACTGATTCAGCAACAGTATTCAGCAATTTGTAGACAAATAGATTACTACGATCCAGCAGGAAACTTTTTAATCGAAGTTGCAGAAGATAAAATAGTGGTTACACACACAACCCCTGGTAGCGGTGAGGTTGTAAATTGCTATTCTGGTAAAGATGCCTTGAAATTAGTCAGAGAAATTTGCGCAGCTTCGCCTTCGATACGTTCAGATCATGCTGGGTATTTAGGAATGGAATTACACAAGGCGGCTGAGTGTTTGAAAACGGGTAAGCAATACGTTCAGGATAGTAAGTAATGGCTTGTGATGACCAAAGACCAAAATGGGATGAGTACTTTCTCATGTTGGCTAAACTTGCAGCTACTCGCTCAACTTGCCTGGCTTTTCCTGTGGGTGCTGTGATAGTAAAAAATAAGCAGGTTGTGGCAACAGGTTATAATGGGTCACCATCGGGTTCGGTTCATTGTACCGCTCAAGGATTCTGCTATCCAGGCTTGAGTAGCTGTGATGCCAGTACAACTTTACCATCAAGAGCTGTACATGCAGAAGCAAATGCGATCGCACAAGCAGCAAAGCATGGTATTTCCACAGATGGTGCAAGTATTTACGTTACCTTAGAACCATGTTTGTCTTGCTTAAAACTAATTATTTCGACAGGTATTAAGGAAGTTTTTTACGAAACTTCCTTCAACAGTGGAGAGAAAGCCTTAGTGAGAGATTCATTTATCAATGAAGGTTTAGTAACCCTCAAGCAAATTCAATTATCTGAGACAATAGCACAAAAAGCGGCTCAATTCCTACTCAATCCGACATCTGTTGCTAGAGCAGTAGGGTGTGTTCCAGAAGTATGAGCACCCTACTTGTTTGAAATTATTAAATCAAAAATCAAAATCACTTATGGCTGATGACTGCGGCGGATTTCGGTGATTTGGTCTGCGATTTCTAGAATAGATTTGGGTATTTCTGGTCCTGTGAGGATAATATCGACGTGGGAAGGACGTTTTTCCAGAAATGCTAGAACTTCTGTTTCAGCAATTAAGCCAAAGTGAATGGCTAAGCTAAGCTCATCTAATACAACGAGAGAATACTTACCTTCAAAGACAACCTTTTGTGTATGTTGCCACAACTTTTGTAGAGATGGGGTTTCGATTTCGTCCAAGTGTGGTGTATCAATGCAACGAGGCAAATCACAGCGAATCCAATCTAATTTTTGTCCCAGTCGGATGGGGTTTTCGTGTCCTTGATGAATGCCGCCCTTGAGAAACTGTACTATTAACACTGGTGTGCCTTGACCAGCAATTCTCAGTGCTTGAGCCATGACACTAGTAAAAAAGCTACGGTGAGAGCTAGTGAAAACTTGCAGTAACCCTTTCACAGAGTATGGTAAGTCAAGAGTTGAATTTGAGCTAGGGGTTTCTAACTGAGCAACCATAAAAAAAGTTTAAAACTATACAACAAAATAAGGCGCTTTTGCTTAGAGTTGTTCTAGTGAATCTAGACTTTAATGTATTATCTAGCTGTTTTTGACAATATGTAATGTATCTAACTCGTCGCATTCTTAGTCAAACACTACGTTTATCCTAAAGTCAAGAGCTATGAAAACTGAGATTCTTGCCTTTTGTAGGAAAGTCGTTGTAAAAATAAAAACATACAAATAAAACTGTAAATTGATTAAGAAATAGGGAGGATGGCTGTGAGAGTTTAATATCAAGTCCGTTTGATTGTTTATTGCTAGTTCAGACGTACTAAACACACTAGATGTTCCGATACACAGAGTATTTACAGTAAGCGACTAAGCAGATTTCATATGAAAATCTTCAGATTAAACAGAGGTGAAACTTACCGTCGGCTTTGGCAAAACAGATGAATAACGTTGTGAACTTGACAAAATTGGGAGTGAATGGTTGTGAGATTGGTGATTCTGGGAGGTTCAGGAGCAGGGAAAAGCACTCAAGCACAAGGGCTTTGCAGATACTTTAATATTCCTCTGATTTCCAGTGGTGAGATATTACCGGATGCAATGACATTCTTTCCCAACCTTGGTCATCTCACACAGCCATACGTGGAAACAGGAGAACTCGTCCTGGATGAAATAACGATTGAATCCATTCATACTCAACTAAAAAAGCCCGATTTTAACTGTGGTTGGGTGTTAGAGGGTTATCCTCGTACAACCTTGCAAGCTGAAGAACTGGACTTCTTGTTAGATAATATAGGACACAATTTAGACTGGGCAATTTACTTACAAGTCCCACAAGCAGTTATGGTGAGTCGTTCAATGGGGCGTTCTCTTAGCGATGACCAACCAGAAATTGTGCAGCGTCGCGTAGAAATATTTTATGACCTTACTATTCCCATCTTAGAGTACTATGATCGTCGTCGTCGCTTATTAACTATCAATGGAGACCAGTCACCAGAAATTGTGCAGCAAAACATAGTCACTCTGCTCTCAACCCCCGAATAGAGTATATGTTTTTTTACAACAAATGCTTAAGAAAAAATACGCTTTGTCCCTGCAAAATGCAGAATACTTGCGATGCCTTATCTGAATAACTTAACAATGTGAAATATGAAGTTGTTCTTTAGAAATATTGTATATACAAATTTTGAGGCAAACCCAATGGCTTGGCAACGTCCAGACGATCGGCAACCCTACCAACTACGTCCTATTAGCTTTCAGCAAGGTTTTACTCGCTTTGCGCCTGGAGCCGTTCTTACAAAATGTGGCGAAACTCAAGTACTTTGTAGCGTCAGCGTTATACAGGGAGTCCCCAAGTTTCTAGAAGGAACTGGCAAAGGTTGGTTAACGGCTGAATATCGAATGTTACCGACAGCGACACCGCAACGACAAGAACGAGAATTCATGAAGTTGTCTGGACGAACTCAAGAAATCCAACGTTTGATTGGACGTAGTTTGAGAGCAGCACTGGATTTAGATGTGATAGGAGAACGCACCTTGACTGTCGATGCGGATGTGTTGCAAGCAGACGCCGGAACCAGAACAATCGCGATTACAGGCGGATTTGTGGCGTTAGCTCATGCAATTTCTAAATTGTTGCAGCAGGGAGTGTTGGAGCGATCGCCCATTATTGGACAGGTAGCAGCGGTTTCTGTAGGATTGTTGCAAGGAGAGCCATTTTTGGATCTGAACTATATCGAAGATGTTAGGGCTGAGGTAGATTTTAATGTGGTTATGAATCAGCAGTTGGGGATAATTGAAGTTCAGGGAACTGCTGAGGAAGGTAGTTTTAGTCGTACCCAACTCAATCATCTACTAGATTTTGCCCAAAAGGGAATTCAACAATTGTTAATTGCCCAACGAGAAGCAATTACAGACTGGAATGAGTTGTCTTAGGATTAAGACAGTACTGAATGTGACGTTAATAAATATTTTTGTTACGATTTTGCAAGAATTTTGTACAACGGGCAATGGGTAATGTTTTGACCACACCCGTTGAATTTAGAGCTTCCCGGTTTTCATCCCACCGTTAAGTCGAAGCGACTATGGTGGGGAACCTCCTGCCGAGATAGTTAAAAGTTTCAAAAAGTAAAAAGAGAAATTGTCAGAATTTCGCTATTGTATTGCTGGAAGTTGCTAGTGTGATGATAAAGCGATGAGCAAAAAAGTTGAAGTTCTTCCAGACCAAGGAGCGCTAATTGCGCGATCGCTAGAACTAATTTTGTCCAAAATAGAAGCTGCTATCAAACAGCAGGGGCAATTCACTATTGCCCTTTCTGGTGGTAGTACACCGAAACCGTTATACGAAGCAATCTCCACTCAAAAACTCCCTTGGGACAAAATTCACGTGTTTTGGGGAGATGAACGTTACGTCCCACCGGATCATCTAGATAGCAATCAACTGATGGCGCGTCGTGCTTGGTTAGATCGTGTTGAGATCCCACCAAGTAACATCCACCCCATACCCACAGATGAAGCTGATCCCGCAGTAGCAGCGGCTAAGTACGAAAAACATCTGCAAGAATTTTTTCACTCCTCACCTGGAGAGTTTCCCGCTCTGGATGTCAATTTATTGGGAATGGGAGATGATGCTCACACCGCATCATTGTTTCCCCATACAGAAGCTTTAAAAGTCACAGATAAGCTCATCACAGTAGGGAACAAAGATGGAAACCCCCGCATCACCTTCACATACCCATTCATTAACTCTGCTCGCTGCGTTATGTTTGTCGTTGCTGGTGCCAATAAAAGACCAGCTCTGGCTCAAGTCTTTGCACCAGTGGCAGATGATTTGACTTACCCATCCCGCTTCATTCAACCTCAAGGAGAACTTTGGTGGTTGCTAGATGCAGCAGCAGGAAGTGACTTAAAACAGGATGCAGGATAAAGCAGGAAGGACGAAGCATAAACTGTTCCACATTTAACTTGCATTACCAAAGGCAGCAGCGGATGAAATAATGAATGTAACGGTAGTGGTACTTGAACGCTTTTTGTTTATCTGCTACATCCGCTATAACATCCGTTGCCCCACCCCACAAGAATTTGAAAAAATTAAAGCAAGCAAATTAAATGTACTTTAGTTTATAAAGATGAAAACCTATCACACTTCACAATACTTTATACTTCAGCCTTCAAACAGACTTGTTAAAATCAGAAGCTAGAGTTGCCCCTGTTGCTTGCCAGCACCATTTTATAATTGAACATCAATAAGGCTTAACCTCATGATCGTCTGCCCTAATTGCAATCACCCAAACCCAGACGGCGCTGTCCAGTGTGAAGCTTGCTACACCCCATTACCAGCTACTACTAACTGTCCCAGTTGTGGGGCAACCGTGCAGGCAGATGCAGCTTTTTGTGGTCAGTGCGGTTATAACCTGCGTGCAGGCACTTCCACTGTTGTTACCCCAACCGTCGCACCAGATATCCCACCAGATGTCCCACCTCTGCTCGATGCTGATCCACTTGTATCACCACAACCGATATCGGTAAGTAGTACTAACTACACATCCCCTAACTCCGCACCCTCACCACCAACAGCAGTTATGGCTCCAGATCAATTAGAAGAAGAGACAACACAAAGCAGTCCCCTGACACCAACCATTGCTACTCCACCCCCAACACCTGCACTCAGCGAACAGGAATCAATTCCACCTTCACCCCCAACACCTGCACTCAGCGAACAGGAATCAATTCTTACTCCACCCCCCGCAGCACCTGCTCCACCTCCAGCACCGGAACTATCCGTAACACCAACTCCACCCCCCGCAGCACCTGAGCCACCCCCAACACCTGCTCCACCGCCACCAGTCGCCCCGTCTGGTTTTTCTAGAACTCAATTGCAGCAGGAGACCGCAAGACTCATTCACGTCCAAACAGACAGGGCAATTGAATTACCGCACAACCTCTCTGTTGTTCATATCGGCAAGCCTAATGATCGCATTCCTCCAGATGTGGATGTCTCAGGATTTCCCAATTCGGAAATTGTTTCGCGCATTCATGCTGATATTCGTTTGGAAGGAGGCGATCACTATATCGAAGATGTAGGAAGTTCCAATGGTACCTACGTCAATAACTTGCCTTTATTACCAGGAAATCGGCATCGTTTGCGCCCAGGCGATCGCATCAGTTTGGGTAAGGGTGATTTGGTCACATTCCTGTTTCAACGTACCTAAAATAATTTGTGTCTGGTGGTTAAAACAGTAAACAGGGAACAGTAATCAGTGAACAGGCAACAGGCAACAGTTATCTAGCATTGCCCATTGCCCATTGCCCATTGCCCATTGCCCATTGCCCATTGCCCATTGCCCATTGCCCATTGCCCATTGCCCGTTGATAACTGATAACTGATTAATGATGCTACTAGACACAAATTGCAGTTAGGATGGATACAACTACAATCAAAGCTATAGGGGTACAGCGCCCTTGGTAAGTGACCCATGAGCAACCTTGGGAAAGATTTTGAACCTTTGCTAACAAGAGAAGCCCCACGAACAATTGACCGGATGGGACTGACTTGGCTTCTTGCTGCAGCGATCGCTACTATTGTATTGTGGCAAGTTCCAGGAGGAAATTACATTTTATACCCATTTACCATCCTAGCAACTTGGTTTCATGAAATGGGTCATGGCTTGATGGCACTCCTTTTGGGAGGACAGTTCCAGCAGTTGCAGATTTTTTCCAATGGTTCGGGTGTCGCTTTTCATACCGTTTCGTTATACTTGGGACTCATCGGTCGCGCCTTGGTTGCAGCAGCAGGACCAATGGGTCCACCTATTGCTGGTGCAGTTTTAATTTTGGCTTCCCGTAGTTTTAGAGCAGCACATCTAAGTTTAACTATCTTGGGGGGTTTTTTACTTCTCTCAACACTTATCTGGGTACGCTCGCCGTTTGGAATTGTTGCAATTCCCTTAATTGGTTTCATTATCCTTGGTGTAGCACTAAGAGCTCCTCGTTGGATGCAGGGATTTGCTATTCAATTTCTCGGCGTGCAAGCTTGTATTAGTACATACCATCAACTGGACTATTTATTTAGCTATAATGCTGGTTCCCTCGGACTTTCGGATACAGCACAAATACAGCAGCAATTATTTTTACCTTACTGGTTCTGGGGTGGATTGATGGCGATCGCATCTCTCGTTATTTTAGTGCAAAGTCTCCGTGTTGCTTATCGCTCTAAATAATCATTACTGCTTTATAAAACTTTCTACAATTACCCTTACACTTTCGGACTTCTATTTGGTATTGGTCTTTATGCTTGCTATAAAGCAGAACCATTATCATTTAGAATCAAATATGATGAACTGCTTACCTCAACAGGGATGCGTAGTGCAGCTGATCTAGCAGCGCATTTCAATATCGATATTCGTACACCTGATTTTTGGCGTCTTGGACTCAATCTCATCCGGCAGGATATTAAATGTCTTGAAGCACTCGTCGGCTAAATACTAAATACTTTCTTCATTTTTCAACAAGCTCATCTTTTTGCTGTGAGCAGTTATATAGGAATCCGGTTTAATTTGGTGAATTTATTCGTAGAGAGAGGGAACTCTTAACAGGAAATAAGGGAGGTAGAGGTGTACGGACTTTTTTCAAAAATCAAGTATGAGTCCTATATGACTGACTTCTAACTTGTTTGTTGATTTGTTGATGTTCAACAAATACCTAAAACCTTCTGTAAAAGCCAAGCCTTTAAGCGAGATATGCGCTAACGTAGGGGTGAATAATCCTCTGTGGTTTTCTGCGGAAATCGTTAGACAAGAACAGAGCTATTTTCAGGGTAAGTGGAGAAAAATGAGGTCTTGGTCTAGCTAATGTTCAGGAATTTGCTATGCATGAATTGGTTCAAACTATCTTAAATAGTGATGAGAAGACTGCTCTGAGTCATTTAATCGATACTTTGAGTGCCTTAGATAAAAGGTACTTCTTGAGAAACGAAATTTTACAAGCTTTTGCCGACTACTGTCAGCATTCACAAAAGCCAGCCTATTTTTTTCACTCTTCCTCTATAGGGACACTCATACACTACACACATGAAATGATTATTGAGGAGGAAAGTACTTGGTTTCTTCTGCGACCAAGGATTGGTAGCCAAGAGATTTGGCGACTTGGAGCAAATCTGACAAGTTTTGAGCAGATGACGCCACAAGAATTGCTGGATGTGCGCGATCGCTTGGTTAACCGCTCTCAATCCCAAATTTTAGAAATTGATTTCAGCCCATTTTACCCCAGTGTCCCCAAAATTAGCGACCCGAGAAACATTGGTCAAGGTCTAGGCTTCCTCAACCGTTACCTATGCGGTCAAGTGTTGACTGACCCTGAATACTGGTTAGAGGTCTTGTTTGATGTTTTTCATCGATGTTCCTATGATGACATGCCCTTGCTCATCAACGCTCGCATTGACTCAGGTCAACAGCTCACCAAACAAGTCAAGCAAGCCCTACATTTCCTCAACGAACGCCCTCAGGGCGAACCCTACGAAAAATTTCGCTTCGACCTCCAAGAACTCGGCTTTGAACCGGGTTGGGGTAACACTGCGTCACGGGTGCGTGAAACCCTAGCGCTTTTCGACCGACTGATTGACACTCCAGAACCAGCCATTCTAGAAGCCTTTGTCTCTCGTATTCCGACAGTTTTTCGCGTTGTCCTCGTTTCCATTCACGGCTGGGTTTCTCAAGAAGGTGTTTTGGGAAGACCTGAAACAACAGGTCAAGTCATTTATGTTCTTGAACAAGCCCGTAACTTAGAAAACAAACTACAAGAAGAAATCAAACTTGCTGGATTAGATCTCCTTGGTATCCAACCTCAAGTTGTCATTCTTACCCGCCTCATCCCCAACTGCGAAGGGACTCTGTGTAGCTTACGCTTGGAAAAAGTTGAGGAAACAGAAAACGCTTGGATTTTGCGCGTTCCTTTTGGTGAGTTCAATCCTAATGTCACTCAAAACTGGATTTCTAAATTTGAGATTTGGCCCTATCTAGAGACATTTGCTCTTGATGCAGAAAGAGAACTTTTAGCTCAATTTCGGGGTCATCCCGACCTCATCATTGGTAACTATAGTGATGGTAACTTAGTTGCCTTTTTGCTAGCACGCCGTCTCAAAGTGACCCAGTGCAACATTGCTCACTCGTTAGAAAAACCCAAACACTTGTTCAGCAATTTGTACTGGCATGATTTAGAGGAGAAATACCATTTTTCAGGACAATACACTGCCGATCTCATCGGCATGAATGCAGCAGACTTCATCATTACATCAACCTACCAGGAAATTGTGGGCACGCCTGATACACTGGGTCAGTATGAGTCTTACAAATGTTTTACTATGCCCCAGTTGTATCATGTGGTCGATGGAATTGACCTGTTTAGTCCCAAGTTCAACATGGTACCACCAGGGGTTAATGAACAGATTTTCTTCCCTTATAAACAGATACAAGACCGAGACTATACTGTTAGCGCAAGAGTCCAAGATCTACTCTTTACTCATGAAGACTCTCAAATCCTTGGACACCTGGAGAACCAAAGCAAGCGACCTATCTTTGCCGTTGGTGCTCTCACTCCTATTGATAATCTTACGGGTTTGGCGGAATGCTTTGGCAAAAGCAAGGAATTGCAGGAGAGTTGCAACTTAATCATTGTGACTGACAAACTGCATCCCCATCAAGCGATAAATTCAGAAGAAGCAGGGGAAATCGAAAGACTCCATAATATTATCAACGAGTATAATCTTCATGGTCATATCCGTTGGCTAGGAATACACCTCCCCATTGCTGACCTTGGAGAAGTATACCGTGTTATTGCGGATTCTCAGGGAATCTTTGTCCATTTTGCCCGCTTTGAAGCCTTCGGACGAACCATTCTCGAAGCTATGAGTTCCGGGTTGCCAACTTTTGCCACTCAATTTGGCGGTTCCTTAGAAATCATCGAAGATGGAATCATCGATGGTGGAGAAAATGATTTTCATCTTAATCCAACAGACTTAGAAGGAACAGCCAAAACGATATTAAACTTTATTGACCAGTGCAATTCTTATCTAGAACACTGGTATAAAATATCAGAGTTGGTGATTCAGCGTATCCGCAACAAGTATAACTGGCAGTTACACACCAATCAGTTGTTATTGCTAGCTAAAATCTATAGCTTTTGGAACTTTGTCCACCAAGAAATAGGCGAAGCCAGATCTCGCTATCTAGAAACTTTATTCCATCTGCTCTACAAACCTAGAGCCGAAAAAATTTTGGAACAACACATGCAAAGGTAACGGTTTCATCTCAAAAACCCCGGTTTGCCATGGATAAAACAGATTATTCCCACCACTTTCTTTATACAGATTGGACACTGATCGAAACCCAGCTTAACCCTAAAGCGACTCAGCACAGAGAAACTGTTTTCACTATTGGCAACGGTTATCTAGGAACGCGAGGTAGTTTTGAGGAAGGTTCTACTCATGCATTGCCAGCGACCTTCATTCATGGGGTTTATGATAATGTTCCTCTTGTCTACACCGAACTTGCTAACTGTCCCGACTGGTTACCATTGGTTGTCACTATCGATGGCGAACGCTACCGCACTGAACGCGGCGAGATATTGAGCTATGAGCGACAGCTTGACCTCCGTCGCGGGATTCTGAGCCGTAAAGTACGTTGGCGTAGCCCAGACGGAAAAACAATAGACCTGTGTTTTGAACGCTTTGCGAGTCGGGCAGATGAGCATGTGTTAGGGCTGCGCTGTCAGTTAACGCCAGTAGATTTTGAGGGTTTGATAGAGATTCAAGGTAGCATTAATGGCTATCCGGAAAATCAAGGTTTCAACCACTGGGAATTGATAGACCAGGGCAAAATCAACCGAGGAACCTGGTTACACCTCCAAACCCGCAACACCCGCATCGACTTGGGCATGGCTGCTGGAATGACGGTATCGGGAGCTGATGCGCCAGTACAAGTCACTAGTCCCCCAGGTTATCCTACTTTGACCGCCCTATTCCAAGCTTCTTCAGGACAAACGGTTACAGTAGATAAAATAGTAACGGTTTTTACATCGCGAGATGTGGATAACCCTGTCAAAGAAGCGAAAGAAAAGCTTGTACAACTTCCTTCTTATGAAGCGTTGATAGATGCCCATGCAAAAGCATGGGATGAAGCTTGGCACAAAAGCGACATCTTGATTGAAGGGGATACCAAAGCTCAACTTGCCGTCCGGTACAATATTTTTCAATTGCTTATCAGCGCCCCAGAGCATGATGATAAAGTGAGTGTCCCAGCAAAAACGCTTTCCGGTTTTGGCTATCGCGGTCATGTATTTTGGGATACTGAAATTTTTATCTTGCCCTTTTTCATTTACACTCAACCAAAACTCGCTCGAAACTTGCTCACTTACCGCTACCTTACGTTAAATGGAGCGAGACGTAAGGCATCTCATTATGGGTATAAGGGGGCAATGTATGCTTGGGAAAGCGCAGATACTGGTGATGAAGTGACACCACGTTGGTTACCTCCTAATGATTTTTACGGAGAAGATGTGCGGATTTGGTGTCGCGATCGCGAAATCCACATTAGTGCTGATATTACTTATGCCGTCTGGTACTATTGGCAAGCAACTGGTGATGATGAGTGGATGCGGGACTGTGGCGCGGAAATCATTCTTGATACCGCTGTTTTCTGGGGGAGTCGCGTTGAGTATAGCACCAAGCACGAACGGTATGAAATTCGTGGAGTGATTGGAGCAGATGAGTACCACGAGATCGCAGACAACAACGCCTTTACGAACCGGATGCTGCAATGGCATTTGGAGAAAGCGCTTCTCGTCTATGACTGGCTGCGTCAGACTTACTCCGACAGAGCTAGCACAATAACACAAAAATTGCAACTGACACCAGGAAGGTTTTCTCGTTGGCAAGACATTATCACCAATATATGGATTCCCTGCGACCCATTGACAGGGCTCATTGAGCAATTCGAGGGATTCTTTAAATTAGAAGATATCAACTTGGCTGACTACGAACCACGCAACCGTTCAATGCAAGCCATTTTGGGCATTCAGGAAGGGAACAAGCGGCAGGTTCTTAAGCAGCCAGACGTGTTGATGCTTCTGTATTTAATGCGGCAATCACAGGAATTTCCTTACACTCACCAAACGCTGCAAAAGAACTGGGACTACTACGCACCCCGTACAGACATTACTTATGGTTCGTCTCTAGGACCCGCAATTCACGCCATCTTAGCCTCAGATTTGGGCGAATCAAAAGAGGCTTACGAACGTTTTATGCAAGCTGCATTGGTGGATATAGAAGATGTTCGTGGCAATGCTCACGAAGGAATTCATGGTGCCAGTGCTGGTGGTGTTTGGCAGGCTGTGATTCTGGGGTTTGGAGGAGTCCAACTTGCAAAACATGGACCGACAGCAACGCCACAACTACCGCCAGGATGGAAGCGTTTGCAGTTCAAGCTTCACTGGCGTGGTGAGTGGCACGAGTTCGATCTACGTCCTACAGCACAAGATACTATGACACTTGCAGATATTCGAGGAGTGATTTTCGATTTAGATGGTGTTCTGACAGATACAGCGGAATACCACTACTTAGGCTGGCAGAAATTGGCAGATGAAGAGGAATTGCCCTTTAATCGCCAAGCAAACGAAGCGCTACGGGGTGTCTCTCGTCGCGAGTCACTGCTCAAGATAGTTGGTAACAAGCAGTACTCAGAAGTACAACTCCAGGAGATGATGGACCGCAAGAACCGCTACTATGTGGATTTTATCCAGACAATGACACCAGCAGATCTATTGCCGGGGACAATTGCATTGTTGGATGAGTTGAAACAAGCTGGTATTAAGATAGCCATTGGCTCTGCAAGCAAAAATGCTCGAACGGTGATTGAGAAACTGGGAATTGCTGATTACATTGATGTGCTTGCTGACGGTTACAGCGTGCAGCAACCCAAGCCAGCACCAGACTTATTTCTCTTTGCTGCCCAACAGCTAGGACTCGAACCTGAGCAATGTGTCGTTGTCGAAGATGCTGCAGCAGGCATTGAGGCTGCGCTTGCGGCTGGGATGTCTGCCGTAGGACTTGGTCCTACTGAACGAGTGGGAGCAGCACACGTTGTCTTACCTAGTCTGGCGGGAGTTCATTGGACGGAACTGCTAGATAAATTGAGCAGTAGTCGTCGGTAAAACGACTTTTCCTATAGCCAAAATCAGGTAGTCAAAATTTGCTTGGTCTAATCTTAGATGGGCGGTGCAGTTGCTCCGCTCACTCCATCATCAATAGGTTTGCAATATCACTGTCGAGCAAATTTTTGCCAATGCTCTTTCATTTGAACTGACACTTGAACTGATCCACTGCGTTATTCACCAGTTGCATAACTTTGAGTTGCGCGGCGATCGCGACGATGGTTAGCCGAAATCTCCAAGAGTACAGAGAGCACGAGTGTGCTGAATTCTTTTGAGTGCCATTGCGCGTAGTTAATCACCCGCTTTCCATCGTCACTCGCATGGAAACTCGCAGAAACGAACCCGGCATAACGCTTGAAGTGCTGTTCAACTTGGTCGGCGATCGCATTATTGAGTAAAGTCAGTGAAGGTGTTACCACCTCCACTGCTCTTCAAAACCGTGCTTGATAGTTTCCCATCACACGGCTCCTCAATGTTTTGGTGCTTGTTACGCACACCCCACGCTATCTCTAGCTGT
>JAESFN010000114.1_pt1 | contig 146532 bp, 155 predicted proteins | sample 9269411 | NCBI WGS metagenome assembly JAESFN01 (sample SAMN14505399, study PRJNA617100) | algae metagenome | isolation source: Iphinoe sp. HA4291-MV1 and co-occurring heterotrophs from trail next to... | place: USA: Maunawili Falls, Hawaii | collected 2009-07-25
CAATGCACACTGCGATTATCAAACCGCAATGGGGCCCGCTGACCATCGCTTTGATGGTCCTGGGCTTCGTTCTCTGGTGGCCGCTCGGCCTCGCCATTCTCGCCTACATCCTGTGGGGCGAAATGTTCGGCGGCTCGGCGGAAAAGGCTCAGGGGTTCGTCAACCGATCCCGCAGCTGGGCCGAAAACTGCGGCCCCCGCGCCAACGGGTTCCGTCGCCACGGCTTCCGCAACTCGAGCGGCAATGCCGCCTTCGACGACTACCGCGCCGAGCAGCTGAAGCGCCTCGAAGAGGAACGCCGCCGGCTCGATGAAGAGATCAGCGCCTTCCACGAGTACATGCGGAACCTCCGCATGGCCAAGGATCGCGAAGAGTTCGATCGCTTCATGCGCGACAAGAACGGTAACCGCCCGAACTACGGCGGCGACCAGAATAACGGGACGAACGTCTAGTTCTCCCGTCCCCCTCCTCCTGACGACTGGCGCCCCTTTCGAGGGGCGTTTTTTTGTCGTCAGCGTTTCACCCCGAATCGGCGATGATCAGGCCATGAACTTCCTGTTCCCCGCGAGGGCGCCGAAGGTACCGGCCGTGACGACGATCGTCATCGACGACGCGGCGGTCGAGATCACGGTGAAGGTCAGCCCGCGGGCAAAGAGCTACCGGCTGACCGTACCGCATCACGGCAATCCCGTGCTGACCCTCCCCAAAACCGGCCGCTGGCCGGAAGCCGAGGGCTTTCTCAACCGGCATCGCGGCTGGCTCGCGGCGCGGCTGAAGCGCAGCGCCCCGCGTACCGCATTTGCCGATGGCGAGGTGCTGCCGCTGCGCGGAGTGCCGCACCGCATCCACGCCACTGGCCGACTGCGCGGCCGGGTCGAGGTGTCGGAGATCGATGGCGAGCTGTCGCTCTTGCTGCCGGGTGAAGCCGCGCATATCCCACGCCGGCTCACCGAGTGGCTGAAGGCCGAGGCGCAGCGCGACCTGGCCGAGCGCTCGGATGTGCATGCGGAAACGCTCGGTGTCGAGGTGAAGTCGGTCGCGATGCGCAGCCAGGCTACCCGCTGGGGCTCCTGCTCGTCCTCGGGCAAGCTCAATTACAACTGGCGCCTGATCCTCGCCCCGCCCTTCGTCCTCGATTATGTCGCGGCGCACGAAGTGGCGCACCTCGTGCACATGAACCACTCGGTGCACTTCTGGAAAGCGGTCGAGCGGGCCCTGCCGGACATGGAGAGGGGCAAGGCCTGGCTCAAGGCGCACGGCAAGGTGCTGATGGGCTACGGGCTGGAATAGCCCGCAGCCGCCTCGTTTCGATCAGATGTGGATGGCGCCATCGCCGCACATCAGCGCGGCTTCCTTCACCGCTTCCGACAGCGTCGGGTGGGCATGCGTCGTCCGCCCCAAGTCCTCGGCACTCCCCGAGAACTCCATCAGCACGACGATCTCGTGGATCATCTCGCCGGCGTTCTTGGCGATGATCTGGGCGCCGAGCACCCGGTCAGTGGCGACGTCGGCGAGGATCTTCACATAGCCCTGCGTCGCCAGCATCGCCTTGGCGCGGCCATTGGCGGTGAACGGGAACTTGCCCGCCTTGTACTCGATGCCGGCGGCCTTCAGCTCGTCCTCGGACTTGCCGACCCAGGCGACTTCGGGGCTGGTGTACATCACCGAGGGGATGGTGGCGTAATTCACGTGCGGCTTCTGGCCGGCGATGATCTCGGCCACCGCGTGGCCCTCGTCCATCGCCTTGTGCGCCAGCATGGCGCCGGCCACCACGTCGCCGATGGCATAGATGCCCGGCACGTTGGTCTTGAACTGCGCATCGGTGCGGACACGGCCGCGCTCGTCGAGCGCTACGCCGGCACCCTCGAGCCCCAGCCCTTCGGTGAAGGGCTTGCGGCCCACCGCCACCAGAACGGCGTCGGCTTCGGCGAACGTCGCCTCGCCGCCGGCAGCCGGCTCGAGCTTGGCGCGGAGCGAGCCGTCGCCCTGCTTCTCGATCGCCGTCACCTTGGTGCCGAGCTTGAACTCCATGCCCTGCTTCTGCAGGTTCCGCTGCGTCTGGCGGGCCGCCTCGCTATCGAGGCCGGGGAGAATGCGGTCGAGGAACTCGACCACCTGCACCTTGGCGCCGAGCCGGCCCCAGACCGAGCCGAGCTCCAGCCCGATAATGCCGCCGCCGATCACCAGCAGGCGCTTGGGTACTTCCTGGAAGGCCAGCGCGCCGGTGGAGGACACCACCTTGTTCTCGTCGATTTCGATGCCCGGCAGGCTGATCGGCACCGAGCCGGTGGCGATCAGGATGTTCTTGGTTTCAATCGTCTGCGGCGCGCCGCTTTCCGGCGTCACCAGCACCTTGCCCTCGGCCGGGATCGAGCCGGTGCCGCGGAAGGTGGTGATCTTGTTCTTCTTGAACAGGAACTCGATGCCCGAGACGTTGGCGGTGACGGTATCGTCCTTGTGCACCAGCATCTGCTTCAGGTTGAGCTGCGGCGTCACGTCGATGCCGAACTGGCGGAACTGGTGCCCGGCTTCCTCGAACAGTTCCGAGGCATGCAGCAGGGCCTTACTGGGAATGCAGCCGATGTTGAGGCAGGTGCCACCGAAGGTCGGCCACTTCTCCACCACCGCGACCTTCATGCCGAGCTGGGCTGCCCGGATTGCCGCGACGTACCCGCCCGGGCCGGAACCGATTACGGTGAGGTCGAAAGTGTCCGCCATGATGTCTCCGAGAGGCTCAAGCGGCGCCTGAGGAGTGGCGCCCGCGCTGCCGATATAGGACTGCCAAACGGGTTAAACTACCCGGCTTTAGGAGGGAACCCCCGTCGCGGGCAGAGCCATGCGAAATGCGCATGATTCCGTCGTGGCGGGCGGCCTACTTGGCGCAGGCGGCGAGGGTGAAGGTATCGAGCACGTTGCGCTCGTCGGAGAAGGCGTCCTGCCGCATCGACGAGTACCAGACATTGACCGCGAACTCGGGCAGCAGCACCTGCTGCGGCGCCATCTGCGCATCGAGCGCGATCTCGGCGTCGTGCGGGTACTCCTCGATCCCCTCCGCCCCGAGGGCGTAGACCACGCCTTCCCAGAAGCCGCACTCCTCGCCATCCGCACCGGTGCAATCGAGGCCTAAGGCGCCGTTCGGCTGGCCGAAGCCGTTGGGCAGGTAGATGCCGCCCTCGAACTTCGCGGTGACGCCCTTGATGGCGATGCTGAACGCGGCGATCTGGTTAGCGGCCGCATCCTCGGGCAACGCGGCAAAGTGCAGGCTGACGTCGCCGCCCGGCTGTTCGTATGTGGCATGGGTGACCGGGCACTCGATGGCCAGCACCGGTCCGGCGAGCACGCCCGCGGCGAGAGTTGCGAAAAGTCGCTTCAGCATCGATGCCCCCATTGCCGTTATCCGACCTGAGACGCCTGCGGTGTTGCGATCCTTTGGTCAGGGCGCCGCAGCGCGTCCGCCGGTCACTGCCAGCGTGGTGCCGGTGACATAGGCTGCGTCATCGGAGAGCAGCCACAGCACGGCGTTGGCCACCTCTTCGGCGGTGCCGACGCGGGCCAGCGGCACGCTCGGCGCGAGCTGATGCGCCCGGTCGGGTACGCCGCCGGTGGCATGAAAGTCGGTATCGATCACCCCCGGGCGCACGCCGTTGACGCGGATGCCTTCGGCGGCCACCTCGAGCGCCAGGCCCACGGTGAAGGTGTCGATGGCGCCCTTGCTCGCCGCATAGTCGACATAGACGCCGGGCGCACCGAGCTTGGCGGCAGCCGAACTGATGTTGACGATCCCGCCGCCTTTGCCGCCGTGCCGCGTCGACATGCGCCGCACCGCAGCGCCGGCGCAAAGGATCGAGCCGGTGACGTTGACCGCGAAGATGCGGGCGATCCGCTCGGCATCCATGGCATCGACGCGCGAGGAGGTGGCGATGGTGCCGGCATTGTTGACCAACCCGGCCACCCGACCCATCCGGTCGGCGGCGCGGAAGATGTGCTCGACGTCTTCGGCGAGGCTCACGTCGCCGCGCACCGCCACCGCTTCGCCGCCCTTGGCGTGGATCTCGGCGCAAACCGCCTCGGCGGCCGCAACGTTGCCGGCATAGTTCACCACAACGCCATAGCCACGCGCCGCGGCCAGCCGGCACACGGAGGCGCCGATACCACGGCTGCCACCAGTGACGACGAGTACTTTATCGGACATGAGGTCCCTCCCTTGGGAGGCGACTGTACGGCCCAGGCCGCGAATGCAAAAGGCGGAATGCGTGTCCCGCCTTTCGACTTTGGAGTGCTTTCAGGAAAAGTTGCAGACTTTTCCGGTTCGAAAGCGCGACCAGATTTATGGAGCGAAGCTCCCCGGCGTCAGTTGCCGCCGAAGATATCGCCGAGGAGGTCGACCAGGGTCTTTCGCGGCCGTTCCGCCTGCGGCTGTTCCATCGGCTGCAGCGGCTGCTGGTCCATGCCCGGCTGGGTCATGGCGCCCGGCAGTTCGGCGACCGGAATGCCCTCGTGCGCCTTGGTCATGAACTGGCTCCAGATCTCCACCGGCACGTTGCCGCCGGAGAGCTTGGTGCCGACGTCGTCGTCATTGCCGAGCCAGACGCCCGCCACCATGCGGGCGGTGTAGCCGACGAACAGCGCGTCGCGGGCCTTCTGGCTGGTACCGGTCTTGCCGGCCATCGGCCAGCCGTTGAGCTGGGCCCGCTTGCCGGTACCGATCTCGACCGCGGCATGCAGCATGTCGTTCATTTCGGCGACGATGTTGGGCTCGATCACCCGGCCGGGGCCCGCCGCCACGGCGTCGTAGAGCACCTTGCCGTCGGAGGTTTCGATGCGGGTGATGACATTGGCGATGACGCCGATGCCGCCATTGGCGAACGGCGCATAGGCTGCGGTCAGCTCGAGCAGCGAGACCTCCTGCGTGCCGAGCGCGATCGAGGGCACTGCCTGCAGCGGCGAGGAGATGCCCATGCGCATGGCGGCTTCCACCACCTTGTCGGGGCCGACATCGTTGGCGAGCAGCGCCGAGACGGTGTTGCGCGACAATGCGAGCGCCTGGCGCAGGGTCATGTCGCCGCCATACTTGCCGTCGGCGTTCGAGGGCTGCCAGCCGTTGATGTCGACCGGGCCATCGGTGGCGATGGTATCGGGGGTGTAGCCCTTCTCCATGCCGGCGAGATAGACGAACGGCTTGAAGGTCGAGCCGGGCTGGCGGCGCGCCGTCACGGCGCGGTTGTACTGGCTCGCCTGGTAGTCGACGCCGCCGACCAGCGCACGCACCGAGCCGTCGACATCCATGGCGACGAGAGCGCCCTGGGTGAAGGCCTTGTCCTTGCCGTACTTGGCGACGGCTTCCTTCACCACGAACTCGGCCTCCTTCTGGAGGTCCCAGTTGATGGTGGTGTGGACGACCACGTCCTGCTTCACCTCGCCCAGATAGGCGGTCATCAGGCTTTCGACCCAGTCGGCGACGTAGGACTCGCCGCCAACCACTTTGGTACGAACGGTCTGGTTCGGGTCGATCGTGGCGGCCTTGGCTTCGGCGGCGGAGATGTAGCCCTCCTTGGCCATGGCCTGCAGCACCAGCGACTGGCGGGCCTGCACCAGCTCGGGCTTGCCCTTGGGGTTGAGCCGCGATGGCGCCTGGAGCGAGCCGGCCAGCATGGCGGCCTCGCCCAGCGACAGGTTGCGCGCCGACTTGCCGAAGTAGCGCTGCGCCGCCGCCTCGATGCCGGTGGCATTGTTGCCGAAGAACACCCGGTTCAAATAGAGCTCGAGAATGTCGTCCTTTGAATAGTTCTGCTCCAGCCAAACGGCGAGCAGCGCTTCCTGCACCTTGCGGCCGAGCGTCTGATCCGGGGTGAGGAACAGGTTCTTGGCCAGCTGCTGCGTGATGGTCGAAGCACCGCGGGTCACTTCACCCGCCTGGACGCTTTCGAGCGCCACCGAGGCGAGACCCAGCACGTCGATGCCGAAATGGTCGTAGAAGCGCCGGTCTTCGATGGCGACGAACGCCGCCGGCACATAGTAGGGCAGCTCGCGCAGCGACACTGCCTCGCCGCCGGTCTTGCCGCGGTTCGAGATCAGCTGGCCGTTGGCGGCGACGATGCGGATATTGGCGGCGCGGTCCGGCACCTTCCAGGTGTCGGACGAGGGCAGCTGCACGGCGTAGTAGACCACCACCGCGCCAGCAGCCAGGGCGCCCCAGATGCCAAGGATGAACAGCCACGAGATCATCTTCCAGATAATCCCGAACAGGGTCACCGGGCGACGTTCACGCCGGCCGCGGGTCTTTTTCTGCTTGGGGGCACGGCCACGCGGAGCTTTGCCGCGGGGGGCCCGCTCCTGGCGCTCGTCGTCGACATGGATGTCGCTGTCGGAAAAGCCCGGCTCGATGCGGGCGCCGCGCGCCACCTTCTTCGCCGGTGCGGATCGCTCGGAACGCGTGCCCTTCTTGGGCGTGGCGCCGACTCGATCATCAGGCGAGACGTGAAAATCCATAAACAGGGCCCCGGCATTCTTTTTGCGCATGGCGATTGTCCGGCAGCCGGTCCCTTCGGGGATAGCACGCGGACGCCATCGGGCATCCGACCGTCTCGCCAAGCCCAAGCCAACCCGGAAAAACCCGGGCCTTCGACCAGCGCGGTCCCCTTGGCTATCCAAGTTAAATGTGGCCGGTTTATGTGGGCTTAAGCGGGCTGACGAAGTGGTGTTGCGGCGCAGTGACAGCAGGGGCGGGATCACCCCGCCGACAGCAGGTCGCCGGCCTTCAGCCGGGCCACGTCGCGGAGCGGCGGCGCGCCGAATGTCCGGGCATACTCGCGGCTGAACTGGCTGGGGCTGTCGTAGCCGACGCGGTGACCGGCGGTTGCCGCATCGAGCGCTTCAGACAGCATCAGCCGCCGCGCCTCCTGCAGCCGCAGCTGTTTCTGGTACTGCAGCGGGCTCATCGCCGTCACCGCCTTGAAATGCAGGTGCAGCGCCGACGCACTCATCCGCGCCTCGGCCGCCACCGTCTCGATGGCGAAGGCGTCACGGTAGTTGAGCTTGATCCAGCCAATGGCCCGGTTGACCTGCTGCAGCCGGCTCTCCGCCAGCGCGATCTGCTGGAGCTTCGTCGCCTGATCCGACCGCAGCAGCCGGTAGAGGATTTCGCGCTTCACCATCGGCCCCAGCACCGCCAGGTCCTCCGGCCGCTCCAGCAGCTTCACCAGCCGGATCGCCGCATCGAGCAGTTCGGGCATGATCGGGCTCACGGTGACGCTCGGCTCGGCCTCGGCCGCCGCCGCGGCGGTGACGCCGCCCACTTCGATCAGCAGAGCGCCGATCTCGGCGGCATCGAGCTCGAGCTTCATGCAGAGGTAAGGCTCGTCCGGCGTCGCCTCGACCACCTGGCCGATGACCGGGGTATCGACCGAGACGACGAGGAAGTTCGCCGCGTCATAGTTGAGCACCCGATCGCCGGCGATCACCCGCTTTTTGCCCTGCGCCACGATGCAGAGCGCCGGGTGGTGAACGGCATGCATCGGCTCGGACGGATGCGAGATGCGCACCAGCGACATGCCCGCGATCGGCGTTGCCTGAATACCATCAGCGCTTGCGAACTGTGCAATCAGGCCCTTGAGCTCATCCATGCGATCCATGGCCATTTCCTTCATTCTTCGTGCTACCTACATAGCAGCTCACGTACGGGAGTCATCATCGATCACGGAGTTTTGGAGGATCGTGCAATCACTCTGGAGGATCGGTCTACCGCCTTTGAACCTCTGTGCGCGATATAGCTGTCACCGCAGACGAACCAATGTCGGCGGCAGAAAGCGAGGACCCAGATGAACATCGATCTTTCCACCATTGCCCGGCGCCTGCAGCCCGCGGCCCTCCTCGCCATCACCAGCAAGCTTCTGAGGCCGGTGAATACTCAGCCGCGCCGGCAACGCCGCGAGCGGCGGAGCATGAATGGCTAGGCGCCGGATCGTCGCGCTGTTTGCGGGCGTGGCGCTGGTCGCCGCGCTCGCATTCGTCGCGGGCACCACGCTGGGCCTGGCCTGACAAGCCGGCCAGCCCCCCTCCTCCTTCACGGAGCTTCAACAATGGGTACCAGACACGATTACACCGGCCTGTGGGTCACCGAAGACGGCGAGATCCGCCAGGCGCTGCTCCCGAACGGCCGCTACGTCGAAGCCCGCGGCCATCTCGAAGTCGCCTACCAGGGCAACTACCAGGTCGTGGGCACGCATATCGAGTACCAGGACGACACCGGCTTCACTGCCGACGGCGACTTCATCGCCGGCGTCCTCTACCACGCCGGCATGGTGATGTACGCGCGGGACTGAGCCGCGCTTTGACCGCTCACCCCGCCTCGGCTAACCTTCAGTCATGAGCAGGAACCAGCAAGCGTCGACCACCTCCACCACCACCCGTGTTGCGGTGGTCGGTTGGCGCATGAACTAGCCTGTTCATTGACTGCCCAAACCAACCCCGCCCGGATGCGAGCGGGGTTTTTTCTTGGTCCCGGCGCGTCCTAACCCCAACGAGGACATCGCCGTGAACGATCACCACAACAAAGCCCTCGCCAATCGAGCGCTCGCCGTAGCCGAGAAGGCCCTCGCCAGCCGGTTCGCAGGCGCCGCCTGCGCCTTCGTCACCGGATCGATCATGCGGGGACAGGGCACTACGGGCTCGGACATCGATCTCGTCGTCGTCTTCCCCCGCCTCGAACGCGCCTGGCGCGAATCCTTCATCGAGGACGGCTTCCCGCTCGAGGTGTTCGTCCAGGATCCCGAGACGCTCGCCTACTTCCTCGGCAAGGACATCGAGGGCGGTCACCCGATCATGGCCAACATGGTGGCCTCAGGCATGGTCATCGGCCCCGACCGTGCGTTCGCCGAACCGATCCAGGCGAGCGCGGCGCAAGCGCTGGCGAAAGGCCCCGCGCCACTTGCCGGGCCCGCCTACGATACGATGCGCTACATGGCCAGCGACCTGGTGGATGACCTCCGGGGAGAGCGCCCGGCCGCCGAGGTCGCCGCCATCGCCGCACACCTCTATCCAAGGCTGATCGACCTGATGCTCCTGGGGCGCGGGGGCTGGAGCGGCGTGGGCAAGTGGGGTCCACGACTGCTGCGCCGACTGGACAGCCAGCTCGCCGACAGCTTCGACGAGGCGTTCCGCGCCGCTGTCCACGGCGACGCCGCCGCGCTCCTCGCACTGGCCGAAGCGGAGCTCGACCGCCACGGCGGCTGCCATTTCGATGGCTACAGGCGAGAGGCACCGCTGGAGGCGCGCGTCCCGACCCGCACTCCCGACGACTGAGGTCCTAGCTACTTCTGGTCCCACCCGACGATCACGCCGTCTTCCAGCGTGACCTTGTCGCGGTAGCGGTCCTTGGCGACCGGGCGGTATTTGAAGACCTGCTTGATCTTGGTCTTCATCACCTTCTCCTCGATCGAGGCCGGTTCGCCCCAGCTGTCGCGCAGCTGTTCGGCGGTCATGCCCTGCCAGATGGTCTTGCTGAGGAGCGCATCGACCAGCTTCTGGTCGCCGCCGTATTTCTGCAGCAAGCGGCTGTAGCGGCTGCGCTTCGCCAGCGCGAAGGCGGCGAACCACAGCACGGCGAGCGCCACGACGATGAGGATGCCCGCGACGATCCATTCCATCGCGAGCCGCCTTCTTACACGTCGAGGTTGGCGACGCTCAGGGCGTTGTCCTGGATGAAGTCGCGGCGCGGCTCGACCAGGTCGCCCATCAGGTTGGAGAACAGCCGGTCGTGGTCGTCGCTGTCCTTGATCTGCACCTGCAGCAGCGTCCGCACGTTCGGATCGAGCGTCGTCTCCCACAGCTGGCCGGGGTTCATTTCGCCCAGGCCCTTGTAGCGCTGCAGCGAGATGCCCTTGCGGCCCACGGTGTTGATGGCGTTGAACAGCGAGGACGGACCGTAGATGTCGAAGCTCTGGTCCTTGCGGGTGAGCCTGGCGACGCCGCCATAGAGATCGGCCAGCTTGTCGACCGTGGCGCGCACCTTGCGGGCATCGGCACTGGCGAGCAGCTGGGCATCGATGGCGTGGCTTTCGGCAACGCCGCGGACGGTGCGGGTGAAGATCAGCCCGCCCTGCCCGTCGGACACGCCGCTCCAGCCGCGCTCCACCTCGTCGGCGAGCCGGTCGAGCCGGCGTACCACGCGCTCGATCACCGTGGCGGTGCGGGCCGGATCGAGCAGCGCCTCGGCATCGAGGCCGCCGACGATCGCTGCCTGCTCGATCAGCGAGCGGTTGTAGCGGGTGTTCACGCCCTCGATGGCGTGGACGATCTCGCGCGCCTGCCGGACGATCGACAGCAGGTCCTCGCCGGCATGCTCGACGCCGTCGCGGGTCTTCAGTACCGCTTCGTCGGTGCCGGTGTTGATCAGGTAGTCTTCGAGCGCCCGCTCGTCCTTGAGGTACTGCTCGGACGAACCGCGCTTGATTTTGTAGAGCGGCGGCTGGGCGATGTAGACGTGGCCGCGATCGATCAGCTCGCGCATCTGCCGGTAGAAGAAGGTCAGCAGCAGGGTGCGGATGTGGGCGCCGTCGACGTCGGCGTCCGTCATGATGATGATCTTGTGGTAGCGCAGCTTGTCCGGGTTGAACTCCTCGCGGCCGATCGAGGTGCCGAGCGCCATCACCAGGTTGCCGATCTGCTCGGAGCCCAGCATGCGGTCGAAGCGGGCCCGCTCGACGTTGAGGATCTTGCCGCGCAGCGGCAGCACCGCCTGGGTGTAGCGGTCGCGGCCCTGCGAGGCAGAGCCACCGGCGGAATCGCCCTCGACGAGGAAGATTTCCGACTTGGCCGGGTCCTTCTCGGAGCAATCCTTGAGCTTGCCGGCAAGGAAGTTCACGTCCAGCGCCGACTTGCGGCGGGTCAGCTCGCGCGCCTTGCGGGCGGCTTCACGCGCCGCCGCGGCTTCCGCCACCTTGCCGACGACCGACTTGGCCTCGGCCGGATGCTCTTCGAGCCACTGCTGCAGCTTGTCGTTGACGCCGTTCTCGACCACCGGCCGGACTTCGGACGAAACCAGCTTGTCCTTGGTCTGGCTCGAGAATTTCGGATCCGGCACCTTCACCGAGAGCACGCAGGTCAGGCCTTCACGGATGTCGTCGCCCGACACCTCGACCTTCTCGCGCTTCAGGATGCCGCTCTCCTCGGCGTACTTCGTCACCTGCCGGGTCAGCGCGGCGCGGAGGCCCGCCAGGTGGGTGCCGCCATCGCGCTGCGGGATGTTGTTGGTGAAGCACAGCACGTTCTCGTGGTAGCTGTCGTTCCACCACATCGCCACTTCGACGGTGATGCCGTCGCGCTCGGACGACAGCATGATCGGCGCCTGGATCAGCGGCGTCTTGGCGTTGTCGAGGTAGCGCACGAAGGCTTCCAGCCCGCCCTCGTAGTGGAGTTCGATCTCCACCGGCTCGGGGTGACGCAGGTCGCGCAGGATGATGCGCACGCCGGAATTGAGGAAGGCGAGTTCGCGCAGCCGGTGCTCCAGCGTCTTGAAGTCGAACTCCACCATGGTGAAGGTTTCGGAGGACGGCAGGAAGGTCACAAGCGTGCCCGAGCGGCCTTCGTAGGTGCCCGGCTGGTAGTTCGGCACATAGGTGCCGACCTGCTTCAGCGGCGCCACCGCGTCGCCGTGCGAGAACTCCATTTCGTGCACTTCGCCATCGCGGCGGATGTTGAGCTTCAGCGACACCGACAGCGCATTCACCACCGAGACGCCGACGCCGTGAAGGCCGCCCGACACCTTGTAGGAGTTCTGGTCGAACTTACCGCCGGCATGCAGCTGGGTCATGATGACCTCGGCTGCCGAGACGCCCTCTTCGGCATGGATGCCGGTGGGGATGCCGCGGCCGTTATCGTTCACCGAGACCGAGCCGTCCGCATTGAGCTGCACCGTCACGAGGTCGGCATGGCCGGCCAGCGCCTCGTCGATGGCGTTGTCCACCACCTCGTAGACCATGTGGTGCAGGCCCGAGCCGTCATCGGTGTCGCCGATATACATGCCAGGACGTTTGCGCACGGCATCGAGGCCCTTCAGGACCTTGATGGAATCGGCGCCATATTCGTTCGGATCGGAGGGGGTCTCGGAGGTGCTCAAGGGGGTCCCGAATCAGGTCAGCAGGTCCGCTAAAGTCGGTCTAGCGGATCGGGTGCTCATACCCAAGGGAAATGGCTATTTTTAGCCCGTTTTACAAGGCTTAGAGGCCGGTTCTCAAGGCTCTCGTGCCAATCGTCCGTCCTTGACGATCACCCGCTGCGCGCCATCGCCCAGCGCCTCGAACAGCATCGGGTCGGTGCCGGTCATGAGACACTGGGTGCCGAGGCTGTCGAGCGCGGCGAACAGCGCCGCCCGGCGGCCTGGATCGAGATGCGCCGCCACCTCGTCGAGCAGCAGGAACGGGGCGATGCCGGCGGAGCGTTTCACCAGCCGGGCATGCGCCAAAATCAGCCCGATCAGCAGCGCCTTCTGCTCGCCCGTGGAGCCGAGCGCCGCCGGCATGTCCTTTTGCGCATGGCGCACTTCGAGATCGATGCGGTGCGGCCCGACGAGGGTGCGGCCGGCAGCGCGGTCGAGGTTGCGGTTGACGCGCCACAGCGCCCTCAGATCGGCCTCCAGCGAGGCCGACGACTGGGCCTCGTGCCGGTCCTCGAACAGCGGCGTCAGCGCCAGCCGCGCCGCCGGGAAATTTGTCTCGTCGACACCCTGCGCCATCAGCGCCTGCAACTCGCCGAGGCTGTCGGCGCGGGCGAAATGCACCGCCGCGGCAGCGCCCGCCATCTGCGCCTCGACCGCGTCGATCCAGATCGGATCGGCATCCTCGTCGAGCAGCCGGTTGCGCTGCCGCATGGTCTTTTCGAAGTCCGACACCTGCGCCGAATGGCCGGGGATCAGCGTTGTCACCAGCCGGTCGAGGAAGCGCCGGCGCTCGCTGGCCGGGCCGGTGAACAGCCCGTCCATCGCCGGCGTCAGCCACAGCACACGCAGGTAGGCGCTCATCTCCTCGATGGTGCGGGCATTGGCGCCGTTGATACGCACCCGCCGCCCGCCCTCCGGCCCGCCGGCACCGGTGCCGATATCGACCGGCCCCTGAGGCGTCTCGACCGTAGCCGCCACCGCCCAGAGCCCGTCGGACCCCTGCGCCGCGACCTCCTCGAACGGTGCGCCACGCAGGCCGCGGCCCGGCGACAGCAGTGACACCGCTTCCATGAGATTGGTCTTGCCCGCCCCGTTCGAGCCGACCAGCACTAGGTGACGTCCGTCGAGATCGAGCGCCGCCGACGCATAGTTGCGAAAATGGCTGAGGCGGAGCCGGGAGATGTAGCGGGAGGGATGCATAGCCGACTCAGCCTAGCACGGGGTCATCCCGGCAGCGGCCGGAATGATGCTGAGTTTTGTGGACCGGAGGCTGCCGTCACACCCGCATCGGCATCAGCACGTAGAGCGCCTTGGCGTCGCCATCCTCGCGCACCAGCGTGGGCGAGCCGGCGTCGTTGAACAGGAACACCGCGTTTTCCGAGCGGATCTGGCCGATGATATCGAGCAGGTAGCGGGCGTTGAAGCCGATCTCGAAGCTCTCGGGTTCGAACTCGACGGCCAGCTCTTCACTCGCCGTGCCGTGGTCCGGGTTGGTGACGGACAGCTCGAGCTGGCCTTCCTTCATCGACAGCTTCACCGCCTTGCCGCCGCGATCGGACGCAATGGTCGAGACGCGGTCGACGGCAGTCGCGAAGGTCTGCTTGTCGACGTTCATCTGCTTGTCGTTGTTCTTGGGGGTCACCCGGTCGTAGTCGGGGAAAGTACCTTCGATCAGCTTCGAAAGCAGCACGACGCCACCGAGCGTGAAGCGGATCTTGGTGTCGCTCAGCTCGACCTCGACCTCGCCTTCGGCGCCTTCGAGCAGCTTCTGCACTTCGGAGACGGTCTTCTTGGGCACGATGATGCCCGGCATGCCCTTGGCACCGGCCGGCGCATCGGACTCGGCGCGCGCCATGCGGTGACCGTCGGTGGCGACGGCGCGCAGCGTCGGCACGCCCGCGACCTCCAGCATGTGCATGTAGATGCCGTTGAGGTAGTAGCGCGTCTCCTCGTTGGAGATGGCGAACTGGGTCCGCTCGATCAGTTCGCGCAGCGTCGGCGCAGCGACCGTGAACGTGTGAGTGAAGGTGCCGGACTTCAGATCCGGGAAGCTGTCGGGCGACAGGCACGCGAGGTGAAAGCGCGAGCGGCCGGAGGTTACCAGCAGCTGTTCGGTGCCTTCGTTCTCGAGCCGCACTTCAGCGCCGTCGGAGAGTTTTCTGACGATTTCGTAGAGGGTGTGCGCGGGCACCGTGGTGGTACCGGCCTGGCCGACCATCGCCGGGACGCTCTCGGTCACCTCGATGTCGAGGTCGGTGGCGCGCAGGTCGAGCTTGCCGTCGGAGGCCTTGAGCAGCACGTTGGCGAGGATCGGGTAGGTGTTGCGGCGCTCCACCACGCGATGGACGTGCCCCAGCGACTTGAGCAGATGGTTGCGCTCGAGAGTGACTTTCATAAACCCAAAACCCCTACCGCGTACGGCTGAAACCCGGTCAAAACCAAGCGGAAACCGGGCTGCGACATTACAATCCAAGGGACAAAAGGCAAGGGACAGGCCGAGGCGCGGTGTCGCGTTCCACGGAAATCCCGCCCGTTTCGCGACAAGAGGTGGTCCATGGCGCCGCCGGACGATATCAGAAGCCGACAAAAGCGCTGGAGCGACAGTTGACTGGTCAGAACAGGCGAGCGTTGACCAAGCCCCGCCGGCTGGTGCCGGGCGACCGGATCGCAGCGGTCAGCCCCTCATGGGGCGGGCCCGGAACTTTCCCTGAGCGCCATGCGGCCGGCAAGCGGCAGTTCGAGGCGACCTTCGGCATCGAGGTGGTCGACATGGTGCACACGCTGGCGCCGGCCGACTGGGTGCGCGCCAACCCAAAGGCGCGGGCCGAGGACCTGATGGCGGCGTTCTCTGACCCCGAAATCGCGGGGATCGTCGCCAGCATCGGCGGCGACGACAGCATCCGGCTGATCCCCCATCTCGACCTCGAGGTGATCCGCCGCAACCCAAAAGTGTTCATCGGCTTTTCCGACACGACGAGCCTCCACCTCGCCTGCTACGCGGCCGGCCTCACCTCGTTCTACGGTCCGAGCCTGATGGCGGGCTTCGGCGAGAACGGCGGCATGCACCGCTTCACCACCGATGGGGTGCGGAAGGCCCTGTTCGAGATCGAACCGATCGGCCTCATCGCCCCCAATGAGGAGGGCTGGACGGCCGAACGGCTCGACTGGAGCGATCCGGCGCTACAGGCGCAGCGGCGCAAGCTGCGTCCGGCCGATCCGCCGCGCATCCTGCGGGGGAGTGGCATCGCCTCCGGCCACCTGCTTGGCGGCTGCGCCGAAGTGCTGGAGATGGCCAAGGGCACCGCCTGGTGGCCGTCGCTCGGCGCCTGGGATGGTGCGATCCTGTTCTACGAGACGTCGGAGGATGCCCCGTCGCCCAGCTTCGTCCGCTACTGGCTGCGCAATTTTGCGGCTCAGGGCATCCTGGGCCGGCTCAGCGGGATCGTGCTGGCGCGCCCTGACCCCGGCGGTGACGAGACCTATCGCACCCGGCTGGAAACCGCGGTTGTCGAGACGCTGGCTGAAGAAGGGCTCGCCGACCTGCCGGTGCTGTCCGGCCTCGATTTCGGCCACACCCAGCCGATGCTGACCCTGCCTTATGGTGTCATGGCGCAGATCGACTGCACGGCCTCATCGCTGACGATCCTCGACTCCGGCGTTACGCCGTAGCCGCTAGCGCTTGTCGCCGTTCAGCGCCCGCTCCATCGCCTCAAGGCGCCGTTCGGTGTCCTCGAGGCGCCGTTCGGCGTCCTCGGCGTCGAGGCGAGACAGCATCTCGTGCCAGGCCCGGTCGGGTGGCAATTGCTGGGGTTCGGGCCGCGCCCCAAAATCGAGACGCCGCAAGCCCTTCCTGATCCGCAGCAGCAGCCGCGGGGTCCTACGCGATGTCGGCAACGCTACTACTCACTAGAAGACCCTACTGGGTCGAAACTCATAACTCCGCCGGATGTTCAGCCGGCGGGAGCCCTCCCCAAGGGGAGTGCCCGAAATCTCATTCCTCGAGCATGCGCTTCAGCAGTTCGATCTCCTGCGCCAGCTCGCCGTCGTCCTTGATCATCTGCTCGACCTTGCGGACCGAGTGCAGCACCGTGGTGTGGTCGCGGCCGCCGAAGCGCCGGCCGATTTCCGGCAGCGAGCGCGAGGTCAGGGCCTTGGCCAGATACATGGCGATCTGGCGCGGGCGGACCACGTCGCGCGAGCGGCGCGACGAGAGCAGATCGTTGCGCGGCACCTTGTAGTGGCGCGACACGATGCGCAGGATGTCCTCGATACGGACGCGGCGGGCGTCGCGCTGGCGCACCAGGTCGGCCAGCGTGCGCTCGGCGAGCGCCACGGTGATCGGCTCCTTGGTCAGCTGGTTGGCAGCCAGGAGGCGATTGACCGCCCCGTCGAGGTCACGGCCGTGGCTCACCACGACGCGCGCCACATAGTCGAGCACCGCCGGTGCGAAATGCGCATCAGAGAAGCGGGAAACCGCCTGCTCGGCGCGCCGGGTGACGATGGCGCGGCGGAGGTCGAGGTCGAACGAATTGATCGGCACCACCAGCCCGCCCGAGAGGCGCGAGCGGACGCGCTCGTCGAGCATCTCGAGATCGCGCGGCGGCGCATCGCCGGCCACCACCACCTGCTTGGCGCCGGTCAGGAGCGTGCCCAGCGTATGGCCGAACTCGGTGGCGGACTTGCCCTGCAGGAACTGCATGTCGTCGATCAGCAGCAGGTCGACGCGGCGCAGCCACTCCTTGAAGCCGAGCGCCGACTGGCGCTGCACGGCGGTAATGAAGTGGTACATGAAATGGTCGGCCGTCAGATAGACGATGTTCCGGCCCGGCTCGGCCGCCCCAGCGGCCCAGGCAATGGCGTTGAGCAGGTGGGATTTGCCGAGGCCCACGCTCGAATGAATGTAGATCGGGTTGAAGCTGACGGTGTTGTTGGCGGCCGCGTGGGCCACCTGTTTGGCCACCTGCAGTGCCATCTCGTTGGCGGAGCCGACGACGAAACTGTCGAAGGTCATCTTGGGATCGAGCGCCGAGCCCGACAGCGCATCGCCACGCGGCGCCTGGGCGGTCGCCACCGGCTCACGCACCGCACGCGGGGTCGTCGCCGGAATCGCGGGAACTTCGGTCTCGATGGCCTCGGGCGCCGTCTCGGCCTGATGCAGGCGCGGCCGGGCCTGGCCGTTGACGCGCACCGTGAAGTGCAGGCGGGCAAGGCCGGCGGCCTCGGCGCGGAACGCCTCGAGGATTTTCTCGGCGTAGTTGGACTGGACCCAGGACGACAGGAAACGGGTAGGGACGCTCAGATGGGCAAGATCATCGACGATCTCTTCGAGCTCCAGCCGGGCGAACCAGGAATTGAACACATCCTCGCCAACTGCGGCCTTGAGCCGGGCACGGACCCGCTGGAACAGTTCGTTCGAACCGAGTGGCTGGCCGTCCTTGCCCATCATTACCATTCCCCCCTTGTCGCCGCCCTGCCCCTTTCCGTTACCTGCATCCGATACCCAATCGGCACGACCCGCCGCCGCGTTCATCGCCATCGTGTGTGACCCCAAATCCTGTTCTAAGCTGCCCCGCAATGGGCACAGCGCCGGCAACCTAGCTGCCCGTTTTTCGGACAGACCTGTCCTGCCCGCGAACTTCGCCGCGGTTCAGTCTAACCAAACTTTCAATTGAGCCGAGTCGCTGATCGCGCCCGGACTACCGCAACGTCTTACGATCCCGTAAGACCAGAACTAATACTAATCAAACCAGACTACGAATGGAGTTTCCCCAAGACTGCCGGCTGCGTCCATACCGCCTCAGCCACGATCTCAAAGTTCAGCATTCCTGCCAGTCATGTCGCTCCATTACTCGGTTCTGGCGCCGGGTGTTCCTGAGCGACGAGAGGCATCTTAGAGGGGCGGAATTTTCCAATCAACGGGGGTTTTTTGCCTAGAGGGGGTTGACTCGCACCTCTTGCAAAAACCTTTCCGCGGCACTTTGTCCGGGCCGAAATCCAAGGCGCTGTGACTCAAGGGGGAATCGGGATTTTGTGAAAATTTTGACGCCCCGTATTAAGTGGTAGCACCGCCCCAATTGCGGCAATTCATTCCTGACAGGCAGATGAAATTCTGATGACGGACCTCGTCAAAGGCCCGGAAACGCAGGGCTTTCGCGAGGGGATAACTCTTCACTCAGGTGTCGCAAAGTCGTCACACTGGGCGCGCCCAATCCCGGGACGTCGCAACGGTATGATGAAAACAGAAAAGCTCCCCGGAGGGAGCCCTTCACATTCACGAAGCTGTCATGAAACCGGCTTGACGCCCGCTCCAGCTCTTCTGCCGATCAGGCCTGCAGAGCCTTCACGCGGGAGTTCAGACGGCTCACCTTGCGGGCGGCCACGTTGGCGTGGACGATGCCCTTCTGGCTGGCACGCACGATCTCGGGCTCAGCGGCCTTGAGAGCGGCGACGGCAACCGCGTGGTCACCGGCAGTGATGGCTTCCTCGACCTTGCGGACGAAGGTGCGCATGCGCGAGCGGCGCGACTTGTTCACTTCGGTACGGGCCGCGATCTTGCGGGTGGCCTTCTTGGCGGAAGCAGTATTGGCCATCAATTCCTCTTTGGCGCTCAACCCGTTGGACCAGCCGGAGCCGGAAATCCAGGGGCGATGAAATGAAATCGGCGGCATCTCGGGCCGCCAAGTTGGGCGCTGTATAGTCGCGACGGCCGGGGACGTCAACTGGATTCCCGGCCAGCGGGGCTAGTGCTGGCACACCGGGCAGAAGAAGGTCGAGCGGCCGGACTGCACGATCCGCTTGATCACCCCGCGACAACCGGGCGTCGGGCACGGCTCGTTCTCGCGGTCATATACGGCGAAACGATGCTGGAAGTAGCCCGAGTTGCCGTCGGCATTGCGGAAATCGCGGAGCGTCGAGCCGCCGGCGTCGATCGCCTCGATCAGCACGGTGCGCACCCCGTCTGCCAGGTCCTCGAGGCGCTTCGAGGGCTTGCCCGATTTCAGCACCAGCGTCCGCGCCTCGATATCGGGCCGGATATGGGCCCGGTGCAACGCCTCGCTGACATAGATATTGCCCAGCCCCGCCACGACCCGCTGGTCGAGCAGCGCCGCCTTCATCGGGGCCTTCTTGCCGGCAAAGCGTTCCGCCATCTCGGCGGCGTTGAAGGCATTGGAGAGCGGCTCCGGACCCAACCCCTCGAGGTAGGGGCTGTCCGCCTCATGCTCGAAGAGATCGACGAAGCCGAAGCGGCGGGCATCGTTGTAGATGAGCTTCATCGACCCGTGCTCGGGATGGGTCAGTTCCAGCACCAGGTGATCGTGCTTCCGATCCTCGTCGGGCTCGTAGTAGCGCGACGGCTCCTTGAACTTGAAATCCTCGAACCGATAGGCCCCGGTCATGCCGAGATGGCTGAGCCAGGTCTTGCCGTTCGACAACCGGAACAAGAGGTATTTCGCCCGCCGCCCGGTGCTCTCGATGGTCGCGCCCTCCAGCGCCGTCTTGAACCCTTCGGGGAACGGGAACCGCAGGTCCTTGCGGTTTAGCGTCACCTTGTCGATATGCGCACCCGTCACATAGGGCTCGAGCCCGCGACGGACGGTTTCCACCTCTGGCAATTCGGGCATCGCATCCTCGCTCGATTGGGCGCTCCTATGTGACCGCAGGGCGCGCCGGTAACAAGCCCACCGTTCTGTCAGGGTTTAGGATGCGCCCGTTTCCCGCATGGCAAGCCTCAGCCCCATCCGCTATAACGCCGGCAATCCGGAGACAGAGCATGGGCGAGACCACGCATTTCGGCGAACAGACGGTCGCCCTCGACGACAAGCAGGGCCTCGTCAACGAGGTGTTCCACCGCGTCGCCGACCGCTACGACCTGATGAACGACCTGATGAGCGGCGGCGTGCACCGCGTCTGGAAGGACGCCATGGTGGCCCGCCTCGCTCCGCCCAAGCAGGGCAGCGTGCCCTATCGCGTGCTCGACATGGCGGGCGGCACCGGCGACATCGCCGAGCGCATCGTCAACGCCTCTGTCGGCTACGCCGAAGTCACCGTCTCCGACATCAACACCGACATGCTGCGGGTCGGCGAGGAGCGCTCGCACAAGTGGCGCTTCCCCACGCAGGTGAAGTTCGTCGAGGCCAATGCCGAACAGCTGCCGTTCGAGGACGAAAGCTTTGACGCCTACACCATCGCCTTCGGCATCCGGAACGTGCCGCGCATTCCGCTGGCGCTGAAAGAAGCGCATCGCGTGCTGAAGCGCGGCGGGCGGTTCCTCTGCCTCGAGTTCAGCCAGGTCGATACCCCGGTGCTGTCCGAGGTCTACAAGGCCTTTTCCGACCGGGTGATCCCACCGATCGGCCGCGCCGTCACCGGCGATGCGCAGCCCTACCAGTACCTGGTGGAATCGATCCGCAAGTTCCCCACCCCCGACCACTTCTCGAAAATGATCGCCGACGCCGGCTTCAAGCGCGTCACCCACACCCCGTTTACCGGCAACATCGCGGCGCTGCACGCGGCCTGGAAGCTCTGACGCCATGGGGCTCGCCGCCTATTTCCGCCTGGCCCGGGCCGGCTTCGTCTTGGCGCGCGAAGGCGCGCTGTCGATTTTCGACAATGACGCGCTGCCGCCGGTGATGAAGGCCGGCGTCCGCTTCGGCCGGCTATTCGAGCGTGGCGAGGTGAAGCGCAGCGGTCGCGTCGAGCGGCTGACCCGGGCGCTGAACCGGCTCGGCCCGACCTACGTGAAGCTCGGCCAGACCCTCGCCACCCGCCCCGATATCGTCGGCGACGACGTGGCCGCCGATCTCGCCGTGCTGCAGGACAAGATGGACCCGTTCGACGACAAGCTCGTCCCGGGGCTCCTCGCCGAGGCGCTCGGCGCCCGCGCCAGCGAGTTCACCGATTTCTCGGCGCCGATCGCCGCCGCCTCCATCGCGCAGGTGCATAAGGCCACCCTCACCGACGAGGACGGCCGGCGCACCGTGGCGGTCAAGATCCTCCGCCCGGGCATCCGCGAGCGCTTCCGCGCCGACATCGAGAGCCAGTATGCCGGCGCCAAGCTCGCCGAGACTCTGGTCCCCTCGCTGCGCCGCCTCCGCCCCATCGACGTGGTGGCGACGCTCGACCGCTCGGCCCGCATCGAGCTCGACTTGCGACTTGAGGCGGCAGCGATCTCGGAGTTCTACGAGAACATCAAGGATGACACCGGCTTCGTCATCCCCAAGGTGATGTGGGACTTCACCTCCGACACCGTCCTCACCACCACCTGGGTCGACGGCATCCCGATCCGCGACAACGCTGCACTCGATGCCGCCGGGGTCGATCGCAAGGCGCTGGCGAAGAACCTCCTGCAGTCCTTCCTTCGCCACACCGTTCGCGACGGGTTCTTCCACGCGGACCTCCATCCGGGGAACCTGTTCGCCGATCCGAAAACCCAGAACATCGTCGCCGTCGATTTCGGCATCATGGGCCGCATCACCCGGCGCGAGCGGCGCTTCCTCGCCGACATCCTCTACGGCTTCATCACCCGCAACTACCGGCTGATCGCCGAGCGGCATTTCGAGATCGGCTACGTGCCGCGCACCCAGTCGATCGACGAGTTCGCGCTGGCGCTCCGGTCCATCGGTGAACCGCAGCATGGCCGCCGCGTCTCCGACATCTCGATGGCCAAGGTGCTGGGCCAGCTGTTCGCCACCACCGAGCTGTTCGAGATGCAGACCCGGCCGGAGCTGATCCTCCTCCAAAAATCCATGGTGCTGGTCGAGGGCGTGGCGCGGGCGCTCGATCCCGAGCTCGACATCTGGACCATTTCCGAGCCGATCGTCGGCGACTGGGTGCGCCGCTCGGCCGGTCCGCTCGGCCGGCTCGAGGAGCTGAAGGACCATTTCGATACGGCGGTCACGACGCTCGGCCGCCTCCCCGCCATCGTCAGCAAGGCGGAGACGGCGCTCGACGACTATGAGCGCGACAAGAACTCACCCGATCGCAAGTTCAACCGCTTCATGCTGGTCGCTGGATTCTGGCTCGCCGCGGCGGTCCTGCTGGTCGCCCTATGGCGGCTCCTCGGACTCTGATTTCGCCACTCGCTGCCGCGCAAGTCGGCGCGATACCCCGAATGAACGACGGTTCATCAAGCGTTCATCACTGGGGCAATACCGAGGCAGCATGAGCTTGCGGCGCTTGGGACCGGCTCCTACAACGGGGGCAATGCGGCGGGCGATGTTGAGGAGAATTCCATGACCCTGAAGACTGTTTCCCGGCTGGCCGGCATCCTGCTGCTGAGCGCCGGGCTCGCCGGCTGTATGGACGTCACGGCCGAAGTCGACGTGCTGAGCGAAACCACCGGCAAGACCACCACCACCATGACGGTGGGCGCCGAGTTCTACCCGATGATCAAGCAGATGGCCGAGGCCGGCGGCGAAGGCGCCGATTCGTCCGACGCGTTCTGCAAGGAAGAAGGCGACGTGCTGACCGAGAACGCCGACGGCAGCGGCACCTGCACCAGCGTCAAGGAAGGCGAGCTGACCACGCTCACCGGCGGCGACGGCCCGAATTCCGACACCAGCTTCACCGTGGTGAGCCCGGGCGTGGTGCGCGTCTCGTTCAAGACCAACGAGATGACCAGCCAGATCAGCGAAGGCACCGGCGGGGAGCAGGATGCGCAGACCAAGGCGATGATGAAGACCTATTTCGAGGGTCACAACGCCACCATCCGCATCAAGGGCAAGCGCATCACCGAAACCAACATGACCAAGGTCGGCGACAACGCTGCCGAGGTCGTGCTGAGCTTCACCGAACTGCTCGACGGCACCGCCAACCTGCCGGAAGAGTTCTTCGCGGTCGTCGATACCCGCTGACCATGACGGATCGGGTCAAAGTCGATTTCATCTGGCTCGATCACGGCCGGGGCCTCGAAGCCCCGCGGCAACAGAGCACGGGCGCGGCAGGAGTTGATCTCCTCGCCGCGCTCGGCGTTTCCGAGACCCTGATCATCGAAGCGGGCAAGCGGGCCCTGGTGCCCACCGGCATGGCGGTCGCGCTCCCCGCCGGCTACGAGGCGCAGGTCCGCCCGCGTTCCGGGCTCGCGGCCAAGCACGGCGTCACCGTGCTCAATTCCCCGGGCACGATCGACGCCGACTACCGCGGCGAGATCAAGGTCATCCTGATCAACCACGGCGACGCCCCATTCACCATCCAGCGTGGCGACCGCATCGCCCAGATGGTGGTGGCGCCGGTTTCGAGCATAGATTTCGAACTCAGGGAGACCCTCGATGCGACCCAGCGTGGTGAAGGCGGCTTCGGTTCGACTGGCCGCTAGCTTTCTGGCCCTTGCGGCTGCCCCGGCCTTCGCAGGCGACGCCGCCAACTTCGCAGCGCTCGGCTTTTCCGCCGACGGCCGCTATTTCGGCTACGAGGAGTTCGGCGTCCAGGACGGCTCGGGCTTCCCCTATTCCAACATCTTCATCCTCGATGTCACCGAGGACAAATGGGCCGGTGGTTCGCCGTTCCGGGTGCGGCTCGAGGAAGAGAGCCCGGGGCTCGCAGGCGTCCGCGCCGAAGCGATGCAGCAGGCGGCAAAGGCCTTCGCCGATCTCCGCATCAGCGAGCCGGCGGTGATCGAGGCGCTGAACGGCGACGGCGAAGTCGGCCATGACGGCAGCAGCATCAGCTTCGGGGCGCGCGGCTTCGGCATGGACGAGCCCCCCAACCCGGTGACGCTGAAGATCGAGACGTTCGAGTCCACCTCGACGGTGCCCTGCGTCGAGAGCTACGGGTTCGAACCGCCGGTCGGCTTCGCGCTGACGCTCGAGGCGGACGGCAAGAGCACCGAGCTGCACCGCGACACGAGCGTCCCCGCCTCGCGCAACTGTACCGTCGCCTACCGGCCCTACGGCATCGTCGCGCCGGTCAACTGGTCGTGGAACGAGCGGACGCCGGTCGCCATCATCTCGGTGTTCTCGCAGGGTTTTGAGGGCCCGGACCGCCGCTTCATCGCCGTACCGGTCCCGGGGGCAAAGTGACCGCCCTCAGCCCCGAAGAGATCAAGCGCTATGCCCGCCACATCGTGTTGCGCGGCGTCGGCGGCGATGGCCAGCAGAAGCTGAAGTCGGCCCGGGTGCTGGTGATCGGCGCCGGCGGACTCGGCAGCCCGCTTATCGCCTATCTCGCGGCAGCCGGCGTCGGCACGCTCGGGGTGGTCGACCACGACACGGTGTCGCTCTCCAACCTGCAGCGGCAGATGATCCACCAGAGCGACGGCATCGGCACGCCCAAGGCCGAGAGCGCCGGGGCGTTCGTCGCCGGGCTCAACGCACACGTCGCCTACATCCCGCATATCGAGCGGATCACCGCGGAGAACGCCGCGCGCCTGCTCGCCGGCTACCACATGGTGATCGACGGCACCGACAATTTCGGCACCCGCAAGATCGTCGCCGAAGCCGCCGAGGCGGCAGGCATCCCGCTGGTCTCCGGCGCCGTATCGATGTTCGACGGCCAGGTCACGGTGTTCATGCCCGGCAACAGGCAGTTCCGCGACCTCTACCCCGACACCCCCGACGAGGCGGACCTGCCCTCCTGCGAAGTGGTCGGCGTCATCGGCGCCGTCACCGGCGTCATCGGTACGCTGATGGCGATGGAAGCCATTAAGCTGATCACCGGCGTCGGCGAGCCGCTGGTCGGGAGGCTGCTGCTGTATGATGGACGGGCGGCAAGGTTCACCGAACTGAACTACTAGCTCGTCGCCGATCTCCCCACCCACCGGAGGGGCAACAAAAAGTGCATCCACCTTATCCCCCCGCTCCCACACCGTGCGATTCTGCCCTCGTCACCCACAGGGCGCAGTCGCGTACGGACGGCTGGTGGGGGACTTCGGTGCTGGGGGAGCCGTCTCCCGGCGGCCGCGACTATGAGCACCCGGCCATAGTCCGAGCTTCCATGCTCGGCGTTGCGACCGCTTCCTCGTAGTCCCCGCAAAAACTCCGAACCGTTCCGGCGTGGCGACGGCCGTTTCATCTGCGGACTACCCGCGTGGTCGAAACCCACGCCGGAACCGCCCGTTCTTTGAATCTACCGAAGCCGAGGGGCTGTCGGGCGCGAGGTCGCGCCCAACGCTTACTTCACGCCGCGCAATGCCAGCGCGCGTTGGGCGCGGATCGAGAACAGCACCAGCGCGGCTATGGTCACGACGAACGGGATCATGCGGATGAGCTCGGCCGGGATGTCGTTGAACAAGCCCGGCATCACCACCGCCAGCGCTTCGAAGGCGCCGAACAGCAGGGCAGCGAGCAGTGCGCCGACCGGGTGGCGGGCACCGAGCAGCACGGCGCCAAGGGCGATGAAGCCGCGGCCGGCGGTCATGTCGCGGGTGAAGCCGACATAGTTGAACATCGCCAGCTGTGCGCCGCCGAGACCAGCGAGAGCACCCGAGACGATCAGGCTCCAGGTGCGGATCTTGTTGACCGGGATGCCGGCCGCTTCCGGCGCCGCCGGATACTCGCCGACGCCGCGCAGCCACAGGCCCCAGGGCGTACGATAGAGGAAGTACCAGACCGCAAAGACCAGGAACGCCGCGAGCCAGCTCAGCACCGAATGGCCCGAGAGGAAGGCCTTGAGCGTCGGCCCGACGACCGGGATGGCACTGAGGAAGCTGAGGTCGACCGCCGGGACGGCCTTGCTCTGGAGGTTGATCGAGGTGCCCTTGTCGCCACCGGTGGCCAGCGCCAGCGCGAACACCGTGCCGCCCGCCGCGAGGATGTTGATGGCAAAGCCGACGAGGATGATGTCGGCCTTCAGGCGGAAGGCGAAGAACGCCATGATCAGCCCGAGCAGTGCGCCCGCCCCGAGGCCAGCCGCAACCGCGACGTACCACGGCGCATAGACCGAGACGATCACAGCGGTGAGGCAGCCGATCAGCATCATGCCCTCGAGCGCCACGTTGAGCGCCCCGCCGAGATCAGCGATCAGGCCGCCCAGCGTTGCCAAAAGCAGTGGCGTCGTGGTGCGGATGATGGTGACGAAGAAGGTGGCCGAAAAGACCGTGATCAGCAGTTCCATCATTTGGCGGCACCCCCGGCAGTAGCGGGCGCAACGGCCGGCGACGGGCTGCGCTTGAACAGCCGTGTGATGAAGTTGAGCGAGAAGGACGACGAGACCAGCAGGATGATGATCGCGGTCACCACGCCGATCACCTCAGCCGGCACGTCGGTGCGGATGTTCATCAGCTGCGCGCCTTGCCTGAGATAGCCGTAGAATAGCGCCACGATCGGCACCGCCAGCGGCCGACTGCGCGCCACGATGGCGACGAGGATGCCCTCGAAGGCGAGGCCGCCCTCGAACAGCACCGTCAGCTTGCCGTAGCCTTGGCCCTGCACGAACATCGAGCCCAGCAGGCCGCCCAGTGCGCCGGAGGCGGTCATCGCCGAGACCATGATGAAGGTCGCCTTGATGCCCGAATACTCGGCGAAGCGGGCATTATGGCCGACCAGCCTGAGCTTCAGGCCCCAGCTGGTGCGGTAGAGCGCGAACCAGACGACGAACACCGCGACCAGCGCGAAGATCAGCCCGAGATCGAGCCGGGTGATGTTGAGGCCGTCGAGCTTGATCAACTGCGGGAACACCGCGGTGTCGGGGAAGTCGTTGGTGGTCAGCACCCCCGCCTGCGGTTTGGGCAGGCTGGTACGCACGAGGAAGTTGCAGACCTCGATGGCGATGTAGTTCAGCATCAGCGACGAGACGATCTCGTTGGCGCCGAGCTTGGCCTTGGCAATGCCGGGGAGGAAGCCGTAGACGGCGCCGGCCAGCATGGCGGCGGTGATCCCCAGCGGGATGCCGGCCCAGGTGGCGCCGAGCGGCGACAGCGCCACGTAGCTCGCCGCCAGCGCGCCGATATAGACCTGGCCCTGGACGCCCATGGCGAACTGCCGGGCCTGGAACACCAGCGAGAAGGCCAGCCCGGTGATGGTGAGCTTGGCCACATCGTCGAGCCAGAGCCCGATGGTGCGCGGCTTCGAGGCAGGTGCCGTCAGCAGCTGGGTGATGGCGTCGAGCGGCGCCTTGGAGGTCAGCAACACCACGATGAAGGTCACCAGCAGGGCGATCACCAGTGCGCCGACGGCGCGGCCGACCTCGCGGCGGATGGTCTTCCAGCGGGAATTGCGGTCGATGGCGGGAATGTTGCTCATTTGAGGGCCGCCTTCATCTCGTCTGCCGTCTGCGTCGAAAGCCCGAGCATGTAGGTGCCGAGCGTTTCCGGAGTGAGGTCCGGGGTGTTGAGGAACGCAGCGACGATCTTGCCGCGATAGAGCACCAGCAGCCGGTCGCTGAGCGCCAGCAGCTCCGAGAGATCGGCGGAACTCAGCAGCACCGCCGCCCCCTTGTCGCGGGCATCGGTTATGGTGCGCCAGATGAACTGCGTGGCGCCGAGATCGACGCCACGGGTGGGCTGGTTGACGAGGAGAAGCTTCGGCTGCTCGCTGAGTTCGCGCGCTACCACCACCTTCTGCATATTGCCGCCCGACAGCGTGCCCACGGCATAGCCGGGCCCACCGACGCGGATCGAGAACTGCTCGATCAGCCGCAGCGCATTGGCCTTGATCGCCTTGAGGTCGAGGAGGCCGTTGCGGACATAGCGGGGGTCATTGAGGCGCGTCGCGACAAGGTTCTCGGCCACGGTCGAGCCGGTGGAAAGACCCTCGGCGATGCGATCCTCTGGGATCGACGCGAGACCCAGCCCGCGCCGCTCGAGCACGGTCAGCGGGTTGGCGTTCTGGTTGGCGACCATGATGTCGCCAGCTGCCACCTGCCGCAACCCGGCGATGGCCTCGAGCGTTTCGGCCTGGCCATTGCCCTCGACGCCCACCAGCCCGACGATCTCGCCGGCGTAGACGTTGAGGTCGAGCCCGGCCACCACTTCGGTGCCGCGTGCGTTGACGATGCGCAGCCCGCTCACCGAGGCGACGCGCTCCGTCTGGTCGGTCGGCTTGCGATCGACGCGGAGGCTCACCTCGCGCCCCACCATCATGGCGGCGAGGCTCTTCTCGGTGACTTCCTTGGTCTTCACCTGCCCGACGGTCTTGCCCTGCCGCATCACGGTGATGGAGTTCGAGATCTCCAGCACTTCGGGCAGCTTATGGGCGATGAAGATCACCGTCTTGCCCTGCGCCACCAGCGAGCGGATGGCGACGAACAGCTCCTGCACTTCCTGCGGCGCCAGCACGGCGGTGGGTTCGTCTAGGATCAGGATGCGGGCATTGCGGTAGAGCGCCTTCAGGATCTCGACGCGCTGCTGCTGGCCGACGGGGAGCGAGCCCACCGGCGGCAGCGGATCGACCTTCAGGCGGAACTTGTCGCTGAGCGCCTGCACCTCGGCGATCGCTTTTGCGCGATCGAGCCGGATGCCGGCCCGGGGCTCGGAACCGAGCACGACGTTCTCGTAGACGGAAAAACTCGGGACCAGCGAGAAATGCTGGAACACCATGCCGATGCCCGCGTCGATCGCTTCGCGCGGCTTGGCAAAATGCACCTGCTTGTTGTCGAGCAGCAGTGTGCCGGCATTGGGCTGTTCGATGCCGAACAGGATCTTCATCAGGGTGGACTTGCCCGCGCCGTTCTCGCCGACCACGGCGTGAACCTCGCCCGGCTCGATGACGAGGTTCACCCCGTCATTGGCCACCACTCCGCCGGGATAGGTCTTGCCGATCCCGATTGCTTCCAGAAGCGCCATGCTGCCCCGCTCTGCGCCAGAAAAAGTTGGGCCCCGCGTCGCCGCGGGGCCCGTTCAATTACTTCATGTCGGTGGCGACTTCGATCTCGCCAGCGATGATCTTGGCTTCGATCGCGTCGACTTCGGCACGGACATCGGCCGGGACGAGCTTCTCGTACCAGGCGTTCTTGGCGATCCCCACGGCGCCGTCCTTGATGCCGAGCAGCTCACGCGAGCCGTACGGGGCGGTGCCGTCGAGCGTACCCTGCAGCGCCAGGTACAGCGAGTGGCCGACCTTCTTGAGCACCGAGGTGAAGATCACGTCGGCCTGCGCCGGGTCGGAGGTCGAGAAGATCGTCGCCTGGTCGCTGTCCACGCCGACGGCGAGCTTGCCCGAGTCCTTGACCGCCTGCAGCGAGCCGATGCCGGTACCGCCGGCGATCGGGAACACCACGTCGGCGCCCTGGTTGATCTGGGCGAGCGCGATTTCCTTGCCCTTGGCAGGGTCGTTGAACGAGCCGGCCACGGCGTTCAGGATGTTGATCGACGGGTTGGCAGCCTTGGCGCCCTGGTCGAAACCGGTCTTGAAGTCGGTGACGGTCGGGAATTCCATGCCGATGATGGTGCCCAGCGTCGCCGACTTCGAGATCTTGGCGGCGGCGAAGCCGGCGAGGTAACCGGCGGCGGCGGTGGTATACTGCACGCCGAGGACGTTCTTGCACTCGCACTTGGTGTAGTCGGGCGAGTCGTCGAAATCGATGAACTTCACGTCCGGATACTCCGGCGACAGCTCGGCGATGTAGCCGGTCATGTCGAAGGTGCCGGCGATGATCACGTCGTAGCCCGAGTCAGCGGCGTCGGCGAGGCCGGCCTGCCACTTCGAGCGGTCATAGCCGAGTTCGATGATCTTGACGGTCACCGGCAGCTCGGCCTGCGCCGTCTTCATACCCTCGGCGGCGTCGTCGAAGAAGCTCTTGTCGCCGAGCGTGCCGTGCAGCACCAGCGCGACCTTGAGCGGGTTGTCCTTGGTGTATTCCGCGGCGGCGGCGGGGATCGCCGTCGACATCATCATCGAGGCGGCGAGCAGAGTACCTGCTGCGGCCTTGGCAAAAGTCGAGATCAGAGACATGCGCACTCCTGTTTGCGTTTGTTCTAATTCTTGGGGGAATAGGCGGCGGATACGGCGTAGAGAGCGTCGACCTTAGCGACATCGACCTCCTCGACGAACGTAATCTTGGGGGTGCCGAGGCGCCCGGACGGATCGACCAGCGTCATGCCGCGGGTGATCCCCGGGGCCAGCGCCACCGAGGACGAGGCCTCGATCGACTTGGTCACCATCGAGGGATCGAGCACCACGGCGGCAGCCAGCGGATCGACATAGAGGAAGCGATCCGGCAGGCCGCGACGGATGCCGTTCTCGCGGGCATGCTTCTGCAGCGCTTCGTTGAAGGTCTTGAGCGGCGAAGCCGGGATGGACGCGAACAGCGCGTCGATCTTGTCGCCCACCATGAAATGGGTGAGGCACGGCTCCCACGGGATCACTACAGTTTCGACTCCAGCGGTCAGCACCACATGCGCGCCCTCGGGATCGGCATAGATGTTGAACTCGGCGGCCGGTGTGGTGTTGCCGCGGCCATAGACGTTGCCGCCCATGATGGTGAGGGTGCCGATGCCGTCGACGATCGACGGATCGAGCCGCAGCGCCAGCGCCAGGTTGGTCAGCGGGCCGATCATCAGGATGTCGACCTTCTCGCCCTTGGCCTTGGCTTCGTTGAAGGTGCGGATCAGCACGCCGATGCCGTCGTCGGAGGCGGGTGCCTCCTGCCTGGCCGGACGCGGGGCGCCGCCGAGGCCGTCATCGCCATGCACGTACTTGGCGTCGATGATCGGCTGGGTCAGCGGACGATCGGCGCCGCGGTGCACGGGGATCGAAACGCCGAGCTGGGCGCAGGTGGCGAGGAGATTGGTGGTCGCCTGGTCGCGGCCGACATTGCCGAACACGGTGGTGATCAGGTCCGGGGTTTTGCCGTTGGCAACCAGCAGAATGAGCGCCTGGGCGTCGTCGACGCCGCCGTCGCTGTCGAAAATGAACTTACGTTTGGTCAAGCTACTGCTTTCTTGTTCTTGGCGTCCGTCTTGGCTTCTTGGACGCGGTTCCAGAAGTCGGCGTAAGTCGCCGAGTAAGCCTGTCGGATGTCCCCAAAGGGCCGGCGCGTCAAGGTCCGGTTGGACACCAATTGCTCTCCACCAACCCAAAGATGGCGAAGGTCGCGGCCGCTGCCGGAGTAAACCAGCAGGGTTTCGGGATCCGGCGTCTCGGAGTAACCGGCGCCGCTGAGGTCGAACACGGCGAGGTCGGCAGCCTTGCCGACCTCGAGGCTGCCGATCTCGTGCTCGAGCCCGAGTGCCTTGGCGCCATCGATCGTTGCCATGCGGATGAGATCGCGGCTCGACAGCGGCTGCGCCACGCCTTCGCGATGACTGGCGACGAGCCCGGCGACCCGCATCTCGGAGACCATGTCGTAGGAGTTGTTGGCGGCGACGTTGTCCGTACCCAGCGCCACTGTGACGCCGGCCGCGCGCAGCTCAACGGCGGGGCAGATACCCTCGCGGCCGGAGCGGAGGCCGGCCGAGGCGTTGTAGGACACTGAGGCGTGCGGGGCGCGGGCGAACACCGCAATGTCCTCGGGACTGAGATCGAGGCAGTGCGCGGCGTGGATGCGGCCGTTGAAGAAGCCGATCTTTTCGAGCGCCACAGCGGCCGTAGTGCCGTAGCGGCGCTCGGTTTCCTCGTTATCCTCGGGACCGCAGGCCATGTGCAGGTGGAGGCCAACGCCAAACTGGTTGGCGACCTCGACCTCGGCCAGCAGCAGATCCTCGGAATTGTCGACGTAAGGCGCGTGCGGACCGAACCATGGGATGATGCGGCCATCGGCGGAGCGCTGCTGCTCAAGGAAGGCGGTGGCCTTGGCGAGTTCAACCTCGCCGCGTTGCTTGTCGCCCAGTTGCACGATGCCGTAGGCGATGACCGATCGGAGGCCCGCGGCCTTCACGGCGTCGGCGATCTCTTCGGCGAAGAAGTACTGGTCGCAGAAGGTGGTGGTGCCCGAAAGCGCCATCTCGGCGCAGCTCAGCGCTACGGCCGGGCCGATATCGGAGGCGAGCAGCGACAGTTCGGGCTCGCGGATCGAATTGTACCAACCTTCCATGGTCAGAAGGCTCTGGCCCTCGGAGCGGCCGCGGAACAGGACCATCACCGAGTGAGTATGGGCGTTCACGAGTCCGGGCATGACGAGGTGTCCGGTCAGGTCGAACACCTCGTCGAAGCCAGACGGGTTGGGAGTGCCGTCGCGAGGTCCTACACCGCTGATCCGACCATCGCGGATAGCGACGAAGCCACCCTCGAACACCCGATTTTCAGCGTCCACGGAAAGAACCGTCGCTCCGTGGATAAGCGTTGAACCCATTTGACCCCCGTCCGGTAAACCGGTTTACATGACGATCTAACGACACTCAAAAGCCGCTTGTCAAATGCATTCGCGGCAGGACACAGGCACTGCAAGTGAGCCTCAATCCGTTCCGTGCGGACCCCGATATCGCATCCCGATTTGACCGCCAGAGCGCTGAGATCGGCGACCGGCTGAGCGCAGAAATCACCAAGCTGGCCGCAGCAAAAGCGCGCCGACCGGAAGATAATCTCGGCAGCATGTTGCTCGCCGAGGAGGTGGCGATACTGCGCCAAAGCTTCGGGCTCGGCAGCGTCGAGGAATTGATGCTTCTGGCACTGGCGCCGGCACGCGGGATCGCACGGCCGCCGATTTCGAACTTCTTCGTCGGAGCGGTCGGGCTGGAGCGGGAAACCGGCAACCTGATCCTCGGCGGCAACATGGAATTCCCCGGCACGCATCTGGGCCTCACTATCCACGGCGAGGGGTTCGTGTTCACCCGCGCCGCTTCACGCGGCACGACGGTCGAAACCATCGCCATCGGCGAAGCGCACCCCTGCGCCCATTGCCGGCAGTACATTTCGGAGTTCGCTACGAACCGGGAGCTGACGCTGATCGACCCACTCGGACATCGGCTGACCATGGCACAGCTCTATCCGTGGCCGTTCGACCCGGACTATCTCGGCGAGGTCGGTGCGGTCGCTGGCGCGTACGATGCCACGCTCGATCTCGCCGCCAACGACTGGCCGACGACCATTGCCGACCGGCTGCTCGATACCGGCCGCCGGGCACATGCGCCCTACAGCAAATGCCCCGGCGCGGTGGTGCTGGCGTTGCGCGACGGACGGATGGTGTCGGGTTTCTCGATCGAGAGCGTGGCGTTCAATCCGACGATGGGCCCCTTGCAGGCGGCGATGATCAACCTTATCGCCCATGGCTACGAGGCGGCCGACATCGCTGAAGCGGCGTTGGGGACGCGCCTTGGTGGCAACGTGGACTATTCGCTTGGTGTGATCGACCTGCTGGGCAAGCTCGCTCCTGCGGCGCCGCTTTCGATCGTAGGATGGGCCTGATGCTCGATACTGCAAGCGCCAGCTGGGAAGATGTCTCGGCTGCTATCGCGAGAGGCCTGATCGCCGTACTCCCCGTGGGTGCGGTGGAGCAGCACGGCGCGCACCTGCCGCTGCTGACGGACACGGTACTGGCGACCGGCGTGGCGCGGCGCATCGCCGAGGGCTGCGATGCGTTGCTGCTGCCAGCCATTGCCTACGGTGATGCATGGACGGCGGAGGATTGGGCGGGGACGCTGTCGCTATCGCCCGACACGTTGCGGGCCGCCGTCACCGATATCGGCCGCGGGCTGCAGCGGATGGGGGGCAAAGGCCTGATCACGGTCAATGGCCATTTCGGCAACCGCGAGCCAATCAACCTCGCCGCCCGCACGCTGAGCGAGGCCGGCTTCCCGGTGCTGCATCTCGATTATCCGAGGCTCGAGGCGCTGGCCGCCGAACTGATGGAGTCGGAACCCGCCGGGCCCGGCTTCTACCATGCCGACGAGGTCGAGACCTCGATGATGCTGGCGCTGGCACCCCAGACGGTGCGGATGGAGCGGGCGGCGCCAGAGTACTCGGATTTCCCGGAGCTGTTCGGCTCGGAGCCGATGAAGCTCTCGGCCTTCAACAAATCGGGCGTCTTCGGCGACCCGCGGCCGGCCAATGCGCAAAAGGGGGAAGAACTGATCGGGGGGATCGCGGCCGAGAGCCTGAGGCTCATCGGCATCTGGCGCCAACAACGTGGACTATGATGGCTGAGCTCCCCGACGACCTGCTGATCACCGCCGCCGACGAAGTCAAAATCCGCCAGGACCTGCTGCTGGTGGCGCTGGGCAAGCGCCCGGCCGACCGTTCGCTGCGGGTGGGGAAGCTGCTCGACGTGCATTCGCGCACCTGGATGCACGACCAGGAGATCGTGATACGCGGCAAACGCATCGCTTGGGTCGGCCCGGCGGGCGAGTACCAGGGGCAGGTCAAGGAACGCTTCCACGAGCCGAAACTAGCGGCCGTCCCCGGTTTCGGCGAAGTGCACAAGCATATCGAGAGCTCACACCTGACGCCGGAGTGGGAAGCGGCGCTGGTGATGCCACGCGGCAATACCTGGACCTGCGAGGCCAGCCACGAGTTCTCCAATGTCGATGGCCCGCACAATCTCGAGTTCTGGCTCACGGCGCGGCAGGCCGGCTCGCCCTTGAAGATTTTTCCGCAGCCTGGCTCGGCCGTGCCGCCCACCGCCTACGAGTGGGGCGGCGGACATTTCGGCCATGACGAGCAGCAGAAGTTCATGGCCGCCAGCACCATGGTCACCGGGCTCGACGAGGTGATGGACTGGCCGGCGGTGTGGAACCCCGAAAACCCGTCGCATCAGCGGCTATGGGGGATGATCGAGGCGACTTTTGCGGCGCGCGGCGTGGTCGAGGGACACGGCGCGGGGCTGCGTACGCTGGGCGAGATCAATGCCTTCGCCGCGGCGGGATTGGCCTCCGATCACGAGATGATGTCGGCCGACGAGGCATGGGACAAGCTCCGGCACGGGCTGTTCATCGAGATCCGCATCCACTCGATGACCGAGATCGTCACCGGGTTGCTGCAGAAGGGCCTGGTCGACTGGAGCCAGGTGGCCTTCGCCACCGACGACCGCAGCGCGACGCTGACGCTAGAAACCGGGGCAACCGACCACAATATCCGCACCGCCATCGCCGCAGGGCTGCCGGCCGAAATCGCCATCCAGTGCGCGACGATCAATCCGGCGCGGCATATGCGGTTGACGCCGTGGGTGGGCTCGATCTCGCCCGGCCGCTTTGCCGATGTGGTGCTGCTCGACGATGTCGCTTCGCTCAAGATCGCGAAGGTCTGGGCCGATGGAACTCAGATCTCCGAGGGCACGAGGTTCATCGGCAGGGTGCCCGATATCGCCTGGCCTGAATGGGCAACGAAGACCATCAACATCCGGCGCGAGATCACTCCCGCGGACTTCGCCATCAAGGCACCGGCCGGGCGAGACACCGTGCAATCGGCGGTGATCCGGCCGTTCCACTGGCACCCGGATTTCTACACCATGGAGTTGCCAGTTGTGGACGGGGAGGTGCAGCGGCTGGAGTCGGAAAACCTCACCAAGTTCGCCATCGTCGATCGCTTCTCCGGCGAGGGGAAGGTGGCGAAGATGTTCTGGCGCGGCTGCGGCCCGCGCGATCCGGACACTGCGGTTGCCTGCTCGGTGGCGCACGACAAGCACAATATCTGGACGTGCGGCTCATCCGACGCTGCCATGGCGCTGGCAGTCAACACCTTGCGGGAGACGCAGGGCGGCTGGGCGCTGGTGCACAAGGGCAAGGTCACTGCGACGGTGCGGTTCGAGATCGGCGGGCTGATGTCGAAGCGGCCGGCGGCCGAGCTCGATCGCGACATGCAAGCGCTTTACCGGGCTGCCGAACAGGTCGACTGGATGTACGAGCCGACCTTCCGGCCCCGCTGGAACCCGGGTTTCCCCGAGCGGCTGATGTTCGCGACGCTCACCTGCGCGCCGTGGACCTGGGTGCTGGTCGCGCCCTCGCCGCTGGCGCCGGAGGGCTTCGTCAACGTCTCAACCGGCGAGGTACATCCGATTGTCTGGTGAAAACCGCAGAAAACCGGTTACGAAACCGCTTTACTAAAGCGCTTGCGCCGATCTAGCTTGAACGGGCGAGTGGGGGTGCAATGGCAACTATCCATGATGTGGCACAGGATGCCGGGGTGTCGCCGACGACGGTGTCCCGGTACCTGAATAATCGTATCGAACTGCCGCCGTCGACGGCAGGCCGCATCGACGCGGCCATCGCCAAGCTCGACTACCGGCCGAACCTCCTGGCCAAACGCCTCTCCACCGGCAAGACCGAGGCAGTAGGCCTCGTGACGCCGGAAATCCGCGAGCCGTTCTTCGCCGAACTGGCCTCGGCTTTCGAGGATGAGGCGGATCGGCACGGCTACACCGTGTTCATGAGTTCGACCCGCTCCGACCGCGACCGCGAGATCGCCTCGCTCGAGCGGCTGCACGACCGGCATGTCGATGGCCTGCTGATGATGACCAACACGCCCGATGACGGCACGCTCGCTGCGCTGATCGGCAAGCGCAAGAACGTCGTCATCGTCGACGAGGATATTCCGGGTGTCAGCGTACCGCGATTGTTCGTCGAGAACACCGAGGGCGCACACGCCGCGACCCGCCACCTGATCGAGGCCGGGCATCGCCGCATCGCCTATCTGGGCGGTCCGCACGGCCTCCTGACGGTGACCGAGCGGCGGGAGGGTTTCCTCATGGCGATGAACGAGGCCGGCATCGCGGTGCGGCCCGAGTATGTCGCGATCGGTAGCTTTGCGCCGGAGCTGGCGAGCGCCGCCACTCGAAAGTTCCTCGAGCTGCCACTGCCGCCCACCGCGATTTTCGCCTCCTCCGACTATCTCGCCATCGGCGCGGTAATGGGCCTCAAGGAGGCCGGCGTGAGGGTGCCTGACGATGTCTCGCTGATCGGCTTCGACGACATGCCGCTTGGCTCGCTGCTGACGCCGCCGCTGACCGCCATCCGCCAGCCGGTCGAGCAACTCGGCCGCCAGGGTTTTCAGACGCTGCTGGCACTGCTCAACGGCGAGGCGCCGCCGCTGCTGACGCGGCTGCCGGTCGAACTCATCCGGCGCCAATCGGTCGCCGCACCCACACAGAAGGACTTTGTAGCGTGAGCAAGCGCGTACTGATTGCCGGGGAATCCTGGGTCACCCACTCGATCCACACCAAGGGTTTCGACAGCTTTACGACCACCGAATACAACGAGGGTGTCCGCTGGCTGAAGGCGGCGCTCGAGTCGGGCGGCTGGGAGGTGACGTTCCTCCCGAACCACCTCGCCGCCCGCGATTTCCCGCAGACCGCCGAGGCGCTCGCCGCCTACGATGTGGTGATGCTCTCCGATATCGGCGCCAACACCCTGCTGCTGCACCCCGATACATTCGTCCGCTCGGTGCCGCTGCCCAACCGTCTCAAGGCGATCAAGGACTACGTCCTCAACGGCGGCGGCCTCGTGATGATCGGCGGCTACCTCACTTTCCAGGGCATCGACGCCAAGGGGCAGTATGCCGGGACGGCCATCGAGGACGTGCTGCCAGTGACGCTCTTCCGTCATGACGACCGGCAGGAAAACCCGCAGGGCGTCGTCGCGCAAGTCGGCGACCCCAGCCACCCGATTACCAAGGGCATTGCCGGCGCGTGGCCGGCGCTCCTCGGTTACAACGAGGTCGTGGCCAAGCCCGATGCCGAGGTGCTGGTGCGGGTCGGCGGCGATCCGCTGATCGCCGTGGCCGAGTTCGGCAAGGGCCGTTCGGCGGTGTTCACCTCGGACTGCGGGCCGCACTGGGCCCCGCCGCCGTTCGTCGACTGGGCCGGATATGCGCCGCTGTGGAACAACATCGCCACCTGGGTGAGCGGCAAATGACCAAGGTCAAGCAGGCGCCGGATCCCTGGCAGCGCACCACCACCGAGAACGGCTTTCCCGCCGACGAGGTGATCTCGGCGCTGCAGAAATCCATCCGTCGCGGGCTCACCGAGAACGCCGTGCTGCTCGGCTGGGAGATGTATCTCACCAGCCCCGAGCTCGAGCAGAAGCTGTGGGACCGACTGGCGGTGATCTCGGTCGAGGATGTCGGCTTCGGCAATATCGACGCGCCGGTGCTGGTCGACACGCTCTATCGCACGCACCAACGCTTCGACCGGCCGACGCATGACCGGTTTCTGTTCGCGGCGCACGCCATCCGCGTGCTCTCGTCAGGTAAGAAAGATCGCACCAGCGACGACATGGTCAACTGGGCCAAGCATGCCATGGCGTTCGGCGAACGCATGCCGGAAATTCCGGATTTCGCCGTCGATATGCACACCGGTCGCGGTGAGGCGATGGGGCGGGACTATCTTTACTTCATGACCGAAGCCAGCAAGGTTTCTCCCGAGATCGAGAACAAGGACCAGACCTATCGCGACTGGATCCTTGCGGCATTGAAGGCGGGCAAGCTCACCTGAGGAGCGCCCGTGACTGGGAGGGGATGATATGGCGCGTGCGGCTGTCGCAGTGCTCGGGATTTTCGTAGCGGATCTGGCGTTCCGGGCGCCACGGCTGCCGCTGATGGGCGAGACAATCCTCGGCCAGGGGTTCAAGGACGGGCCGGGCGGCAAGGGTTCGAACCAGGCGATTGCCGCGGCGCGTGCCGGCGGCGACGCCCGGATGATCACCCGCATCGGTCGCGACACCTTTGGCGACATGGCGCAGAAGGCCTGGGCGGCAGACGGCATCGACACCTCGGCCGTGGCGATCGACGATGCGCTGCCCACGGGCGCGGCGTTCATCTTCGTTTCCACCGAGACCGGCAACAACGCCATCATCGTCGAGAGCGGCGCGGCGGCGAAGCTGTCGCCGGGCGACGTGGCGGCTGCGGAGCCGGTGATCGCCGGCGCCAAAGTGCTGGTGACGCAGTTCGAGCAGCCGATCGAGACGGCCATCGCCGGGCTGGCGCTGGCCCGCAGGCACGGGGTGATCACCATCCTCAACCCGGCGCCGGCGCTGCCGGTGGACGATGCGATCTACGCGCTCTGCGACTACGTCACGCCGAACGAGACCGAAGCCGCGACGCTCACTGGGCTGAAGGTCGAAACCGAGGCCGACGCGCTGGCCGCGGCGAAGGAGTTCGTCCGCCGCGGCGCGAAGAGTGCGCTGATCACGCTCGGCGAGAAGGGTGCGTTGCTGCACGGCGAGGCCGGCACGCACATGGTGCCGGCGTTCAAGGTGGAGAAAGTGGTTGAGACCACTGGCGCCGGCGACGCCTTCAACGGCGGCTTCGCCGTGGCACTGGCCGAAGGCAAGTCACCGGTCGAGGCCATCCGCTTTGGCTGCGCCACGGCCGGGCTGTCGGTGCAGAAGCCCGGTACTGCCCCATCGATGCCGACCCGCGCCGAAATCGAGGCGATGCTGGCTGCCAGCTCCTGAAATCGGACGAATGCTTTCGGGTTCGCTCGGTCGATAGCCGCAACACTTGACCTCGCAGGCGGCTGGGGATTGGCGTCGCGGTCTCTGCAACCGGAGCGCGCCACCATGACCATTCTCGCCCCTACCCCGCCGATGGGCTGGAACAGCTGGAACAGCTTCGCCACCACGATCACCGAGGCGCAGGCGCTCGAGACGGCCGGGATCATGGCGGAACAGCTGCTGCCCTTCGGCTATGACGTCTTCACCGTCGACATCCAGTGGTACGAGCCGGAAGCGCAGAGCTACAACTACAACACCAAGCCGGTGCCAACGATGGACGGGCACGGGCGAGTGACCCCGGCGCTGAACCGCTTCCCTTCGGCGGCCAACGGCGTCGGCTTCGCCGAGCTGGCGCGGCAGGTGCATGCGCTCGGCCTGAAGTTCGGCATCCACATCATGCGCGGCATCCCACGGCTGGCGGTCGAACGGAACCTGCCGGTGCTGGGCACCTCGGTTCGGGCTGCCGACATTGCCGATACCTCCAGCATCTGCAGCTGGAACCCCGACATGTACGGCGTCGACATGTCGAAGCCCGGCGCGCAGGCTTACTATGACAGCATATTTGCGCTCTACGCCTCCTGGGGCGTCGACTTCATCAAAATGGACGACATGAGCCGTCCCTATGATGCGCACGCCGCCGAGATCGAGGCGGTGCACCACGCCATCTTGCGTACGGGCCGTCCGATGGTGCTGTCATTGTCGCCCGGCGAGACCCCGGTCGTGCGCGCCGAGCATGTGCGTGAGTACGCGCAGCTGTGGCGCATCAGCGATGACTTCTGGGACGAGTGGGCGATGCTCGAGGCGCAATTCGTGCGGCTCGAGAACTGGAACCCGTGGCGCCGGCCCGGTGCCTGGCCCGATGCCGACATGCTGCCGCTCGGCCGACTGGCGCTCGGCGACCGCGACACCAACTTCACCCCGGCCGAGCAGCGGACAGTGATGACGCTCTGGGCCATCGCCCGTTCGCCATTGATCATGGGCGGCGATCTGCGCCATCTCGATGCGGCGACGCTGGCACTGCTGACCAACCGCGACGTACTTGCGGTCAACCAGTCGAGCACCGACAACCAGCCGCACTTCGTCATGGACGGGACGCGGGTGTGGACGGCGCGGGCTGCTAATGGCGACGCCTACCTGGCGCTGTTCAACACCGGCAAGGCAGAGCGCGAAGTCGGCTTCAAGCTGGCGCCGCTGGGCATCGAGAGCGCCGAGGTGACGGACCTATGGACGGGTCAGAAGCTTGGCCGGCATACGGGAGCGTTCGCCGCGACTTTACCGAGCCATGGCGCCGGGCTCTACCGCCTCAGCGCTTGATGCCGCGCTCCAGCACCTGGTTGAGCAGCACCGCCGCGAGGATGGTGGCGCCCGAGACGACGAGCCGCCAGTACTCGGAGACGTTCATCAGCACCATGCCGTTGTTGATGCAGCCGAGGAACAGCACGCCGAGCAGAGTGCCCCAGATGCGGCCCTTGCCGCCGAACAGGCTCGTGCCGCCGATGATCACCGCGGCGATGACGTTGAGCTCCATGCCGGTTGCGGCGGTGCCGTTGCCGGAGCCGATCTGGCTGGCGATCAGCATGCCGCTCAGCGCCGTTAGCCCGCCGGTGATTGCAAAAGCCAGCGTCTTGATGCCGTAGACGTCGATGCCCGAGAGCCGTGAGGCCTCGGCGTTGCCGCCCACCGCGTAAACGGCGCGGCCGAAGCTGGTGTACTTCATCAGCACGTGCATGGCGACGAACACTGCGAGGAAGAAGAACACCGGCGTTGGTACGCCGCTGACATTGCCAGCGCCGAGGAAGTTGAAGCCCTTGGGGAAGGTGGTGATCGGGAAGCCGCCCGATATCAGGTTGGCGATGCCGCGCAGCGCTGCGAGCATCGCCAGTGTGGTGATAAAGCTCGGCACGTTGAACCATTGCCGCATCTTGCCGGTGAACATGCCGCAGCCTATGCCGACCGCGATGGCCGCCACTGACCCGACGGCGACTGCAGGCCACGGCCCGATGCTGTCGCTCAGCGCCCCGCAGGTCCAGCCGAGGATGCAGCCGGCGAGCGCCGCACCGGCGCCGACCGAGAGATCAATCTCGCCGGCAATGGTCACCGCGGTCATGCCGAAGGCGATGATCCCAAGCATCGAGACGGCGCGCAGCACGTTGAGCAGGTTCGGCAGGCTCGCAAAGCCCGGTGCAGCAATGACAAGCACGAGGATCAGGGCGACGAGAATCAGCTCCATGACGAAATAGCGCAGCATGGTGAGGCTGAGACCTGCGCGCGGTGCAGTGCGTTCGGCGTCGACGCTCATCAGGGCTGTCCCTCCATGCAGAGCCGGTAGAGTTCGGTGAGGTTGGTGGTCTGCGGCGTCACCTCGGCGACGAGGCGGCCGTGATGCAGCACGAGGATGCGGTCGCAGACATCGAGCAGTTCCTCGAGTTCGCTCGAAACGAAGATCGAGGAGAGGCCCGCGGTCGCCTGGGCCCACATGATCTCGAAGATCTGCTGCTTGGCCTGCATGTCGACGCCGCGGCTCGGCTCATCGAAAAACATCACTTTCGGCGTGGTGTTGAACCAGTTGCCGATCACCACCTTCTGCTGATTGCCGCCCGACAGCGTCGAGACCGGCAACGAGGGATCGGCGACCTTGATGCCGAGATCGCGGATCTGGCGGGCGACGAACGGCGCCTCGCCGGTTCGGTTGGTGAAGCCGCCGCGGGCGATGCGATCGAGGCTGGCAAGGATCAGGTTGTCGTGGATGGCGGCCATCTGCACGAGGCCGACTTCCTTGCGGTTCTCCGGCGTGTAGCCGAGCCCGAGTGCCTTCATGCGCTTGGGCGTCGGCCGCTCGATGCGCTTACTGGCGAAAGTGATCTCACCCGAGTCGAGCGGATCGGCGCCGAAGATTGAGCGCAGCACTTCGGTGCGGCCGGCGCCGAGGAGGCCGGCCATGCCGAGCACCTCGCCAGGATAGAGGTCGAACGAGACATCGGCGAAGGCAGGCGCTCGGGTCAGATGGCGGACGGATAGCACCGGGTTGCTCCGGCCGACCTCGCGCCGCGCCGGGCGCGAAGCCTTCGCCACGTCGCCGAACATCATCTCGACGATCTTGGCAGGCGTCGCGTCCACCATGTCGATGGTGCCGACATAGTGGCCATCGCGGATGACGGTGCAGGTGTCGGCGAGCTCGAACAGCTCGTTCATCCGGTGGGTGATGTAGATCACCGTGACGCCGCGTGCTTTCAGCCGACGCACCAGGTCGAACAGGTGCCCGACCTCGCGGGCGGCGAGCGCCGAGGTCGGTTCGTCGAGGATCAGCACCGACGGAGCAAAGCTCATCGCCTTGACGATCTCGACCATCTGCTGCTGGCCAAGGCTCAGCGTCTCGACCAGCCGGCGCGGCTCGATCTCGAGTTCCATCTCGGTGAGGAGCGCCGAGGCCCGCCTGTGCAGTTCGGTCCAATCGATGAAACGGCCGCGCTTCGGCAAGCGGCCGAGAAAGATGTTCTCGCCCACCGAGAGCGACGGCACCAGCGACAGCTCCTGGTGCACGGTGACAATGCCCGCGGCGAACGCCTCGGACGGCGTGGCAAAACTCACCTCGCTGCCGTTGACCGAGAGCGTGCCGAGGGTCGGCTGCACGGCGCCGGCGAGGATCTTTATGGCCGTCGATTTGCCAGAGCCGTTGCGGCCCATCAGGGCGTGGACGCGGCCGGGCGCGAAGGCATGCGAAAAATGCGACAGCGCCAGCGTGCCGTCATAGACCTTGCTGACATCGCGGAATTCGATGGCGCCGCGCATCCGAAGCTCCCGGGGAGAGGCGCCGCCGATCCCGAAGGACCGGCGGAAATGATGCCTATTGCTTCACGCTCGCGGCATAGGCCTTCACGGCCTCGAGGTCGTAGCGGCTCAGCGCCAGCGGCGGGATATCGTAGGTCTTCTCGGTCGCCTCGCCCTTGGCGGCGGCGAGCGCCACGTCGGTGGCTTTCCTGCCCATCTCGAACGGCTGCTGCGCCGTGGTGGCAATCAGCACGTTGTCCTCGTCGAGCAGGAAGCCCGCGAGCTGTTCCGAACCGTCGGTGCCAAACACGACCACCTTGCCCTGCAGCCCGGCGGCACGCACCGCCTGCACCGCGCCGACCGTACCGCCTTCATTGGCGGCGTAGATCACTTGCAGGCCCGGGTTAGCGGTGAGGATGTCGGTCGCGACGGTTACCGCGTTCTCGGCGAGCCAGGCATCCTGGGTCGCCACGACATCGAGCTCGGCGCCTGCCTTGGCTTTTTCGAGGAAGCCATTGGTGCGGTCGTCGCTCATTTGCTGGAGCTGCGAGCGGAAGCCGAGCAGCGCGATCTTGGCCTTGCCGCCGAGATTCTCGGTGATGTAGCGCGCCGCTGCCTCGCCGGTGAAGCGGCCGATGTCGAGCTGGCTGGTGCCGATATCGGCGACCTGGAAGTCCGAGTTGATCGAGGTGCCGTAGAGCACAACCTTGACGCCAGCGTCACGGGCCCGCTCCAGCGCCGGGATCGAGGCATCGCCATTGAGCGGAGCGAGGACGATGACCTTGGCGCCGCGGGCGATGAAGGTATCGACCAGCTCGGCTTCCTTCTCGAGCTTGTTCTCGGAGTTGCCCTGTAGCAGCGTCGCGCCGCCATCCTTGGCGCTCGCTTCCATGCCGAGCTGGATGCCGCGGAAGAACTGGTCCTGCTGGAAGATCATGCCGCCGATGACGGTCTCCTGCGCCATCACTGCGCCGGACAAAAGGGTAGCGAGGCCGGCCGAGGCCAGCACCAAACGTGCGAACTTCATCGAAACTCTCCTCCGGCGTCCGGCTAAGCGAGCGCCATGTCACGGCCGGCAAGGCGGCCGCCTCCCTCGTCGCTTCCTCCAGCGACAGCGGCACTCTTGCAAATCGTCGCTGCGGGAGTCAATGCATATTGCATGCATAGTGCGTCACGCTAGAATGACACGAGCGAAGGAACCCAATTCGTGATTGCGGGCAGGACTGGCGACTTATGCATATTTCAAGCAATTGCCCGAAATATGCGACTTCGCGGATCGACTGACAGAGGGGCACCCAGATGGTAGAACGACGCCCGATGTCGCCAAAGCCCGAAGCACCGCTCTACCAGACCATCTACGCGGTGCTCCGCGAGCACCTTGAGCAGGGGGCGTTCCCGGCCGGGCTGGTGCTCGGCGAAGCCAACGTGGCGCGGGCGTTCAAGGCGAGCCGCATCCCGGCCGCCGCCGCCCTGAAGCGATTGAGCGACGAGGGGCTGATCGGCAGCTTCGCCGGTCGGGGCTTCATTGCGCGCGGCGGTGAGGCAGATCCCAAACCGCTACGGCTCGAACTCAGCGAAGCCGGCCTGGTGCTGCCGGCGGCGCTCGAGGCTGATGGTTCGCCGCGCAACATCGGGCTGAAGATCTACCCCGAGGTCGAGCACGCGGTCGCCGCGAGCCTCGCCTATGGCCGGTTCATGCTCAACGAATCGGCGCTGGCCGAGCATTATGGCGTCAGTCGCACGATCGCCCATGAAGTGCTGACCCGGCTGGCCCGCACCGGCATCATCGTCCAGGAGGCCAACCAGCGCTGGTACGCCGGGCCGCTGACCGCCGAATCGATCCGCGAGCACTATGAGATGCGCTGGATCCTCGAGCCGGTGGCGCTGCGCCAGGCGTTTCCGAAATTCACCGAGGCAGAGCTGGCGGCGCGGCGAGACCGGGTGATGCGGGCGCAAGGCGGCGACCGCGGCATCATGGAGCTCGAGGGGATCGAGCAGGACCTCCACATCGACACGGTGGCGCGCTGCAACAACCACCAGCTGCTGCAGGCCGTGCAACGCAGCCAGCTGCTGCTGATCGCTACACACGCCACGTTCCGCAGCCATCGCACCGGCACCGAGATTTCCACCATGCTGGAGGAGCACCGGAGCATCTACGACCTGCTGCTCGACGGCGACCTCGACAGCGCCTGCCGTATGCTGGAGACCCACCTCCATCGTTCGATGCACCCCAACATCGAGATGATCGCCCGCCTCGGCCCGATGCCCGAAGCAGCGCGACTGCCCTACCTCACGCAGGTGGAGCGCGGCGCCGGCTGAGACGGGCGCAAAGGGTGTATCGCATAGTACTGGACGGCAGAGCGCGACGGTACGTGCGCCCTGGGAAGTTGCTTTTCAGCAACGTGGACAGAATCAGCGGCCACTGATCCAACTAAAGTACAATAGTGCTGATCGGCAGTGGCGCCCCCCGATCCGTCGGTGCGTCACGGGAGGTGGATAAGCTTTGCCCCAGGTAGTGGAAGCCTAGCCCCGGTGATCAAGCAGCAAGTCTACATCTTCGACAGGAGCCTCAAGGGGACGTCGCGGCAGATCACGCCCGACCGAATCGAGACAGCGAGCAGCACCACGACAGGACCGCTGGTTTCGTGTCTGATGGTGACCCGGGGAGATCTCCCGCGCGTTCGCGCTTCGATCGGCTACTTCAAGAAGCAGACGTATCGCAGCAAGGAACTGGTCATCGTCTGCGACGCGATAAGCGTGGGGCTGACGCGCCTCGTCGCGGAAAGCGGCGCCGATGTTCGGCTGGTGCAGGCTGACGAGCGATTGTCACTTGGACTGCTGCGGAACGTCAGTGTCGAGCAAGCTCACGGCGACATCGTCTGCCAGTGGGACGACGACGACCTCTACGGCGCCCACCGCATCGAGCGGAGTGTCGGCGCACTGATGCAGACCAAGGCGGATGCCGTCTTCCTCCGCCAATGGTGCATCTGGTCCCCCGGCCAAAGGATCCTACGCCTGTCGGGTACGCGCGTCTGGGAAGGCTCGATGGTTGCCCTCAAGGCGGCGCTGCCACGGTACCCCGACGCTCGGCACGCCGAGGATACCGCGATGGTCGAGATAATGTTCGGCCGGAGCCTGATCGCGCTGATGGATGATCCGCTGTCCTACTGCTACTGCATCCACGGTCAGAACACCTACGACGAGCCGCATTTCCGGATCATGCTCGGCGACGCGAGACTGAAGCTCAGCTACGGCAAGGCGCTCGCGGCGCTTTCGACGTTCTTTGCGTTCGACGAACACCCGGCCGCTACGCAACCGGACCGCACCATGCTTGCCGAGAATGCCGGGGATACCGGCCAGCTGCGGCGCCTCCGGCGCTATGTGGCAATCAACCAGTTCCTGCGACGGCTGCGCTATCGACTGAAGCGGCGCGCCGCATAGACCAACGAAAAACCCCGGCCTCTTTCGGGGCCGGGGTTTGATTGGTCGGAGTAGAGTGATTCGAACACTCGACCCCCTGCTCCCGAAGCAGGTGCGCTACCAGGCTGCGCTATACTCCGTCAGATGCCTCTGGACCCTCGACGCCGGAACTCGGGATGGTTCGGCGGGCCAGCGGCTGCGAGGCGCGTTATAGACTCGGTCCCGAGCCAACTCAAGCGCCTAACTGCGGCGATTTCCGATTGGTTGCGTCGGTATTGTGAAGCGTGTAGGAACGCGCCCGTTGGGGCGTCGCCAAGTGGTAAGGCAGCGGTTTTTGGTACCGCCATTCCTAGGTTCGAATCCTAGCGCCCCAGCCAGTCCGCACATCCGCTTCCTGCCTCCAGGCCATGCCCTCATGGTGCGGTAACGCACCGTTAAGCCTAGTTGGCGGCTCACGGGGCGTATTTACCAAGCGTAATCCCTGTCGCGCCTAGCGTTGCTCGCATAGTCAAGGTCCGCAGAAGCGGGCCTCTCGATGGGGGCATTGAGAAATGAATCGCCGGATCGGCAGGTTGTTTCGCCATGGGCTGCTCGCTGCAGCTATCGTTGCGCTGCCGCTTAGCGGCTGCAGCTCGGCGGGGATGAGCGCCTTCGGCAGCAACAAGCTCGCCGTCGCCGAGATCTCCAATATCGAGACCTATACCGCGGAAGGCGCGCTGGCCGAGGCCAAGGCGCACTTCCGCAACGACAATTTCGGCTACTCGGCGGCGTTCTACAAACGCGCGGTCGAACTGGCGCCGAACAGCGCCGAGGGCTATGTGGGGCTCAGCGCCTCCTACGACCGGCTCGGCCGCTTCGACCTGTCGGACCGGGTCTACGCCTCGCTCTACCAGATGACCGGCGGCACGGCGCAGTACTACAACAATGTCGGCTACTCCTACCTGCTGCGCGGCAGCCTCAGCGAGGCGCTGAAGAGCTTTCGCAAGGCGCAGAAGCTCGAGCCTGACAACCTGGTGGTCGCCAACAACATCCAGATCCTCGAGCGCGCCGCAGCGGAAGCGCGCGCCTAATCTCAGCGGTTCAAGATAGAAGGGCGGGTGGTCGTTCAGACCCCCGCCCTTCGGCATTCTCAGAGCTAGGTCGGCCTACTGGGCGGGTGCCGTAACAACCGTCCCGTTCTTGCCCAGCCCCTTGGTCGAGTACATCGACTTCTTGGCCGGGTTGGTGGTTTCGCGTGCCAGGTTGGCTTTCACAGCATCGCCGGCGCTGTAGCCGACGCGATCGGTGCGCTGCCGGTAGTCGTAGTTGCAGCCGGCAAGCGCAGAGAGCACGGCGAACAGGGCCAGGGCGCGCACGGCGTTGAGGGTCACGGGGTTCAACTGCCGCTCCGCAGGTCGATGATGTAGCCGTAGGGGCCGACGACGCCGTCGCCGGTCTGGAAGCCCTTCAGCATCTTGGGTGTCACTTCCATCTGGCCAAGCGCGAAGAACTCGAGGTCGTTGGCGGGCTGGGTGGCGTCGAGCGGGGTCGCGGCGATCTGGCCGGGGACGCTCGGCTGCACCAGGCGCGGGGTGACGATCACCACCAGCTCGGTGTCATGCTTCTGGAAGCTCGACGACTTGAACAGCGAACCGAGCACCGGCACGTCGCCGAGCCAGGGCAACTGGTTCTGATTGAGGTTGGTATTGCTCTGCAGCAGACCCGCCACCGAAAAGCTCTGGCCGTCGCGCAACTCAACCGTGGCGTCGAGGTTGCGGGTGTTGAACACCGGATCGCCCGAGGTGGTGAAGCCGTTGATGCCGCTGACTTCCGGGGTCAGGTGGATCTGGATGCGATCGTCATCGAGGACGGTCGGCTGAAACACCAGCCGCACGCCGAAATCGCGATAGCTGAGCGTGGCATTGCCGTTCGAATCCGGAGTGCGGATCGGTACCTGACCGCCGGCGAGGAAGCTGGCGCTGACACCGGAGAGCGTCGTCAGGTTCGGTTCGGCCAGGGTGCGCACCAGGTGCTTGCCCTCGAGCGCGTTGATCGTTGCTGTGAGGTTGATGCCGCCGCCGGTCGAGATGATGTTGGTGACGAACGAGGCGAAAGAGCTGCTCACGGGGTTCGACGGGCCGCCCTTAATGTTGGTGGTCACGCCGCCGATGCTGCCGCCCCACTGGATGCCTAGCTCCCGGCCGGCATCGCGCTGTGCCTCGAGGATGCGAACCTCGAGGTTGACCTGCTGGCCGCCGCTGATCGTCATGGTGTTGATGACGGCCGGGCTGCCGTACTGCTCGACGATGTCGAGCACCTTCTGCATGGTGACCGCATCGGTCACCGAACCGCCGAGCCGGACGCGGCCGTTGACCGAGCTGACTTTGACGTTGGAACTGGGAATGGCGTCGCGGATCGAGCGCGCGATATCGGAGGTATCGACGCCGACTTCCACCGCCAGCAGCCCGACGGGCGCGCCATCGGCCGAGAACAGGTTGACCGTCGTGGTGCCGAAAGCCTTGCCAACCAGGTAGAGCGACTTGTCGGTAATCGGCTGCGCCTCGGCGATCAGCGGATCGGCGGAGACAATCTTACCCACCGGATCGGAGATGACGACGGTCACCGCCTGCGAGGCCGGCAGCTTGATCCGCATCACCGAAGTGGTTTTCAGATCGTAGGTGACCGTCTGGGCCAGGGCCGGGAAAAGCCCCGCCGCCAGTGCCGCGAGCAGCACCGCCGCGCCCAGCATCGCCCTAAGTGACTGGGACCACAGCATTCTGCCAAAGTCCCGGTGTGCCGTCATGGTGTACATCTGTGCTAACGTTCTCAAGCAACCCGGAAAGTTCTAGCAGGACCGGGTCAACGGCGATTTAACGGAGGCGCCGATCGGGCTCTCGGCCATGGCCGATGCCCGACCCGCTACTTGGTCCAGAACGGGCTCGACGCGCGGATCGCCTGGTTGGCGCTGCGGTCTTGCGCGGTAGCCACTTCGGAGCTGTCGACGAAGGGCCGCAGCACCAGCGTCAGCCTGCCCGAGTTCGTAGCGTTGATGATCACTTCGGACTGGCCCGGATCAAGCTGCAGCGTGGCAATCGCCTCGTTGGCGAAGATTTCGGCGCGCGGATCCTCGGGGTCAGCGGCGGCGCCGGTGGTACCGGTTTCGCCGAGCCGCGTGTTGATCGCCAGCACCCGCACGTTGCGGAGGATCGTGTCCGATACCTGCCCGCCGCCCTCATCGGTCTTGCTGCGGGTCAGCACCACGTCGACCCGGTCGTTCGGGACGATGAAGCCACCGGAGGCCGAAGCGGCAGACACCGTCACCGAGACACCGCGCGTGCCGGTGTCGAGCACCGCCGACAGGTAGCCATCGGCGTCGAGTGCCAGCTTATCGGCCCGGATCGGCTCGCCGGGGAAGAACTCGAACCGTGCCACAGCGCCACTCATCCTGGTGACGGCGTCGGGCATGGCTTCGGTGGTGATGTACTCGGGCCGCACGGCGCCCTCGGGCCAATCGACCCACTCGACGGATTCTGCGGTCAGACGCTGCCCGAGGCCGATGCTGGCCTTGGCGGCGAGAACACGGACGCGCGCCTCCTGCACCACCTGGGTCACCGGCTCCGCGACAGGCTGGGCAACGGGCTGGTGCTGCGTCGTGATGTATGCGGCAAGCCCGCCGGCGACGAGCGCCACGGCGAGCAGCGCGATTCGGGAGGGCGGGACTTTCCAGCGCCAGCCGGTGCTCGGCGGCGGCGCGACGGGCTTGCGGCGGTCTCCGCCCTTGCGGCGGTCGGTATTGGTGACGACGGTCTGCAGCGCCTCGTTGCGCCAGGCGTCGAGGTTGCGGCGCTCGGTCTGCGTCGGCGGCGGCGTCCAGGTTACCTCGGCGAGCACCTTGTCCAGCACTGCGGGATCAGCTTTCTGCGCCGCGGTGCGCGGCAGTTCGGGGCGCAAGGCCTCCTGGATTTCGCCATCATCCTTGAGAGCGATCGTTTGTGTACGCCGAAGCACGAGTTCCTCGCTAAGCGGCCAGACCCTGGCAACGCCGGCATTCGGCCGGCCCGTACGGGTCTACGCGAAAAGGCTCACGGCTTCGTTCCAAAGCGCACAGACTTCGAAGGAGATCGGAAAGGCTTCGTTTACGTTGATCAGGCGAGCGGCAGCCGCACCGTGGCGGCAAGGCCGCCTTCGGCGGCGCGGGCGAAGTGCACCGTGCCGGCATTGAGCGCCACCACTTCGAGCGCAATGGAGAGCCCAAGGCCTGAACCACGGCGACTTTCGTCGTGGCGCTGGCCGCGCACGCCGAGCAGGGCGATTTGTTCCTCCGTCAGGCCTGGCCCGTCGTCGGCGATGGTGAGCTCGGCAAACTCGCCGTCGCTGCGGCCCTCGACCCGCACCGCCGACTTGCCCCACTTGGCGGCGTTCTCGAGGATAACGCCGACCAGCTCCATCAGATCGTGCCGGTCGATGTCGACCTTGAGCCCCGGTGCCAGCTTGATCTGCCAGTCGAGCTCCTCGCCCTCCTGGGTGCGGCTCAGCACCGCCACGGTGCGATCAACCGTTTCGTTCAGCGAGGCGCTGAGCTGATGTGCCCGGGTGCGCATCCGTAGCCGCGACAGCCGCAACTGATACTCGACGCGGTCGTCCATCTCGCCGACGATCTCGTCGACCTGCTCGCCGGCCTCGGCGTGGCCGGTGGTCTGCATGTGGGCAGCAAGGTTCCGCAGCACCGAAAGCGGGGTCTTCAGGCCATGCGCCAGGTCGGCGGCGCGGGCCCGGGCGAACTCCATGGATTTCTGCTGCTGGCTCAGCAGCTCGTTGACCTCGCCGACCAGCGGCAGCACTTCGGCCGGATAGCGCGGCGGCAGCTTCTGCGCCTCGCCGCGACGCACCGCACCAATGCCCTCGCGCAGGTGTTCGAGCGGCTTCAGCCCGAGCTGTACCTGCAGCCAGGCGGCCAAGATCAGCGCCACGCCGAGTACCGCCAGCGCCAGCATCAGGTCGCCACCGAAGCGACGGATCGACTCGTCGAGCAGCGCCCGATCCTCGGCAAGGGTGACGCGAAACACCCTGGGGCCCGCATCGGACGAGAAACTGACCTCGCGCACCATGGCGGAAAGCGATTGCCCGCTCGGGCCCGGGAGCGTGCCGAAATGCTCCTCTCCACCGGGCGCCGTTGCGGCACGGGTGGCGAGGACATGGTCAGCCAGCGATCGCGATCGCCAGAAATCGTCGGCACCCGGGGTTTCGACCTGCCAGTAGATGCCGGAGAGCGGCGTGGCATAGCGCGGATCGGGCAAGGCGTCGCCGGGCACGGGCTCCTCGGCCGTGGGATCGATCTGTGCCACCAGCCGGTTGAGGCTGGCGGTCAGGCCGTCGCGCATCGAGCGCTCGACATTGGAGGTGAACATCCAGCCGATGGCGGAGCCGGCGACCAGCAGCGCGAGGATGATCCACAGCGCCGCGCCGCCCAGCAGGCGCAGGCGCAGCGAGCGCGGATTCATTCCTCCAGCGTCCCCATGTAATAGCCGAAGCCACGCCGGGTCTTGATGATCTCGGTGCCGAGCCGGCGCCGCACCCGGCCGACCAGCACCTCGACCGAGTTGGACTCGCGCTCGAAATCCTGCGCGTAGAGATGCTCGGTGATCTCGAGCTGCGACACCACCCGGCCGCGCTGGTGCGCGAGATAGGCGAACAGCCGGTATTCCTGCGGGCTCAGGCTGATCGGGATGCCGTCGCGGGTCACCTGCATGGCGCGGGTATCGAGCACCAGATCCTCGATTTCTACCCGCGACGAGGCGAAGCCACCGGAGCGGCGGACGATGGCGCGGATGCGTGCCACCACTTCCTCGATGCGAAATGGCTTGACCACGTAGTCGTCGGCGCCGGCCTCGATGCCTTCGACCCGCTCCTCCCAGTGCCCACGCGCGGTGAGGATCAGCACTGGTCCGGTACGACCCGCCTTACGCCAGCGCTTGAGGATGGTGAGGCCGTCCAGCGTCGGCAGCCCCAGGTCGAGGATGATGGCGTCGAACTCCTCGGTATCGCCGCGATACCAGGCTTCCTCACCGTCTGACTCGACCTCGGCAACAAAACCAGCCGCCTGCAGGGCGGCGGCAAGGGCCTCGGCGATGCGCCGATCGTCTTCGGCAACCAGTACGCGCATGTGACGCTCAGTTCAGATCGAGATATTCACCCGTCTGGGCAAGGAAATACAGCTCGCTCACGTCGCCGGATTTACCCAGCGCCTTGATTTCATACAGCAGTACATCTTGCAGCGACACTAACTGAGCATCGATGATTTCGCCGTCGGTCATGAGTTGGGCGCGCAGCATGATCTCTTCCAGCGGCAGGGCCCGGCCGCTGCGCACGGCCTGCAGTGCCGCCTTCTGACCCAGCGGCTTGCCAGCGGTCTCGAGATCCAGCCCGAGACCCGCTCCGCCCGTGCCGCCGAGGTTGAGATCGACGCCGAGCCCGCTGTCGTCACCGCCGAGGTCGACGTCCACATCAAGCCCGCTATCGCCACCGACATCGACGTCCACGCCACCCAGACCGCCCAGGTCGAGGCCAAGGCCGATCTGGGCAAGCGCGGTGGACGGCGTGAGCAGGCCCGCGAGGCAAACCAGGACGAGCCCTAGACGATGATTCGATGCGAAAGGGAGCATGCTCGACAGAATACGTTCTCGACCCTGACCATTGGCTGACAACGATCTCATGAAGGTGTCAGGCCGAATCCCCCAAGCTCCTCGACGCACTAACTGCAACGGAGCCATCATCATGAAAACTCAAACCCTTGCCGCAGCGCTTGCCTGCCTCTGCGTCCTGTCCGCGCCCGCCCTGGCGCTCGACATCGGTGTAGGCGTCTCGCTCGGCGGCAGCGCTTCGGCATCGTCTGGCGAAGGCGGCCTGTCGCTCGGAGTCGCTACCGATATCGACGCTACGGCCAGTCTCGGACTTGACGACCTCACCGGTGAAGATAGCACGGCTGCCAGCCTCTCCGCCAATGCCTCAGCGGCTGCGTCCTTAACGGCCGATGATGAACTGAGCGTGGTGATCTCGCTGATCGAGAGCAGCCACTGGACCGAGACGAGCCTCGCCAGCCTGACCGATATCGACGCCACCACCTATGACGTCAGCGGCTGGATCAACGCCGAAAACGCTACCGCGCTCGACCTCGCGCTCGCCGGCAATGCGGATGAGATCGACGATCTGCAGGTGGCGCTGGCCTCCAACGTGGCGCTCGATGCCTGGCTTGAAGCCAACAACACTTCGGCGGAAGACGTGATCGCCATCGGTGTCGCCGCCGACGGCTCGCTGGCGGTGTTCACCAACTAGCCCCAGGGCGAACCCGCAAAGCGAAAGGGCCGGTCTCGCGACCGGCCCTTTTTGCAGACTCAGATGCCTGGATCAGGCCTTGGGTTCGGCCTTGGGCAGCAGCTTCCAGATGCCGACGACGCTGAGCGCCGCGAAGGCCATCTTCAGCACGTCCCACAGGATGAACGGAGCGACGGCGCCGTTCCAGGCGGTGCCGACGAGGTTGGAGGCATCGAGCCAGCCGGGGAGCGTGGCGCCCGACTGCACGATGACGTTGGCAACGACCAGCAGCCAGGTGAAGCCGAAGGCGAACAGCACGGCGTCGCCGAGCAGCATGGCGCCGAACAGCAGAACGATACGGCCCGAAGCGCCGAGGTCGGCGGCGCGGCCGATGATGTAGGCCATCGGCAGGTAGCCGAGGATGAAGCCGAAGGACGGGCGCATGACGTAGTCGAGGCCGCCGCCGGTGGCGAAGACCGGCAGGCCCGAGAGGCCCTCGACGATGTAGAGCGCGACGGTCGCAACGCCGATGCGCCAGCCGAAGCCGGCGGCGAGGGCCGCAACAGCCAGGGTCTGCAGCGTCACCGGGATCGGCATCACCGGCACTGAAATCTTGGCAGACAGCGCCAGCACCAGCGAGCCGAGGACCACGGTGACCAGGTTGGCCACAAGGCGAGCCGACTGCGACTTGGGCGAAAGCACGCCGAGAACCGTGTTCGGCGTGGTGAGCGTCAAGGCCATTGCCAATCCTTCATCAACAGGAGCATTTCTAGCGCCGATTTCTAGTCGCTCGCCCGGGAGAGCGCAATGGCTGGCCAGACGCCGGCGCTGAGCTTCAACACGACGTTCGACGCGGATACCGGCCACCCCGTAGCGGTGGCTCCCGGACTCGTCCGCGTCACCGCTCCCAACGCCGGTCCCTACACCTTCAAAGGCACCAACAGCTTCATAGTCGGCCATGAGCGGGTCGCCGTCATCGACCCCGGCCCGGACGATGGTGCGCATCTCGAAGCGCTGCTGGCGGCGATCGGCGGCCGGCCGGTGGAGGCGATCGTCCTCACCCACACCCATATCGACCACTCGGCGCTGGTGCCGAAGCTCAAGGCTGCCACCGGCTCGCCCATCTGGTCAGGCGGCAAGCACCGGCTGAGCCGGGCGCCCAGGCTGTTCGAGGTCAATGCGGTGGGTGGCGAAAGTGACTGGAGCCTTACCCCGGACCGGGTGCTGCAGGACGGCGAGCAACTGGTAATCGATGGTGTCGCGCTCGAGGTGATCGCCACCCCCGGCCACTGCGCCAACCACCTGGCGTTCGGCTTCGTTGGCACACCGTGGCTGCTGACCGGCGACCACATCATGGGCTGGAATTCGACCCTCGTCTCAGTCCCCGACGGCTCGATGGCGGACTATCTGTACTCGCTCGAAAAGGTCATCGGGCTCGGTTACGCGCAGTACGTCCCGGCCCATGGCGGCGTCATCGCGGAGGGACCGGACTATGCGCGGGCGCTGCTGGCGCATCGGCAGGAGCGCAACCGGCAGGTGGTCGCGGCCGTGAATGGCGGCGCGCGCAAGATCAAGGAACTGCTGGCGCCGATCTACCCGCAGCTCGCCCTGCCGCTCCACGGGGCGGCACTGATGACGCTGAAGGCGCACGTCGAGTATCTGGTCGATCGCGGCCTGATCGGCGCCACCTACGGCCCGTTCGGTACCACGCTGTTTCCGTCGCGCGCCTAGGCGCGGCTATTCGGCAGCGTCCGGCTCGCCCTCGGTAGGCGGCGCTGGCGTATCGGTGTCGGGCGTCGCCGCTGCCTGCGGGGCGTCACGCAGCGTCAGGGTGATCTTCTGGTCGAGGGCGAGGAGGAATTCCTCGATCCGCTTGCCGTTCTCGCCAAAATCGTGGAAGCCGCCGAGCGGCACCGAGCGCATGTCGATGACCGAGCCCTGCGCCGTACCGGTCACCCGGATCGCCACCTCGTCGCGCCAGCCGAACAGCGTCACCGCGATGGCGTTGATCTGGCCGATATCGAGCGCCGTCGGTGGGGCCCGGCGGGTGCGAACGTCCCAGCCGCGCGCTTCGACCAGGTCGTCAACGATGGTAAACATCTCGGTGGCATCGACCGGATAGGTTCGGGTCTGGACGTTGGGGAAGATGGCGGCGATCTGCTCGCGCAGCGGCGCGCTGGTCGGCGCCACCCGCACTGGCGAAACCAGCAGCAGCGGATCGGCGGCGTCGGTGGTCACTTCGTTGACCATCGGGTAGCGCATCGCCTCGTAGCCGAGATAGGCAAAGGGCAACAGGCAGACGATGCCGAAGAACAGGCCCCAGCCGGCCTTGCTCCAGCCCTGGTCGCCGGTCATCCACAACCGTCCGAACGCACCGAGCGCCAGGAACACCGCCAGCAACGCGACACCCGCCGCTACCGCCTCGATGACGGCGAAATCGGAGCTGGTGATCAGCTGTTCGCGATGCAGCAGCACCGGGATGATGGTCAGCGGCAGGGCCAGGCTGCCGAAGCGCCGGGCCCAGATCGCCCATTTCGAGGTGCGGATGAGAATGCGCATCGTGCCGGCCGGAAACTGCAGTTGAGCTAAGGGATAACCACGGCACGCCGCTTCGTGCAAAGGCTCGTGGAAGAAAGTTGTTAGGAGCCCGGTGCCGGCGCACTGCGATCCACGACTCCAGCGCCGCTGGAGACGCTGGCCGCCGGCGGCGATGTGCACATCGCCTTGATCGCCTGCCACTCATCCCCGGAGAACGCCGGACGGCTGCTTGCCGGCGCGACTTCCATCGCTTCCAGCGCGGCGCGCCGCTCGTCGGTCAGCGGGTGGGTGTTGAGCAGGGCCAGCGTGCGGCTCATCGTATCGTCCGCCGCGACGCGTTCGAGCAGGTCCGCCAGCGCCAGCGGGGAGAAGCCGAGGCGGTTGCCGGCGGTGCCGGCGAAGGCGTCGGCTTCCCGCTCCGCATCGCGCGAGAAGCGGCTGTCGATCAGTGTTGCCCCGGCGGCCGCGGCGACCGACAGGTTGGTCATGTCGCCGAGGACGAAACCGACGAGGAGGCCAGTGGCCGAACTCTCGATCAGCATCTCCATGGCGTGCCGGTGCACCACGTGGCCCAGTTCATGCGCGAGCACCCCGGCGAACTCGTCGGCCGTTTCGGTCCGCTCGAGCAGGCCGGAGAAGTAATAGACCTGGCCGCCCGGGAGCGCGAAGGCGTTGGGGAGAGGCGAACGCACCACCGCCACGGTCGGGGTGAACGGCGAACCGGATTCCGCCATCACCTCGGTGGCGAAGCGCGCAATGGCTTCGTTGGCCGGACCGGAGTCCGAACCGCAGGCCTGGAAGCCGACACCGTTGCTCAGCATCGCCTCGATCTGCATGCGGGCACCTTCGCCGAGGCGCGACTCCCACGCGGCGGGCACAAGCGGGGTAATGCCATCGGCGAGGATCGGCACACCGAGCACGTAGGCCGCGATCACCGAGGCGAGCGCCGCCACCGAGATGCCGAGGATGCGGCGCTGCTGCCCGCGCTCGAGCCGCGCTCGTTTGCCGAGGCCCGGCAGCGCCTGCCGAAGCGCCGCGGTCCACTCGCCGGGCGGGACGCGAAGGCGTGCGCCATACGGCCGATCGGCAGCGCCGAGCCGCAGTTCATCACCGAGTCCGGGCACCTCGAACACCGCGTCGACCGGCCAGCGGTCGAGCTCTTCGCGGCTGTCGCGGTCTGCGATGACCAGCTCGGCAGGTGTCAGCGCGAAGGTCACGAGGCGCCGGGCCGCGACGAGGCCGTCATAGTAGCGTCCGACCGGCTCCTCCATCAGAACGACCCCACATTGAGTGCATCGGCCAGGCCCTCACCGGCCAGTGCCTTGTCCTCGTCCCCGGCCCGCACGGTGCTGAGGGTCTCGAGGCCGGTGACGGTGGCGCCGCGAGCGACCAGCATCCAGTAGCCGCAATCGAGGTAGACCTCCGCCATCAGGCCGAGTGCCGCCAGGCTGACGAGGTACCCGCCCAGCCCCAGCGCCACGCCGATCCAGCCGGCCCGGGCGATACCGGCGAGGCTGGTGAAATCGTACTGCCCCTGGACGGCCCGGGTGACGATGTAGCCGACGAAGCCGATGATGATGAACGCCAGAACCACCATTCCGAGATAGGCGGCGAACTGGAGCGCCAGAGCCCGCGCCTTGATCTCGACGTGCAGGCGCGCCGCGCCCAGGTGCACCTCGGAGAACATCAGGCTGGTCTCGCGGGCCCGATAGTAGAAGAAGCCGCCGAAGCCGAGGATGGAAACCAACAGCGGCACCAGCGCCACCGCCCGCCATTCGGTGAGAAAGCCAATCAGCACGCCGAAACCGACCAGCAGCGCGAACGTCGCATAGGCCCGGTAGAACGGGCCGGCGATGGTGCGCCAGCTGCCGGTGAAACTGAACTGGCGGTCGCCGTACCAAGTGTTGGAGTAGCGGTAGCGCCAGAGGTCGGCGGACATGAACGGGTAGGCGAGCCCAGCGCTGGCGACGACCGCCAGCGACCACAGGAACTGCCGGGTGGCATAGACCCAGGCATTGCCCTTCTGGTCGAAGCGGATGCCGCGCCACAGGGTGCGCGACAGGCGGAAGTCGCGGCCGCGGTAGCTGGCATAGCCGAACAGGAACCAGAACAACGCCGCGACGATGGCGTAACCAACCACGACCACGGTACCGACCTGGGTCGAGAGGTAGAAGAACACAATGTAGAGCGGCAGGAAGGTCGCCAGGGCGATCAGGAAGCCGATCAGCAGTTGCAACGGCGTGCCGGTGTACTCCAGCGCGTCGCCGTCGATGCTAGTGTGGTGCCAGTAGAACTGGCGCTTCATCGTGGTGACCCAGAAGCGATAGAGGCCGAGAGTCGGAAACATCAGGAGGTAGCCGCCGACCAGCCGCCAGAACAGTTCGGCGCGTGTGCCGGTGAACTTGGCCGGAACGCGGCTGAGCCTCACGTCGCCGAACATTGTTGTAATACTTGCCACGTGACCGCCCCCTCAGCCGGCGGCATGTTGCGATGACCGTGACGTTATTGGCAAGCGGCAAGCAATTGCCGCTGCTCAGTATTTACGGATAGAGCCGCTGCCGGCTCCAGGCGCCGTCGGGCAGGGTACGGGTGAAGCGGACCCTGTCGTGCAGGCGATTGGCGCCATCCTTCCAGAACTCCATCACCTGCGGGATCACCCGGAAGCCCGACCAGTAGGCCGGCCGGTTCACCGGCTCGTCCTCGCCAAAGCTCTTCTTCAGCGTCTCGACCCGCTCCAGCAGGGTGTAGCGATTGGCGAGCGGCCGGGATTGCTTGGATGCGTGGGCGCCGATCTGGCTGACCCGGGCGCGGGTGGAGAAATAGGCGTCGGCTTCCTTGTCGGCCACCACTTCCACCGGACCGCGCACCCGGATCTGCCGGCGCAGCGTCTTCCAGTGCATGACGAAGGCGGCCTTGGGGTGGGCGAGCAGCTCGCGGCCCTTGTCGCTATCGAAATTGGTGAAAAAGCAGAAGCCACGGGCGTCGCGCTGGTTCAGCAGCACCATGCGCACATCGGGCAGGCCGTCGGCATCGACGCTGGCCAGCGCCATGGCGTGCGGGTCGTTCGGCTCGCTTTCCTGGGCCGCGGCGAACCATTCTTCGAACAACGAGCAGGGGTCGATCGGCGCGGTATCCGAATCGTCGAACAGCCGCTCGGTAAGTGTCGTTGCCGGCATGGTTTTACCCTCATGACGCGCCAGTCTGGACAAGCCCGGAGCGCATGGCCATATAGGATGGCGCGGGCCGCGAAAGCAAATCCCAACCCGCCCCGAATTGAAGGAACCCATGCGCGACCCGTATACCGTGCTCGGGGTGCCGAGGTCCGTCACTGAAAAAGACCTCAAGTCCGCCTATCGCAAGCTCGCCAAGGCGCATCACCCCGACCAGAACCAGGATGACCCGAAGGCGCACGCCAAGTTCGCCGAGATTTCGTCCGCCTATGATTTTCTCTCCGACAAGGAGAAGCGCGGCAGCTTTGACCGTGGCGAAATCGACGCCGACGGCAACCCGCGTTTTGCCGGCTTCAACCGCAGCGGCGGCGCGCGCCCGGGCGCAGGGGCCGGCGCCGGCGGTTTTTCGGCCGAGGACATCCTCAAGGAATTCATGTCCGGCTTCGGCAACCAGCAGCGCGAACCGACCCGCGGCGCCGGCGGCAGGCAGAGCTGGGACCCGTTCACCGGTGCCTCAACCGGTGGCTTCCAGGGCGGCCGCAGCACCAGCATGGGCGGCGAAGACATCAACGCCACCGTCACGGTGACGCTCGAGGAAGCACACACCGCCGGTAGCGTGCCGCTGCGCATGCCGACCGGCAAGGTGCTGAACGTCAAGCTTCCCGAGAAGGTCGAGGAAGGCCAGCAGATCCGGCTCAAGGGCCAGGGACACCCCTCGCCCTATGGCGGCTCACCCGGCGACGCCATCGTCACGGTGAAGTTCGAGCGCCACAAGCAGTTCCGCCGCGATGGCGCAGACCTGCGCGTCGACGTGCCGATCACGCTCTACGAGGCGGTGCTCGGCGGCAAGGTGCGCGTCCCGACCCTCGACGGCTCGGCCGAACTGAACCTGCCGCCCTCGGTGAACACCGCCAAAGCACTGCGGCTCAAGGGCAAGGGCCTCCACGGCGCCGGCGACCTCTACGCCACGCTCAGGGTGGTGCTGCCCGAACAGGGCGACCCCGACCTCGAAAGCCTGATGCGCTTCTGGCGCGACCAGAAGCCGTACAAGGTGCGCGACAACTAGGGCGCGACTTCGCGCCCGACAGCCTTGCGGCTTCGGTAGATTCAAAGAACGGCGGGTTCCGGCGCGGCTTTGGCCACGCGGGTCGTCCGCAAATGAAACGGCCGTCGCCACGCCGGAACCGTTCGGAGTTTTTGCGGGGACCACAAGGAAGCGGCCTGCTCCCCCAGCATGAGAGCTCGGGGACGGCAGCCGGGTGCTCATAGTCGCGGCCGCCGGGAGACGGCTCCCCCAGCACCGAAGTCCCCCACCAGCCGTCCGTACGCGACTGCGCCCTGTGGGTGACGGGAGCGAGAATCGCATGGCGTGGAGGCGGGGGGATAAGTGGGTGCAGATTTTCACGGGCATTGTGGCTGCGGCCACCCCCACCCAGCTTCGCTACGGCTCCGCCTAGCTGCGCTACCCTCCCCTTAGGGGGAGGGGGACGCAAGAACCGAGAGCTCTCAGTCGGATCTCCCTCCCCCTTGTGGGGAGGGATCAAGGGTGGGGGTGCGACACGCTCCGGCGGTGCGGGGGCGAGATGGCCGCTACGCTGCCACCGCCGCGACTTCGGACATTGCCCGCTTCAGGGCCGCGAGGCAGGTGGGGTCGATTGCCGTGCCGGCGTCGGCGTCCATGATGGCGAAGGCCTTCGAGACCGGCATGGCGGCCCGGTAGGGCCGTTCGGCGGTCAGGGCGTCGAAAATGTCGGCAGTGGTGACGATGCGGGTTTCGAGATCGATGGCGGCGGCATCGAGGCCGCGGGGATAGCCTTTGCCGTCGAGCCGCTCGTGATGGGCGCCGGCGACCCGGGCCAGATCCGCGAAGGCGCCGATGCGCTTGAGGATGGTCTCGCCGAGGGCCGGGTGCCGGCGGATCGCCGCCCATTCCTCGTCGTCGGGCTTGCCCGGCTTGTCGAGGATCTGATTGGAGACGCCAAGCTTGCCGATGTCGTGCAGCAGCGCGGCGCGTTTCAGCCAGCGGCGGCGCTCGTCGGAAAAGCCGAACTGCTCGGCGATCAGGTCGGCAAACAGCGCCACCCGGTCGCTGTGGCCGCTGGTGTAGGGGCTCTTGGCGTCGACCACCTTGGCAAAGGCGGCGGCAATATCGTCGAGATAGTCGTCGTCGAGGCGGATCGAGCGCTTCTGCGGTTCGAGCGCAATCACCCACTCCTCGAGGTCGGGCGCGGCGAGCGTGGTCCAGAACTGCGCATCGGCGGCGATGCGGAGGAACAGCGCGGCGTGCTCGGGGTCGAACCAGGTGCCGGCGCGGCGCTCGACCTCCTGCATGGCGGCTTCGGGGCCGGCGCTCATGAAGAACACATCAACCACCTGGGCGAGCAGTGCGATCCGCGCCAGTGGCGAGATTTCGGCGCCAGTCCGCCCGAGCGGCTTGCCATTGCCGTTCCAGTGCTCGTCGAGATCGAGGATGGCGCCGGCCACGGCCTCCGAGAAGCGCATCTGCCGGGCGATCTCGGCGCCGCGGGTGCAACGCGTCTCGATCAGCTCGCGGGCGATCTCGCCGCCATGCATGGCGATGTGGACGATGGAGCGGAAGCGGGCGGCGAGACCCGCCTTCAGCCCGGTATGGGCGAGCACGAAGCGCAGGATCTGCGGCAGCGCATCGTCGACCTGCTTGAAGCCATGCTTGAAGCTCAGGTCGTCGGCCAGATAGAGCTGGCAGATGCGGGCCGCGTTGGAGCTGCAGCCGACATCCTTGAGCAGCAGCGCATAGTAGAGGTCGCCGAGCGTCGCTGTGTCGAAGCCGAGCGCCTCGCCCAGCTGCATGCCGATCCAGCAGCAGCGCACGCCGTGGCCGACGGGCTGGCCCTCGGTGATGTCGAGCGCGTGGCTCAGCGCGCTCACCAGTTCGGCGAGGCCGATCTGTTCACCGACGGGTTGTTGGCCGGGATCGCGCAGCATGGGCGCATTCCGCCCAGATAGGTATTAACGCTTAGTTGGTATGATAACAGGACTTCGCGGCCTGCCGATCACGATTGCGGGCGCGGTGCGGCCGCCCGCTTCAGGCGATCGTTGATGGCTTCGCCGAGGCCCTTGCGCGGAATGGGCGCGACGGCGATGCGCGTGGCGCCTTCATCGAGCTGGTGCAGCATCGAGAACAGATTGCGGGCAGCTTCGCGCAGGTCGCCCGATGGCGAGAGGTTGGCGCCGGCGGGACCGGGGCCGAAGCCGAGCCAGGTTTCGCCGGGCTCTGGCCGGTCGGCATCGAGGCGCAGGGTGGCGTTCGGCGCGTAGTGGCTGGCGAGCATCCCCGGCGCAGCAATGGCTGCATCGTGCTTTGCCACAGCCACTGGCTGGCCGATTGCCGCTTCGATCTCGTCGCGCGGCAGGGCACCGGCGCGGAGTTGCGTCACCACATCGCCCTCGACGGCGAGGATGGTCGACTCCACGCCCGCCTGCGAAGCGCCGCCCTCGAGCACCGGCACCGCGCCGCCGAAGGAGCGCTCGACCTGCGCTGCCGTCGTCGGGGACAGTTTGCCGGAGCGGTTGGCCGACGGGGCAGCCAGCGGTCGGCCGGTGGCGCGGATCAGTTCGAGCGCCAGTGGGTGCGCCGGGATGCGGATGCCGACGGTGTCGAGACCTGCGGTCACGAGGTCCGAGAGCCCGGCTTCCGGGCGCCTCGACAGCACCAGGGTCAGCGGGCCGGGCCAGAACTCGGCCAGTTTCCGCGCCATCGGGCTGAAGCTGACAAAGCTCTCCGCCATCTGGAGATCGGCGACATGGACGATCAGCGGATTGAAGCGCGGCCGGCCCTTGGTCTCATAAATCTTCAGCACCGCATCGGAGTTAGTCGCGTCGGCGCCGAGCCCATAGACCGTCTCGGTGGGGAAGGCGACGAGCTCGCCGGCACGCAGACGCGCCGCGAGGTTTGGCAGATCGGATGCAGAATGAACGGCGTTGGCCATGGCGCGAGGTTTGACAAGCTCGTGAGCACAACGTCAAGCTATTGGGGCAGCGACAGTTCCCGAGCCCATGGCCACCCTTCTCGTCTCCCAGCCGAATTTCGAAAGCCACGCCACCCCTACGGGGCACCCCGAGCGGCCCGACCGCATCCGTGCGGTCGAGGAGGCGCTGAGCGCCGACCGCTTCGCCCGGCTGGTCCGCCGCGAGGCGCCATCGGGCGACCTGACGCTGGCCGAGCTGGTGCATGACGCCAATTACCTCAGCATCCTGACCCGGGCTCGCCCGGCTGAGGGGATCGGGCAGATTGACGAGGACACGTTCATCTCGTCGCGCTCGCTGGAGGCGGCATCGACCGCGCTCGGCGGCGGGCTGGCGGCGCTCGAGGCGGTGGCGCTGGGCGAAGTGCGCAATGCCTTCTGTGCGGTGCGTCCACCGGGGCACCACGCCGAAATTGACCGGCCGATGGGGTTTTGCCTGATCAACTCGATCGCGGTGGTGGCGCGCGAGGCGCAGCGCAAGTTCGGGGCCGAGCGGGTAGCGATCGTCGATTTCGACGTCCACCACGGCAACGGCACCGAGGATATCTTCAAGGACGACCCGACGGTGTTCTACGCCTCGAGCCACCAGATGCCGCTTTATCCCGGCACCGGCGCGCCGAGCTTTGTCGGCGTCGGCAATATCTGCAACGCGGCGCTGTCAGCCGGGAGCGGCGGTGAGGAGATGCGCGCGGCCTACACCGACCGGATCCTGCCGGCGCTGGAAGCGTTCCGGCCCGATTTCCTGCTGGTCTCGGCCGGCTTCGATGCCGACTATCGCGACCCGCTGGCCGGACTCAACTGGCACCCCGAGGACTTTGCCTGGGTGACCGAGCGGCTGGTGGATGTCGCCGAGCGGGTGTGCGAGGGGCGGCTGGTGTCGATGCTCGAGGGTGGCTACGACCGCCATGGGCTTGCCACCGGCGCCGCCGCGCATGTTGAAATGTTGATGGCCGCAAGCTAGCAACAGTTCTCATCGAAGGAACTGCCATGTCCGATTCCCCCGCCACCGCCGACGACATCAAGCTGATGAGCTTCGAGGCGGCGTTGCGCGAACTCGAGGGCATCGTCGGCAAGCTCGAAAGCGGCCAGGCGCCGCTGGCCGAGTCGATCGCCATCTACGAGCGTGGCGAAGCGCTGAAGGCGCATTGCGAGGCGCTGCTGAAGCAGGCGGAGATGCGGATCGAGAAGATCACGCTGCGCAACGGGCAGGCCACTGGCATCGAGCCGCTCGACCCGCAGTGAGCTTCACGCCTCGGTGAGTGCGCGACAATGACACGCGCCAAGCTGTGCCGGCTGGCGCTATAAGGCGCCAACTCATCTGGGCAGAACATCATGGCCGACACTTCCTCACCGGCGCTGGCGCGCTTCCGCATCATCCTCTGGACGCTGGTCGTCGTCGCCGCGCTCGGCGCCACGGCGCTGTTCATCTTCCGGCCGCCGACGGCGCCGCTCGGCGTCACCGGCAAGCCGTTCACCATGGAATCGACGCTGGGCGGCGAGTTTACCGAGGCGAGCCTCAAGGGCATGCCAAGCCTCGTGTTCTTCGGCTACACCCACTGTCCCGACGTTTGCCCGACGACGCTGGCAGAATCGACGGCGTGGCGGGAAGCACTGGGCCTGAAGCCCGAGCAGCTGCGCACCATCTTCGTCACGGTCGACCCCAAGCGCGACACCAAGGAAGTGCTGGCGGACTACCTGGGCTCGTTCCCCGGCACCATCGGCCTCGTCGGCACCGACGAGCAGACCACCGCGGTGAAGGCGACGTTCGGCGCGGCGTCGGAGACCACCGAGCCCGACGCCGACGGCTTCTATCTCGTCAACCACACCGCCTCGGTGTTCCTGATCAACAAGGACGGCAATTTCGAAGGCACCATTGCCTACGGCGAGCCCACGGACACGGCCGTCGCCAAGGTCAAGAAGCTCATCGCCTCGTGAGTGAACGCACCCGGCTCGACCAGGCACTGGAGGCGCGTGGTCTCCTGCCCAGCCGGGCCCGGGCACGTGATGCGATCCTGCGCGGCACGGTGAGGGTGAACGGCGTCGTCGCAACGAAGCCCAACCAGCAGGTGGCGGCTGCGGACAGCATCGCGCTCGACGACCCGGCTGCGGCCTATGTGTCGCGCGCGGCGCTGAAGCTGGTCGCCGGGCTCGATGCTGGCGCGATCAACCCGGCGGGTCGAATCTGCCTCGATCTCGGCGCCTCCACCGGCGGCTTCACCCAGGTGCTGCTGGAGCGCGGTGCCAAGCGGGTCTACGCCGTCGATGTCGGGCACGACCAGCTGCAGGAGCGGGTGAAGGCCGATCCGCGCGTCGTCTCGCTGGAGGGCGTCAACGGTCGCGACCTGACTAGGGAGATGATCCCCGAGCCGATCGAACTGATCGTCTCAGACGTGAGCTTCGTCTCGATCCTCAAGGTGATCGACCCGGTGCTGGCACTTGCCGCTCCACGGGCCGATGCAGTGATGCTGATCAAGCCGCAGTTCGAGGTGGGGCGCGACAATATCGGCAAGGGCGGCATCGTCACCGACGAGGCGGCGATCGCCGAGGCGGTCGAGCGGGTCATCGCCCATCTGGCGCAGGCGGGCTGGGACCAGATTTTCGCCGTCGCTTCGCCGATCGCCGGAGGCGATGGCAATCGCGAGATCGTCGCGGGGTTTCGCCGCCGGGCTTAGACCGCGGGGTGGCCGAACAGCTTGGCCATGAAATGGGTATGCGGCGCGGCGCGCGCCTTGAAGCGGTGGCCGCGCACCTCGCGGTCGAGCACCTTGATGCCGCGCCGCGGATCGCGCTCGAACACCAGCCGGGTGTGCGGCGAGATGCCGAGGCGCAGCTCGGCGCCGCGGTCCAGTCGTCGCCGGTCCGGGCCGAAATAGTCCTTGGTTTCGATATAGACCTGCTCGTCATGCAACTGGCCGGCCAGCCGCTCGGCCAGTTCGTCGCGCCGCGCCGGCAGGCTGATGACGTCGTCGAAACCGAAGCGGACGTAGCGCACCACCGTCTCGGCCGCCCGGTCAGCGGTGAACAGGATGATCGGCGAATAGCAGAGTTTTGAGCCCCGCTCCTCGCGGATCGCCGTGATGGTGTCGATCAGCTCCTCGTCCCGCATCCGGTAGTCGAGGAAGAAATAGGTGATCGCGGTGCCCGGGCGGCCCGCCTGGTTGCTGCCGCCGTAGCCGGAGATCACCTCGCCAAAACCGAGGTGATGGGCGGCGGTTTCCAGCGCCAGGCTATCGCGGAGATTGGCAGCCATGACGTACGCGCGGCAGGACTCGAACATCGGACGACCCTCAGCAGTGTCAGTGCGACCGCTTAGTCATCTCGCGCTTACCCGTAGAAATAGTCCAGCAAGAGCAATGGCTTACGGCCGATGCTCATAGCAAGCGCCTCGCCGCGGACGCGGTCAATGCGCACTAGCGCGTGGTCCGCGCCGACAATTTTCGCGATACTAAGTGCCGTCCGCAACGACGTGCGGAGTGACGCGGAGCGGGCTCAGTAGCCGATGCCGCCCTCGCGCCCGGTCTGGCCCCGGTGGCGCAGGAAATGGTCGGCCAGCACCACCGCCATCATCGCCTCGCCGATCGGCACGGCGCGGATGCCGACGCACGGGTCGTGCCGCCCCTTGGTGATGACTTCGGTGTTCTCGTTGTGCGTCGTCACCGTCTGGCGCGGCGTGATGATCGACGAGGTCGGCTTCACCGCGAAGCGGCAGACGATCGGATCGCCGTTGGAAATGCCGCCGAGTATGCCGCCTGCCTTGTTCGAGGTGAAGTACGGCCCGGCATTGCCGGCGCGCATCTCGTCGGCGTTCTCGGTACCGGTGAGTTCGGCCGCCTCGAAGCCGGCACCGATCTCGACCGCCTTTACCGCGTTGATCGACATCATCGCCGAAGCGAGGTCGGCGCTCAGCTTGCCGTAGATCGGCGCGCCCCAGCCGGGCGGCACGCCCTCGGCCACTACCTCGATCACCGCGCCCACCGAGTTGCCGGCCTTGCGGATGCCGTCGAGATAGACTTCCCACTCCTTGGCGGCGACCGGGTCGGCGCAGAAGAAGGGGTTCTGGTCCACCTCGGCCCAATCGAAGCGCGAATAGTCGATCTTGTGCGGGCCGATCTGCACGAGGCTGGCACGCACCGTGACATTGGGGATCACCAGCCGTGCCACTGCACCAGCCGCCACCCGCGCCGCGGTCTCGCGGGCCGAGGCGCGGCCCGAGCCCTTGTAGTCGCGGATGCCGTATTTCTGGTGGTAGGTGAAATCGGCGTGGCCCGGACGGTACTTGTCCTTGATCTCAGAATAGTCCTTGGAGCGCTGGTCGGTGTTCTCGATCATCAGCGAGATCGGCGTACCGGTGGTCTTCAGCAACCCGTCGCGCTCGTCCTCGAAGGCGCCGGAGAGGATGCGGACCTGATCGTCCTCGCGCCGCTGCGTGGTGAAGCGCGACTGCCCGGGCTTCCGCCGATCGAGATCGCGCTGGATCGCCTCGACCGAGATCGGCAGGCCCGGCGGGCAACCATCAACCACCACGCCAAGCGCCGGCCCATGGCTTTCGCCCCAGGTGGTGAAACGGAACAGGTGACCGAAGGTGTTGAAGCTCATGAGGGTGCCCCGGAGGATGTGGGGGTTCTAGGGGCGGCTGCGTTGGCGGTCAATCGAGCCAGTTCTCGACCTTTAGTCCCGGCACCCGCGAGAACTCACCAATGTTGGCAGTGACGAGGGTCAGGCCCAAGGCAAGCGCATGAGCGGCGATGAAAATGTCGTTGGGCCCAATTGGCCTTTCGGCGGCCTCCAACACGGCGCAAACCTCGGCGTACAACTCCTCGGCCGGATGGTCGAAAGGCAGAACGGGCACAAGCGCGGTGAAGTCCGTGATCTTGTTCCAGATCCTGTCGGACCTAACCTTCCTTGCCCCGAACCGTAGCTCGGCGGCCGTCACTATGCTGATGCAAGCCACGCCGGCCGGCTGCTGCACGAGGCGAGTTGCCACCCTACCCGCGGGATTCTTGATCACTTCCGACACTATGTTCGTGTCGAGCATGAGCTCGAAGCTCATTCGAGGTCGACGTCGCGCAACGGCGGCAGGTCGCTGTCATCGATATCTGGAAAGTCCGGCTCAGGCTCCCAACTCTCGAGAAGCTCGCGTAGTGTGGTTCTCGGGCGTACCGGCTCTAGAATGAGCAGATTGCCTTCCTTACGGATGGTCGCTTCATTGCCAGGCAGCTCGAACTCTGCCGGGATGCGAACTGCCTGATTGCGACCATTTCGAAACAGGCTGACTTTGCGCGCTTGAGACACCGGACTCTCTCCTGGCATATGCCAAGACATCTGCCATCTTCTCGCGGCTTTCAATCGCCAGGTTCACTGCAGCTGCTCACGCACCGCCGAGCACCTTGCTCAGGACCACGCTGCGATAGTTGGTGTGCTGCCACTGCGCCTGCTCGATGAAGCGGTAGCCGAGCCGGGTGTACCACTCGACGAGGTGAAGCGCCGGCTCTGCCGTGTCGAGCGCCAGCTCGCGGGCACCGGAAGCGAGGGCGCGCGCCTCGACATGTGCAATCAGGCGCCGTCCGAGGCCGTTGCTCTGCAGTCCCGGCTCGACGGCGAACTGGCCGAACGAGGCGACATCGGGCCGGTTGTACCAGGGGCTGCCACTGGTACGGGCGGCGTCGCGAAACAGAATGGTCCCGCAGATCGAACCGTCAGCCACCGCGACGAAGCACTCGCCCTGGGCGATCCGCTTCTCCGTCACGTCGACACCCTGGTGCGTCGCCCAGAAGCGCAGACCCATGCCGGCGAGGCGTGCATAAGCGCGGTGCAGCAGTTCGGTTAGCTCCGCGGCTGAGTCCGTGGCGAGCCAGGGCCGGATCGAGATGTTGTCCATGACTCTAGTCTGCCTGTTTCAGGTACGGCCGCATCGCGCGGGCCATGTCGCCGGCCATTTCGATGCGGCGGATCCATTGCAGTGGGTCGTGGTCGTAGCTGTCGGCGGCGGCGCCGTACTCGTCGATGGTGCGGTACATGAGACCGTGCGCCGCGGCGTAGCTGACGCGATGGCCGAGTTGCTCGGCCAGCAGCGGCCACTCGACGTCGTTGGCGATGCTGTCGATGCGGCTGTGGGCGACAATGTCGCTGGCGGCGGCGCGGTCCATGCGGCGCACGGCGAACAGCAGGTCGGCCGGGCGACCGGTCAGGAGTTCATAGGCGCGGTTGACCGGTGTCTCGGTGTCGCGCAGCCGCTGCGGCACGGCCGCCATCGCCTCCGGAGTACGGCCGATGATCAGGAACTGCGCCTCCGGCTGCCCGGTCAGCACCTTGCCCATCTCGGCGGCATCGGCATCGATCCAGCGCAGCACGTGGTCCATGTCGGAATAGAGCACGCGGTCGGCGTCGCCTTCGAGCGCCAGTGCCACCGCGTTGCGCCGCGCCAGCCCGATGATCGCCTCACCTGTCGGATGTGAGGCGACGCGGGCACCGAGTGCCTCGGCCAGGGCCGTCGCGACGCGCGGGTCGGTGGCCTCGGTCAGGCTGGCGGCGAAGTCGTAGAACATCCGGCGCAGCGCGGGAGCGGCGGCGCGGATCGGCTCGACGAGCTTGCCTTCGGTGTCGTGGATGATGGTGGCGAATGCAGTCGACATCCGCCCCGTCTCAATCGTCCCAGCTGTGGCCGGCCGGGTAGACCACGCTCTTGCCGTCGATGAAGTGCACCACCGAATCCTGCGGCGGGAACCAGTTGACCGCGCGCTCGGCCGGGAAATCCTCGATCAGGCGGCGGAGAATGCGGAGGATGCCGCCATGGGCAACGATGATAGCCGGTCCCTTGAGGGTATCGGCGGCGAAGCTACGGACGCGCTGCGCCACATCCTCATAGCTTTCGCCGGAGGGCGGGCGGAAATCCCAGAAGCTGGCGTCGCGTTCGCCGGCGATCGCCATCTCGCCCGAGCTCAGCTCGGTGTGGAGCCGCCCCTCGTAGACACCGAATGACACCTCGACGAGCCGCTTGTCGTAGGCCACCTCGGGCAGCGGCACGGTGAAGGCCGAGCGGACGCGGGCCATGGTCTCGCGGGTGCGGCCGAGCGGCGAGGCGTGCCAGGCGAAATCGGTCGGGGCGCGGCCGGCGCGCTCGAGAATCTGCACCAGCAGCTTGCCGTTGAGATCGGCCTGGCCGCGGCCGATGTCGTTGAGCGGGATGTCCTTGGAGCCCTGGTAGCGCCCCTCGGCGTTCCAGTCGGTTTCGCCGTGACGGATGAAATAGAGTTCAGGCCAGTTCAGGGACATATCGACGCTCGGAAACAGAAGGGGCCGCCTTGCGGCAGCCCCGGGATAGATCAGGCGGTGGGCGCAGCAGCCGGCTCGTCATCGACATGCATGCCGATGATGTTGAAGCCGCAATCGACATACTGCACCTGGCCGGTGACGCCCGAGGCGAGGTCGCTGAGCAGGTACAGCGCGGCCGAGCCGACTTCTTCCTGGGTGACGTTGCGCTTCAGCGGCGCCGCCTTCTCCTGGAAGTGCAGCATGGTGCGGAGGCCGGAGATACCCGAGGCGGCGAGGGTCTTGATGGCGCCGGCCGAGATGGCGTTGACGCGGATGTTCTGCGGGCCGAGGTCATGCGCCAGGTAGCGCACCGAGGCTTCGAGCGCGGCCTTGGCGACGCCCATGACGTTGTAGTTCGGCACGTATTTCTCGGCGCCGTAGTAGGTCAGGGTCAGCAGCGAACCACCCGGGTTCAGCATAGCTTCGGCGCGCTTCGCCACGGCGGTGAACGAGTAGACCGAGATGTTCATGGTCAGTGCGAAGTTGTCGGCGCTGGTGTTGATGTAGCGGCCTTCGAGTTCTTCCTTGTTGGAAAAGCCGATGGCGTGGACGAGGAAATCCATCGTCCCCCACTTCTCCTTGAGCACGCGGAAAGTCTCGTCCATCGCGGCGTCCGAGGAGACGTCGCATTCGACCAGCGTGGTGACGCCGATCTCGGCGGCGAGCGGCTCGACGCGCTTCTTCAGCGCTTCGCCCTGGTAGGAGAAGGCGATCTCGGCACCCTGGTCGGCGAGGGCCTTGGCGATACCCCAGGCGATCGAGCGGTTGTTCGCCACGCCCATGATCAGGCCCTTCTTGCCGGCCATCAGACCCTGCGCCATCGTCGTACTCCTAAATGGAATGTCTCGTTGGGGCCGCTTGTCGCATAGCGACCCGTGACGGGCAAGTTCGCCCTTGCGCCAAGCGGGCCCGGGTCTATCTTCCCGCGCCATGACTACGCTGACCCCCAAAGAGATCGTCCGCGCGCTGAAGGCGCTGCTTGGTGAAGCCGGTACGCTGATCGTCGATCCGGGCGAGATGGCAAGCTACCTCACCGAGCCGCGGAAGCGCTTCCATGCCCCCGCCGTCGCCGTGGCGCTGCCGGGGAGAGTCGCAGCGCTGCAGGCACTCTGCCGCTGGGCCAATCAGCATCGCGTGCCGCTGATCCCGCAGAGCGGCAATACCGGCCTTGTCGGCGGTCAGGTGCCGGTGCGGGGCGACGAGGTGATCGTCAACCTCAGCCGCATCAACCGGGTGCGCGAGGTGAATGCGGCGGCCGGGCACATGACCGTCGAAGCCGGGCTGATCCTCGAAGAGGCGCACAAGGTGGCCGAAGCCGCCGGTGCGATCTTCCCGCTGTGGCTGGCGTCGCAGGGCTCGGCCCGCATCGGCGGGGTGCTGAGTTCCAATGCCGGCGGCGTGCAGGTGCTGGCCTATGGCAATGCGCGCGAACTCACCCTCGGCGTCGAGGCAGTGCTGGCCGACGGGCGGCTCTACAACGGCCTCAACGCGCTGAAAAAGGACAATACCGGCTACGATCTCAAGGACCTGCTGGTCGGGGCCGAGGGCACGCTCGGCTTCATCACCGCGGCGACGGTAAAGCTGTTCCCGGTGCCCGAGGCGCAGGAGACGGCGCTGATCAATGTCGCCGATCCCGGCGTGGCGCTGCAGCTGTTCTACCTGTTGCGCGAGCGCGCCGGTTCGCGGCTGACGGCGTTCGAGCTGATGAACCGGTTCGGCGTCGACCTGCAGCTGAAATATGGACTGCTGCCGCGCGATCCGACCGCCAGCGTTTCCCCGTGGTACGTGCTGGCCGAGGTGAACCGAATGAAGGGCGGGGCGCCCGGGGCGCTGCAGGCGGCGCTGGAGGAGGCGCTGGGCAGCGGGCTGGTCGGCGACGCCGTCGTCGCCGAATCCGAGGCCGATCGCACTCTGATGTGGGCGGCGCGCGAGCAGATGAGCGAGGTGCAATCGAAGGAGGGTGCCTCGATCAAGCATGATGTCTCGGTGCCGATCGGCGCGGTGCCGCAGCTTCTCGCCGAAGGCACTGCCGCGGTGGAGCGCGCCATTCCCGGCGTGCGGGCTTGCCCGTTCGGCCACATGGGCGACGGCAATATCCACTTCAACTTCAGCCAGCCGGAGGGCGCCGACCCCAAGGCCTTCATGGCGCGCGAGGCGGATGCCAATGCGGCGGTCTACGAGGTGGTGCGGAAGCTCGGCGGCTCGGTTTCGGCCGAGCATGGCATCGGGCAGCTGAAGTCCGCGCTGCTGCGGGCCGTGAAGGACCCGGTGGCGCTCGACATGATGCACGCCATCAAGGCGGCGCTCGACCCCAACGGCATTCTCAATCCGGGCAAGGTGCTCTAGGCAGGTCACCCGGAGGTGCCTTGTTGACGGCTTGCCGCCCGCGTCCCATCTGACGCGGATGCTGCTCGATATCGGATTTCTCGACGACGCCACCCGGCCCGCGCCCATCAAGCTCGAAGGCCTGACGGAGGCGCAGCGCGCGCCTGGCCTGCACCTCAAAGAAGTGCACGACCACCTGCGCGACAACATGAAGACGCTTGCCGTGCTGATCGACCGTGCCGCGGCCGGCGAAGTCGGTGCCCGCGAAGCGACCGATCAGGCCGCCAACCTCGCCATGCTCGCCAACTACCGGCGCTTCGGCAACCTCTGCGGCCAGCACTGCAACATCGTCAACGTCCACCACTCGATCGAGGACGAGGCGATCTTCCCGGCGATCGCCGCGCAGGGCGCCGGCTTCAAGGCGATCGCCGACCGGCTGCGAGCCGAGCATGTGGTGGTGCACGAGCTGCTGGTGCGGCTGATCGATGCGCTCGGTGAGCTGGCGCCGGAGCCCGGCCCGAGCCGCTTCGCCGATACGCTCGAGATCTATCGCGCGCTCGAGCGGGTACTGCTCAGCCACCTCGGCTACGAGGAAGAGGCGATCGGCGACGCGCTGGGCGCGTTCGAGATCTTCTAGAACAGGTCGAGCTGCCCGCCACCGCCGGCGGCGACCTTCTTCTTCGGCTTCGCGGTAGCGGCAGCCTCGGCTTCCGCTTCCGCTTCGGTGAGCCGCCGGATCAACTCCGGCCCGTCGGCATCGGCGCGGCCGACCGCCTTGCTCACCGGGTGATACTTCAGCGACCCCCGCGGCAGCGGCAAGGCCAGTTGGCGGGCGGCGGCGATGTCGAAGTCGCGAGTATTGAGCCACATGTCGACGGCGTCGCCCCGCAGCATGGCCGGCATGCGGTCATAGACCGAGCTGATCTCGAGATTGGGCTCGACCGTGACGATGCAGGCGGTGTCGATCTCCTCGCCGTTCGGGCCGGCCCAGTTCGAATAGAGCCCGGCGAAGATCATGGGGGAATCGTCCTCCATGGTGATGTAGTAGGGCTGCCGCTTGCCGTCCGGCCCCTTCATCCACTCGTAATAGCCGGAGGCCGGTACGATGCAGCGCGAGTGGCGCACCGCGTCGCGGAACGACGGCTTTTCCGCCATGGTCTCGGCCCGGGCGTTGATCAAGAGCGAGAACTCCCTCGGGTCTTTCACCCAGTTCGGTACGAAGCCCCAGCGCACCAGCTGGATGGTGCGGCGCCCAGACTGCTCCCACACCACCGCGATCGGCCGGGTCGGGGTGATGTTGTAGCGCGGCGGAAAGTCGATCTTGTTGAGCAGGTTGAACAGCTCGACCATCGTTTCCGGCGGCAAGGTGGTGGCGTAGCGTCCGCACATAGTTGAGGCTCCAGTCACCGCTTAGTTAGGCACTTGCCGCGACGAGGACAAACCACAATCATCGGTTTATGCCCGAGACAAAACCGCCCCCCAATGCCGCCAGCGTCGCGCTCATCGATCGCGACAAGGTGCTGCTGATCCAGCGGGCCCGGAAGCCGTATTTCGGCATGTGGAGCCTGCCAGGCGGGCGGCTGGAGCCGGGCGAAACGCCCGAGCAGGCGGCAGAACGGGAGATCATGGAGGAGGTAGGCCTGCGGGTCTGGCGGCTGCATCCGATCCGGCGGATGTTCCTCGGCGAAGGGCGGTTCGTGCTGCAGGTCTATGCCACCGAGGCGTTCGAGGGGGAGATCGTCGTCTCAGATGAAGTCAGCGACTGGCGCTGGGTGCGCGGCGACGAGATCGGCGGCATGTACACCACGCCCGACCTCGGCGAGGTTGTGGCCGGCGCCTTCCGGGTCTTCGATCGCAGTTGAGGCCTCGGGGCGTTTCGCCTAAGGATCAAGGCATGCGCCTCCGCCCGCTTCGCACTGCTCTCATTGCCCTGCTGCTGGCGGTTGCTCCGGCACGGGCTATCGATCCGCCGTACCAGGCCGAGATGGAGCGGCTCTCCGAGATCCTTGGGAGCCTCTATTTCCTCAATCCGCTGTGCAAACCCGCCGCCAGTTCCGACTGGCGCGGCGAGATGGCCGACCTGATCACGCTCGACGAGCCCGACGATGATAGGAAGCAGCGGCTGACCGGCGCGTTCAACGCTGGCTACGAGGCCTATGCGCGGCTCTATCGGGTATGCACGGTGTCAGCCGAACAGGCGATGTCGCGGCTGCTCGTCGAGGCCGAGAAGACCGCCCGGGATATCCACTCACGCTACGCTGAGTGATCCGCCCCATGTGGGGTTAACAATAATTGCAGAGTGCATATTAACCTTTTGGAGACGGATGGGGCGCGCTGCCCGTCGGAGCGTGCTACGGCCGAGAGCATGAAACTCTCCAAGACCCTCAAGGGTGACAACGGTAGCATCGAGCGTCTCGCCGAGGCGGAGCGCGAAGAGCGCCAGGTTGCGCTTGAGTACATTGCCGAGGCCTGGAACACCGCCGAGGACGACGGTATCGCCACGCAGGCGCTGGCCCATGCCTCGCTGTTCGCCGCGATCACCTCGCTGGTCGAGCATCACGGAGAAACGGCGATCGCCGAGCTGATTGCCACCCTGCCCGACCGTATCCAGGCCGGCGAATACAGCCTCAACCGCTCGCTGCAGTAAGCCTCAGAGCGCTTCGAGGAACCGCATCGGCTGCCCGATGCTCGGCGTCACCAGCTCGCCCTGCCACATCACTTTGTTGCCGCGGACGATGGTGCCGACCGGCCAGCCCGTGACCGTTACCCCATCGTAGGGCGTCCAGCCGGCGCGGCTTTTCACCCACTCGTTGGTGATGGTTTCGCGCCGCTTCAGGTCCACAACCGTCAGGTCGGCGTCGTAGCCCACGGCGATGCGGCCCTTGTTGGCGATGCCGAACAGCCGATTCGGGCCGTGGCTCGACATGTCGACGAAACGCTCGAGGCTCATCCGCCCGGCATTGATGTGATCGAGCATGATCGGCACCAGCGTCTGCACGCCGGTCATGCCGGAGTGCGACTGCGGGTAGGGATGATCCTTTTCCTCGCGGGTGTGCGGCGCGTGATCGGAGCCCAGCACGTCGGCGACGCCGTTGTGCACACCGGCCCAGATGCCCTCGCGATGCGCCTTGTCGCGCACCGGCGGGTTCATCTGCGCGTAGGTGCCAAGGCGGGTGTAGGCGGTTTCGTCCAGCGTCAGGTGATGCGGCGTCACCTCGACGCTCGCCACATCCTTGTGCGCAGCCAAAAACACCATCTCCTCGGCGGTCGAGATGTGGAGGATGTGGACGCGCTTGCCGGTCTTCCGCGCCAGCGACACCAGTCGGCGGGTCGAGAGCATCGCCGCCTCCGGGTCGCGCCACACCGGGTGCGAGGAGGGATCGCCGGGGACACGCAGAGGCTTCCGCTCCTCGAGCCGGTACTCGTCTTCCGAATGGAAGGCGGCGCGGCGCGAGATCGCATTGAGAATCGCCTCGACTCCATCGTCGTCGGGCACCAGCAGCGAGCCGGTGGACGAGCCCATAAACACCTTCACCCCGGCGCAGCCGGGCAGGCGCTCGAGTTCGGGCAGTTGCGCGACGTTGTCGTGCGTGCCGCCGATGTAGAAGGCGAAATCGCAGTGCATGCGGCGGGTGCCGAGGCGGATCTTTTCCTCGAAGGTTTCGCGCGTGGTGGTCAGCGGGTTCGTGTTGGGCATCTCGAACACGCCGGTGACACCGCCCATCACCGCCGAGAGCGAACCCGTTTCGAGATCTTCCTTATGGGTCAGCCCCGGCTCACGGAAATGCACCTGGGTATCGATGACGCCGGGGAGCACGTGCAGGCCAGTGCAATCGACCACTTCGCCCGCTGACGCCGCGCCGAGATTGCCCAGCGCGACGATGCGCCCGTCGTTCACCGCGATGTCGGTCTGGTGCACCCCGTCATGGTTCACCACCGTGCCGTTCTTGAAGATCGTCTCGTACTGCGCCATGTCTCTAGTCCGCCTGCCTCTCGGCGGGTGTAGCGGAACCGTCCCATGCCCACAATCCTCCGTCCGTCCCGTGCCGCCTTCCGGTTTTCCGGTCCCGAGGCGCAGAAACTGCTGTTCGACGTGGTGACCGGGCGCCTGCTGGCCGAACCCGGCCCGGCCGTGTGGTGGGCGCTGCTGTCGCCGCAGGGAAAGGTGCAGGCCGAGGGTTTGAGCGGCTGGGCCGAGGAGGCGTTCTGGCTCGATGTCGATGCCTCGGTCGCGGACGCCTTCCTCAAGAAGATGAAGCTCTACCGCCTCCGCGCCCAGGTGCAGATCGACGATCTGCGCGAGACCCATTCGGTCGGCTGGAGCTTTGACGGCTGGACTGAAGGCATTGTCCACGCCGATCCGCGCGGCCTCGGCGAGCGGGTGATTGCCGAGAAAACCGCCACCACCGGCTGGCTGCCGGCCGACGATACGTTCGCCACGCACCGGATCAGCGCCGGCATCCCCGAGCAGGGCTCGGATTTCGGCATCGACCAGAATTTTGCCCACGATATCGGGCTCGACCTGCTCGACGGCATCGACTTCATCAAGGGCTGCTATATCGGCCAGGAAGTGGTGAGCCGGATGAAGCATCGCGGCACCGCCCGCCGCCGCCCGGTGGTCGTCTCGGGCATCGACGCGCCGGCCGGTACCCCGGTGGTCGCGGCCGGCCGCGATGCCGGCCCGATCGGCGAGGTGGTCGATGGCCGCGCCGTGGCGATCCTCCGGCTCGACCGCATCACCGACCCCGCCGCGGTCACCGTCGGCGGCAAACTGGTGACCGTGACCCTGCCGCCCTATGCCTCCTACCAGTTCGGCGAAGCGACCGACGACGAGTAGGACCGAACTCGCGAATCAGCCCCGTTCCCACTACGTTCCCGTGCTTCGGAGCACAGGGGACGATGATGGCGCGGGGCAAGGAGCGGGCGTGGCAGCGCATGTTGTCGGGCAGGCGGCTCGATATCCTCGATCCATCGCCGCTCGATGTCGAACTCAGCGACATCGCCCACGGGCTCGCCCGGGTCGCCCGCTGGAACGGCCAGACCATCGGCGACTACCCGTTCTCGGTGGCGCAGCATTCGGTGCTGGTGCTCGAGCTCTATCGGGCGCTGAACCGCGACGCCGATCCGCGCGCCCTGCTCTACGCGGTGCTGCACGATGCGCCGGAATACGTGATGGGCGACATCATCTCGCCGTTCAAGGCGGCGATGGGCGGCAACTACAAGGAAGTCGAGAACCGGCTGCTTGGTGCGGTCTATCTCCGCTTCTCGCTCCCCGCCACGCCGCCCGCGGCGTTGCAGAAGCAGATCAAGCGCGCCGACCGCGAGGCCGCCTTCCTCGAGGCGACACACCTCGCCGGGTTCGATACCGAGGAAGCCCGCCGCTATTTCGGCGAGCCGAGCTTCCCGGTGTTCGAGTTCGAACCGTTCGAAAAGTTGATCCGCCCCTGGCCGACACGCGAGGCCTATGACCGTTTCGTCGAGGTGGTCGAAGGGCTCGCCGCGCAGTTGCCCTAGGTTAAATTTACCTTAATCGTTGTTCCATTTTGACACGCCTTCCAGCGTTATGGTTGATGGTTGGTTAACAAACCGACCGGAGAACGGCCATGGACGCGACGAAGACGATCATGCTTGTGGGAGCAATCGGACTCGGGGCTGCCGTGCTGCTGTCGCTGCCCAACGTCCTGCCGCGCGCGGTGGCCGAGGAAGAGCCGATGAAGACGCTCTTCAGCTCGCCCAACGAGATCTGGCCGCCGGCTTTCGACCCGGGCCGGCTGATGCGCTGGAGCTATTATGTCCAGCCGGGCGTCTCGGTCGAACCGATCCGGGAAAACGTGGTCCGCAAGATCGGTTACGGGCGAACCACCTTCGTCAACGTGATGGAGACGGCGAGCGGCGTCTATTCGACCGATGGGCTCGCCAGCCCGCACATCCAGTATCCTGGGATCATCAAGGAGCCGAAGCCCTCGGCCGATGCCGGGCTCTGGTACTGGACCGGTCGCAAGTGGGTGGCGAGCGCCCCGGTCACTGCCGGCTCGTTCGTCTCGATCATCCCGTTCGACGGGGGGAGCCTGCTCACCACCGAGGACGGCAACTGCGTGGCGGTCGAGAGCAGCGTCTACTGCTGAGCCGGAGCGCTTTCAGGACAGGTTGCAGACTTTTCCGGTTCGAAAGCGCGACAAACCGAAGCTCTACAGCTTCGCGCCCTCGGCGACGCTGGCCGCGCCGATTGCCACCTGTTTGATCACCAGCGCATATTCGCTCCGCCCATCGGGCAGGAAGCGGAACACCCCGTCGCGGCCGTTGAAGCCGGCGGGCAGCGTCAGCTGTGCGCGGTCGTATTTCGGCGTGCCGTTGGCGAGCGAGCCGGCATTGGCGAGGATCGTCGCAGTGTAGGCGATGGTGGCGAACTTGTGCGGCGCCGAGCCGAACTTGGCCTGATACTCGGGCAATAGCGCGTTATATCCAGTGTCGTCGATCGCCGGGAAGATCGCCCCGGCCAGGGTCGTGGTGTTGAGGATCGAAGGGTCGCCATCCCAGTCAGCCGAGCCGATCAGCTGCACCTTGCCCGGTGCGATGCCGGCTTCGTTGAGGAGGTTGGCGAAGCTCGGCGCCGTCGCCCGGTCGGGGATGAATAGCGCATCGATCTGGCCGGCCTGCAGCATCGGCACCAGCTGGGTGATGACGGTGCGGGCCTCGGCCTCCGAGGAGAAATTGTAGACGGCGCGGGCGTTCAACCCGAGGTCGGCGGTGGCCTGGCGGAAGGCGCCTTCCTGGATGCGGCCGAAATCGGTGGTCGGGAACACCCCGGCAAAGGCCTTCTTGCCGAGCTTTTTGGCATAACCCATCGAGCGCTTCACTTCGCTCTCGGGCAGGATGTTGAGCAGGTAGACGCCGGGCGAGGCGGCGCCGGAATTGTTGGAGAAGCCGATCACCGGGATGCCGGCGGCCTTCGCCACCTGGCCTGCCGCCGTGACCTGGTCGGCGCGCAACGGCCCGAGGATCAGGCTCGCGCCTTCGCTCAGCGCCTGCTGCGCCGCCTGCGTCGCGCCGCCTGCCGTGGTGCCGGTGTCCTTCAGCACCACGGTGATGTTCTCACCGATATTGGGGTTGGTCTCGACGAAGCTGATGGCAAGCTCGGACGCGTTGGCCATCGAGGTGCCGACGCTGGCGAGGTTCGGATCACCCGACAGCGGCAACAGCAACGCCACCCGCACCGGGCCCTTGCCGAAGGTCTTGCCGGTTGCGAGCGGCTGGTTCGACCCGCTGGTGGTGCCACCGCCCGGGCCGAAGTTGAAGCTGCCCGCCGAGCAGGCCGACAGCAGCGCCGCCGCGGCAAGGCCGAGCCCCACAGACCTGAGCCCAGTCAGCACGCCCGCGCCATCCGCAAATCTCACTTGCCCAACCTTTATCAAGTCCCGCACTCTGGCGCGCTGGCGCCACTTGAATGGTGGTCTATACAGAATCGAGCCCGGCTCATAAAGACCGAGCTTAACTTTGCTTTAAGTTTTGGGGGTGGCGTGGACGAGCGGCCAAAGAGCTACTTCATTGCCGGGACTGAGTTTCCGGCACCGCCTCTGGCGGCGGGGCTCTATGTGGTCGCGACGCCGATCGGCAACCTCAAGGACATCACGCTCCGGGCGCTCGAGACGCTGGCAGCGGCGGACCTGGTGCTCTGCGAGGACACCCGCCATTCGGCCACGCTGCTCGATCACTACGGCATCCGCACCCCACGCAAATCGCTGCATGAGCACAATGAGCGCGCACGGATCGGCGAGGTGATCGGCAGCATCGAGGCCGGTCGCGCCATCGCGCAGATCTCAGATGCCGGGACACCGCTGCTCTCCGATCCCGGCTTTCCGCTGGTCCGCGCCGTGCGCGAGGCGAACCTCCCGGTGTTCGCCAATCCCGGCGCCTCGGCCCTGCTCGCGGCGCTCGCCAGCGCGGGCCTCCCCACCGATGCCTTCGGCTTTGTCGGGTTCCTGCCGGCCAAATCCGGCGCCCGCGCCAATGCGCTCGCCGCGCTGAAGGCGCGCTCCGACACGCTGGTGTTCTACGAATCACCGCGCCGGCTCGGCGACACGCTTGCCGCCATGGCCGGGGCGCTGGGCGATCGGCCTGCTGCGGTGGCGCTCGAACTCACCAAGCGCTTCGAGCGCGTCGAACGCGGCATGCTCACGGAACTGGCAGCGCATTTCAGTGAGGGCGATACCAAGGGCGAGGCGGTGATCCTCGTCAGTGGCGCCGAAGGCGTGGTGGTCGAAGCCGCCGACTGGCAGGCCGCACTCGACGAGGCGCTGGCCGCCGGACCGCTGCGCGCCGCGGTCGACGAAATCACCGCCCGCTTCGGCCTGAAGCGCAAGGAGGTCTACGATGCCGCCCTCGCCAGGAAGGCTGAAGAGTAACAAGCGGCTCGGCGCCGAGCTGTTCGGCCGGCGCGGCGAGACGCTGGCCGCCTGGTTCCTGCGGCTCAAGGGCTACCGCATCGTCGCCACGCGGGTGAAGACGCCGGTGGGCGAAATCGACCTCATCGCCCGGCGCTTCGGGCTCACCGCCTTCATCGAGGTGAAGGCCCGGCAGACGCGATCGGAGGAGGCCGTGGCGCTTGCCGCGGTCAATACCAGCCGCATTTCGCGCGCCGCGCAGTACTATGTTGCGCGCCACCCCGCCCTCGCCGAAACGCCACTCCGCTTCGATGTGATTTTCCTTGCGCCCGGCACCTGGCCACGCCATGTCAAAGGCGCTTTCGACGCCAATTGAGGGCGGAGTGCAATGACCGCCATTTCCAATCCGTCGCGCTATTTTCAGGACCTTGGCAGCCTGCATGACGCCTTCATCGAGGCCGTGAAGATCGACCTGTCGTCGAACCGTCTCACCCTTGGCATCGACAATATCGACGCGTGCCTCACCAACCCGCCGGCGGCGCCCAAGCGCCCCGCGCTGCTTCACTTCAACCAAGTTTCTGAAGTCCGCCTGGCGTTTGCCCTGATGGAGGGCGTTCGCATCGGCAGCTTGTCGATTGGAGGCGAGGCGGACGCATACACGCTCACCATCTCGCTCAGCTCCGGAGGCATTGCCGACGACGACGCGACGTGGTGGATGTCAGCCAGTTTTCGCTCATCCGAGATCGACTCATGACCCTTAGAATCGCCGTGCAGATGGACCCCATCGCTTCGATCAATCCGGCGGGGGACTCGACCTTCGCACTGATGCTCGAGGCGCAGGCGCGCAAGCACAAGGTCGACTACTACGTGCCGCAGACCCTGGCGCTGCGCGACAACAAGGTCTCGGCCGAGGTGGCGCCGATCACGCTGTTCGACAAGCCCAAGGGCGAGCATTACGCGCTCGGCGAGTTCGCCCGCGTCGACCTGCAGAGCTACGACGTCGTGCTGATGCGGCAGGATCCGCCGTTCGACATGAACTACATCACGCTCAGCCACCTGCTCGAGCGCATCCACCCGAAGACTTTCGTGGTGAACCCACCGGCCGCCGTCCGCAATGCGCCGGAGAAGATCCTCGTCACCGAGTTCCCCGAGCTGATGCCGCCGACGCTGGTAACGCGCGATCGCGGCCTGATCCATGCCTTCCGCAAAGAGCACGGCAACATCATCGTCAAGCCGCTCTACGGCAATGGCGGCGCCGGGGTGTTTTTGATCCAGGAGGCGGACCAGAACCTCAACTCGCTGATCGAACTGTTCGAGCAGAGTTTTCGCGAGCCGTTCATGGTGCAGAAATACCTACCGGCGGTGCGAAAGGGCGACAAGCGCATCATCCTCGTCGACGGCGAGCCGGTGGCCGGCCTCAACCGCATCCCGGCCGACGGCGAAGCACGCTCCAACATGCATGTCGGCGGCCGTCCGGAGCTGTCGCCGCTCACCGAGCGCGAGCGCGAGATCTGCGCCACGATCGGGCCGGCGCTCAAGGAGCGCGACATGATCTTCGTCGGCATCGACGTGATCGGCGACTACCTCACCGAGATCAACGTCACCTCGCCCACCGGCATCCGCGAGATCAAGCGTTTCGGCGGCCCCGACATCGCCGTGCTGATCTGGGACGCCATCGAGAAGCGGCGGGCGTGATCCGCCAGACGGACATTGCAGCCGCCGGACTCGAAAATGCGACCGTTGCGGTGTCGGTGCGTAGTCCGCGGGGCAACATCGACTGGCTGCAGGACTGCGCCGTGGGCGACCGCCTGTATGCGGCCAGCCTCAGCAAGCAGGTGACGGCGGCGGCGATTGCCGTGCTGGTGCAGCGCGGCATGCTGGACGTGGACGCACCCATCGGAAGCTTCCTTCCCGGTCTGCCGTCCTGGCGGGATCAGGTGACCAGCCGCCATCTGCTGCACCACCTTGGTGGCATGCTCGAGCCGGATTGCATGGCCGGGCCGGGACACTGGACCAGTCTCCTGGCGTTGCAGCGTCTGCAGGAGAGCCCCAACCTCGCCACTGCTCCGGGCGCCGTCTATCGCTATTCCAACGCGGGCTACATCTGCCTCGAAGCCATCATCGAGCGGGTTTCCGGGCAGTCGTTCGGCAGCTTCGTACGGACAGAGCTGCTCGATCCACTAGGTTTGGCCGACCTCGACTTCACCGCCACGCCCGACTTCCCCCAACTTGCCGGCATGGGCGATATCCTGCCGCTGTCCTTGGGTGATGGCGGCATCTGGACCACCTCGGCCGCCTTCGCCGATTGGCTCGACCACCAGAACCGCGACACGCTCGGCCTCGAGGTACTGGTGGTGCAACCCGGCCGGCTGCTCGATGGCACGCCGACGGACTATGGCTGGGGGATCGGGTTACGCGAGTTCCGCGGTCACCCGCTCTTCATCCACGGCGGCCGCTGGCCCGGCGCTACCGCTAAAGCCGTGCGCTGCCCGGCTCTAAGCCTCAGCGTCGCGGCGCTCTCGACCTCCAGCGACCCAAACAGCATCAATGTCCTCGTCGACAAAGTGCTGAGTGACCTCGCCGAGAAGTAGGGGCGACTGCCGCACCCCGCCTGCTAGCCGTCAAAGCCCTTCAGTACATCTGCTTTCAGAAAGCCCAACGCCGTCACGTTCTGCTGCGCCAGATCGGAGAGCGAGCGCATGGTCTTCCAGTTCAGCTTGCCGTCATCGACCAGCCCAACCTTGGCCTGATAGGCCTTGATGGCATCGACACCCTCGCTGGAAAATGCCAGCTGGCCGCCAGAAAACACGAATGGCTTCTCGGCAGTGATCGCCTCATCCTTGGCGGTGACAGCCTCCCAGCCAGAGACCAGCGCCACGGCCTTCAACTGATCGCCGACCTCGCTGTTGCCGGCCTTGTAGTAAGCGAAGCTCAGTTCGGTGGTCAGGTACGACACGGTGCCCAGGTCACCCTTCTGCAGCGCCTGCCGCATGATGTCGGTTTGATCTGCGGTGAGCGCTGCGTAGGTTCCGCCGACCGCACCAATCGCAATGTTGAAGAAGCTGTAGACATCGGCGCTGCCTGCTTCCTTGAGATTGGGCGTGAACTCGAAGCGATACGCTCCGCCGGTCTTGCAGAAACGCCAGTCCTCAAGCGGGTAAGTGTACATCGTCTTGGCCACCGGCACGACCATGTACTTGGTGTCGACCGAACAGTCGGTCTCCTCAAACTCGAACCGGGCCGCCGCCTTTCCGTCGATGCTCATCCGTTCGGACGGCGTGCTCGCGGTCTTGCGGTACAGTTCGCTGAGCACACCGGCGCTCCCCGTGGCGGTCTCCACCGCCTCGAAGGTGAGTTTGGTGGGATCCGCCTGGGCCCCCGTTACGGACAGTGGAACGAGAAGCGCGAGCGCTCCCAGCGCCACGACGCGCGTCGCGTCAAACCAGTTCATTTTTGACGACCTCCGCCTTCTTGTTTTGCAGCGCCGCAACCCACCAGAGAAAGATTCCGAAAGACAGCACCGCGCCGACGACCATGATCCAGAAGTAGTTCGAGAAGATCCAGCCGCGGATCGAGAAGCCGCGCTCCAGCTGGGGCGTAATGTTTGTTCGTGCCGGCATGCCGAAACTGATCGTCGGGACCACCGCAATGTCCACTAGGCCAACCACCGCCCTGAGCTCTCCGCCTGCCGGAATCTCGGGCGTAAACGTGAAGCTGGCCGCGGTGGGCGTATCTGGCTCGGGTGCGGGATTCAAGGCGACGGTCCACGACCCGCTTCCAATAGCTGTGCCGAACGACCCACCAGTTTTCGGGTTGGCCTGGGTTAGGCATTCCGCCCGCGGACAGGTCAGGACAATTGGGGCGTCTCGCAGCATGCGGCCGAGCGACTGGTTTCGCACGACGACTTCAAGATAGGGACTGCCATCGGCGATGTACGGATAGAGATCGTAGGATAGCAATGTCGTCTTGCCAGCCTCATTGACGGCGCTGGTCAGAAACCAGCCCAGCAAAGAAACGAGGAGCACGAGGACATACGGCGCCTTCTCGTCTACCAGCGGATTCATGGCGATCGACTATCTCCCCCAATACCGCCACAGTAATCAGGATTTCCATCGCAAGCAAAGCGCCGTCACCGGTCGGCTCGGCGACACGCCCGATCACTCGTCGCTTTCGTCCGCGGTGAGGTCGTGCGCGTCCCATTGGTCGTGCGGGATGAAGCTGCCGACGGAGAACTCGAAGCGTTCGACGGCGGAGTAGTCTGCCGCGCCGACGCAGCTGAAGTGGACTTCGTACCATTCGCGGCGGCTGCGGAAGGCGCCGCCGTCGGCGATCAGCGCGCCGTCGCGCACGGCCATGTCGGCCATGGCGTAGGGGACGACGGTGTCGGGAGCGAACTCGGGCCGGGCGTGGCGGATCTGCTCGACCGCCTCGATATTGCACAACTGCACCAGCCGCTCGCTGCCATCGAGCGTGGTCATCGCCTGACGCAGGTTGGCGCTTTCAGGTTCGGCCAGCACGCTCCCTGCGAAAAACTCCGTAGCGCGAATGGTGCCATCAGGTGCTGCCTTGGGCGCGGGTGTGGCGGCGTTGGCGCCGGGGGAGGCAACCGCCGGCTCAGTCGGCGCTGCCGTTGGCGGTGGCGTCTCCGCTGGCGCGGTGAGCGCCGCGAACTGCGCGGCTGTCATCAGCTCAACCGCAATGCTGCGTGGCAGCACGGGTTTCGCCGCGTCCTTGTCCGGCCCGAGCAGCAGCAACCCGGCCAGCGCGGCGTGAAGGCCGAGCGATGCCAGCGTTCCCCATGCCGATCGCGTCGGCGGCGGGACGTCGATCAGGTCGTGGTCGAGGGTGATGGTCATCGCGGCACAGAGTCAGTCGGGCGGCTTTGCGGCTGATTTGCGGAGCTTTGCCGAGCTCTGGTGAAATCCGCCGCGCCCCCTCGCCTTTCGGCGCCGGCTCAGCCATTGTCCCACCATGCCGATCGACACGTTTCTCCTCGCCCTGACCACCTTCTTTGCCACCCTCGGGCCGGCGGATCTGTTGGTCGTCTATGCGGCGCTGACGCAGAAGAACACCCAGGCCGAGCGGCGCGCCATGGCGCTGCGCGGCACTGTCATCGCGGCAGTGATCCTCTTGTTCTTCGCGGTGTTCGGCGAAGTGCTGCTGCGGCTGTTCGGCATCACGCTGCCGGCGCTGCGCATCGCCGGCGGGATCCTCTTGCTGTTGATCTCGATCGACATGGTGTTCGCACGCCATTCGGGCGGCACCGGCACGACCCCCGAGGAAGAGGACGAAGCGCAGCATCGTACCGACATCTCGGTGTTCCCGCTGGCAACGCCTTTGCTCGCCGGCCCGGGCGCCATCAGCGCGGTGATCCTTCTCACCACCGGCTCGGGCGGCTTCAACCTCGAATGGTTCGTGGTGGTGCTGGCGCTGCTGGCGATCCTGTTGCTCTGCTACGTGGTGATGCTGGTCGCCATCCCGATCCAGCGGCTGCTCGGGATCACCGGCCTCGCGGTGGTCAGCCGCGTCGTCGGCGTCTTGCTCGCGGCGCTCGCCGTGCAGTTCCTGCTCGACGGGCTCAAATCCAGCGGGCTGATCCCCGGTCTTGCGGGCTAAAAGCAAAGGCCGCGGCGGGTGCCACGGCCTTCACGAATTCATAAGCTCAGATCGCCCGGTTACTTCTTCTTCGCCGGCGCGGCGGCGGCGGGGGTCATTCCCGCGGTGGCCAGCACTTTCGGCTTTTCCTTCTTGGGCTTCTTGGCTTCCTTGTTGGATCTAATCTGACCCTTGGCCATTGGCATCCCCTTCCATTGTTGGTCCGGCAGCAACTCCGGCAAATCACTACGTGAGGCTAGAACCAAGGCAGAATCCTGACAAGACGGCTGTCTTGGTCGCGCACTGCTACTTGTGGCTCTGGCAGCGCCCCTGCGGGCCGAGCCGGTCGACGGTGCGCGGATCGCACCCGGTGAGCAGGAACGTCACCCAGTCGCCCTCGCTGCCATAGAAGGCGTTGCGGTCGACCTCGGTGCGGATGCCCGACATGGTGCCGGTCTGCGTCCACTGCCAGAAGATCCACGGGCGATCGCCATACTTGGTGTGCGGCTCGGCGGCGGTCGAGCGCAGCCAGAACGACGAGTCGAAATGCTCGCCGGCGAGGATGTCGTTGTAGAAGTTCATGTCGGTATAGATGATCGGCACCTTGCCGGTGTGCCGCTCCATCTCCGCCAGCATGACGCGCACCTTTTCAAGCACGTCTTCGCGGTTGAACTTGTTCTTGCAGCTCGAGGCGTTGTTCCACTCGAGATCGAGCACCGGCGGCAGAGCGTCCGGATCGTTCGGCACCATCTTCCGGAACCACGCGGCCTGCTGCGAAGCGAGGCTGCACCAGGTCATGAAATGGTAGGCGCCGCGCGCCATGCCCGCCGCCTTGGCGCCGCGCCAGTTGTCATAGAAATTGGGGTCGACGTAGTCCTTGCCCTCGGTCGACTTGATGTAGACGAAATGCACGCCGCCGCCGCGCGCCGCGTTGAAATCGATGCGGCCCTGGTAGCGCGCCACGTCGAGCCCCTGGATCGGCAGACCCCACGCCCGGCGCACCCCGTCATGCGGGTCGTTGTCGCCGGGGATGCCGCGATAGTCGTGCGTGGGCGAGCGCCCGCAGGCAGCAAGCAAGAGGGTCAGCCCGACCAGCAGCAGGGTTTTGGCGAACGGAAACGCGGGACGGGCGGCGGCGAGCATGCTGGACGTCTGGCTTTCGGCAAGAGATCGGAAGCCTTTGAATCAACATGGCGCGCTTAACGAAACCTTGCGCTAACCCATTGTTATTCCAGCATGGTTAACGCGCGTTGGCGAAATATCGCGGTCCCGAAGTGCATCGGCAGCCTGGGTGCGCTGCGTCCCGCGTAGCAACGCCAGCCGCACAGCCGCGAAGCAATTCGCGGACCATCAATTTTGTACTGGCCTCCGAATACGTCCCGCTTCGCGCATAGTTGTTGTATTGGTACGGTGGTGGGCTCTAGATATTCGCGGGGGATGAGGGTGTCGCGATGCGTTTTATTCTCAGACTGCTGCTCACGGCGATCGCCATATCGGTGCTGACTGCGACTCCAAGCTTCGCCGGAGACGCCGAAACTGCCCTGCTCCGCAGCTACATCGGAAACTGGAGCGGGAGTGGCGTTCTGCGCGGTGGAGACCAGCCCGAGGCCTTCAACTGCCGCCTGAAGGTGACGCAGGGCAGGTTGGTGAAGATCAACTACGCCGGACGCTGCAGCCTCGTGAACATGAACCTGTCCGTCTCGGGCACGATCTCGTTCAACGACAAGGCGAACCGCTATGAGGCGACGATGCGCTCCAACGTCGGCCTGTCGGCCGGCGCGGTAGGCGCAGAACGCGGCAACAGCATCGTCTTCAACCTCAGTGAAAAGCAGAGCGACCGGGTCGGTACGCCGATTCAGATCGACGCCATTCTCGAACTCAGCGGCAAGCAGATCACCGTCGACTTCACGGTTGAGCTCAATCGATCCGGACAGACCCTGACGACGACCGTGCCCTTCAATCGGCAGTAAGCCCGCTCAGCGAGGCTCCATTTCGGCCAGCCAGCGGGTGACCTCGGCGACCAGCCAGGTGCGCAGTTTGCCGATCGCTTCGAGGCGGTTGCTCGAGGTCGGCCAGACCAGGTAGTGGGCGTGGACATCGACGATCTCGTCTGGCCATAGGCGGGTCAGGCGGCCTGATGCCGCGGCCATCGTGAGGCAGACAAGACGGCCGCAAGGCCGGTGAAGATCGATCCTCTCGCCAATGACTGGTCTCTTGGCCGCCCCCTTGCGCTGAATCGCCGGGCTCGCTATCCATCGGCCATCCACAGGGGTGCTCCGTGTTGCCGGGGCTGAGATGGGGGCGGCAGGCCTTCGGACCCTTCAGCTGATCTGGGTAATACCAGCGGAGCGAGGCGGGCCGATGTTTTCTGGCGCACAGATTTCCCTATACCCCATGGCCGGCGATTTCGTCGGCATCATCGTCGGTGCTCTCGCGGCGCTCGATCCCTATCGTGATCGGCTGCGCATCGAGACGGACGACATTTCCACCCTGCTGGTCGGGCCGCCCGAAGTGCTGTTCCCGGCCATGCGCGATCTGTTCGCTGCAGCCAGCCGCACCGGTGAGCACTGTGTGCTCTCGGCGGCCATTTCGCGCGGCTGTCCCGGCGAGCCTGATGATGCCATCTGCCAATCGGCGCAGTTCGACGGGCCGCTGGCACCGCTGGCCGAACGCCACGCCGCCGCGCTCGCCGCCGTCGCCGCGGCGCCGAACCTCACGGTCCCGGCGGTTGCCCAGTTCTCGCTCTATGTCATGGGGCAGGGCGACCACATGGCGGAAATCTACGGCTGCATTGACTTCCTCAAGGCCTCGGGCACCTTCGAGCGCTCCAAGCATTTTGCAACCAAGCTGAGCGGCGACACTGGCGCGCTGTTCAGCACGCTGGAGCAGGCGTTCTGCCGCTACGGGCCGCCAATGGGCCATGTCACCATCGACCTTACGGTATCGGCCAACAGCCCCAGCCTGAGCTGAGCCGGCGGTTCCGTCATGCCCAGCCCTTCCGCCCGCGGGCGCCGCGTTGCGCCAATCGTCGTTCATGCTGGCCCGGCCATCCTGTCGGTGCTCGGGCTGCTGCTGCTGTGGGAGGCCTATGTCCGGCTCTCGGGCATTCCCGCCACCGTGCTGCCGGCGCCCTCGCGCGTCATCGAGCAGGGGATCGGGCAGTGGCAGAGCCTTGCCACCCACAGCCTCGCGACGCTGCAGGCGACGACCATGGGGTTCGCCGCGTCGCTCGTCGCGGCGTTCGGCTTTTCGGTGCTGGTCGATTTCTGCCGGCCGCTGCGTCGGGCGCTGTTTCCGGTGCTGGTGATCAGCCAGACCCTGCCGCTCGTCGCCATCGCCCCGCTGATCGTGCTGTGGTTCGGCTTCGGCCTCGTGCCCAAGATCGTGCTCGTCGCCCTAGTGACCTTCTTTCCCATGCTGGTCGCACTGGTGCAGGGCTATGACGCTACCGACCGCGACGTCGAAACGCTGCTGGCCTCGATGGGCGCGTCGCGGCGGCGGCGGTTCGCCCTCGCCCGGCTGCCGTCGGCGCTGCCCTACTTCTTTGCCGGCCTCAGGATCTCGATCACCTATGCCGTGGTCGGGGCGATCTTTGCCGAATATGCCGGCGCCGTGCGCGGGCTCGGCATCTACATCCTCAACGCCAAGAACAACTTCCGCCCCGATCTGGTGCTCGCGGCGGTATTCGTCAGCGCCACCATCACGCTGCTGCTGTTCGGCGCCACCGTGCTGCTGCAACGTGCCGCCATGCCGTGGGCCCGGCTCGGGGAGCGCGAGCCGTGACGGCGCCGCAACTGGAGCTGCGATCGGTCAGCAAGAGCTTCGGCAGGACCGCCGTGCTCGACGGCGTCAGCCTGCGGGTCGAGCCGGGCGAGTTCGTCTCGATCGTCGGCCCCTCGGGCGCTGGCAAGTCGACCATCCTGCAACTGCTGATCGGCACTCTGGCGGCCGATAGGGGGCAGATCCTGGTCGATGGCCGGCCGCTCGGCACTGCCGGCACCCGCTTCGCCTTCATGCCGCAGCGCGACGCGCTGATGCCGTGGCGGCGGGTGCTCGACAACGCCACGCTCGGCCTCGAAGTGCAGGGCATGGGCCGCAAGGCCGCGCGGCAGGCGGTGGCTCCCCTGTTCGAGGAATTCGGCCTTGCCGGCTTCGAATTGCACTATCCGGCGCAACTATCGGGCGGCATGCGGCAGCGCGTGGCGCTGCTGCGCACGGTGGCGCAGCAGGGCGCGATGCTGCTGCTCGACGAGCCGCTGGGGGCGCTCGACGCGCTGACCCGGGCCCGCATGCAGGCCTGGCTGGCCGAGATGCGGTTCCGGTACGGCTGGACCGTGCTGCTGATCAGCCACGATGTGCGCGAGGTCGTCCAGCTTTCCGACCGCATCTACGTGCTGTCGCCCCGGCCGGCGCGCGTCGTCCGCCAGTTCGAGGTGCCGTTCACTCATCCGCGTCCACCGACCGGGACCCCGGCGCTCGCCGCCCTCCAAGCCGAAATCCTCGCAGAGCTGTTCAAACTGGAGCCATGACCATGCCGCACCTTCATCCCCTGGCCGCCCTCGCCGTGGCCATCACCCTCGGTTCCGCCCCGGCGCTGGGGCAGGCGACGCCGGTGAGCGTCGCCCTCGACTGGACGCCCAACACCAACCACATCGGCCTTTATGTCGCCGAGGCCAAGGGCTTCTACGCGGAAGCCGGCCTCAAGGTCGAACTGCTGCCCTATGCCGATACCTCCGCGGCGACGCTGGTCGCCAGCCGGGTCGCCGATTTCGGCATCATCGGTTCGATCGGGCTGTTCACCCAGCGCACCGCCGGCGCCGACCTCGTGGCCGCCTATGCCCTGGTGCAGACCGAGACGGGGCGACTGGTGTTCAAGGCCGACCGCGACGACATCACGCGGCCGCGCGACCTCGATGGCAAGATCTACGCCGGCTTCGGCAGCGGTTGGGAGAACGCCCTGATCGGCACGATCATCCGCAACGACGGCGGCAAGGGAGAGTTCGAGACAGTGACGCTCGGCACCTCGGCGTACGAAGCTCTGGCCAACGGCGCGGTGGATTTCACCCTCGAGGTCTACACCTGGGAGGGCGTCAAGGCCGAACGCGACGGCCCGGCGCAGCGCGCCTTCCGCTACGCCGACTACGGCGTGCCCGACCAGCATACCAACTTCATCGGCACCACGAACGCCTACCTCGCCGCTCATGCGGAGACCGCCGGGCAGTTCATCGCCGCCAGCCAGCGCGGCTATGCCTATGCGGTCGCGCACCCCGACGAGGCTGCGGATATCCTGGTTGACGCCAATCCCGATGCGGCGCTCGACCGCGGTTTCGTGCGCGCCTCGCTGCAGGCGCTGATCGACGGCAACTATCTGAGGAGCGCCGAGGGCGCCGTGGGCGTCATCGACCCCGCCAAGATGGAAGCGGTCGGCCGCTTCCTCTACGAGGCCGGGCTGCTCAAGGACGGCAACGGCCACGCTCTGGCCGTGGCGCCGGATTTCTCGGCCTACTACACCAACCAGTACCTGGTAGCTCAGCCGTAACCCCGGTGTCACCCACCCAAGCCATTGCCGCCGGCGCGCTCGGATTGCCGGGCGTAGGCGGCGCTGCTTCTGAGCCTGAGTACTTCCCGGCTCTGCGCCAAAGTTCAACGTTCCTGCTGGTGCTCTACCGCTGGGGCGGCTTGCTCGAGCGGCCCACCGTGCAGCGCGCGATGGCCCGCGAAGGCATTCCCGTGCCGGCGGAACTGCACCACGCCTGAGCCACCCGCGCTGCCGGTTCGCCTCGGGCGGAAAGAGAACGGAGGGCGCCATTGGTGCCCTCCGCTTCGTGTTGACCGACAGGTCGGTGACGTCCAAGCAGCCTATGCGCGGCCCTTGAGGTAGGCGTCGCCCTGCTTGGTCAGCTCCTGCATGATGACGTCGAGGCCGGCGGCATCGGCGGCCTTCTTCAGCTTGTCGAGGCCGGCATCGACGTCGCCCACGCCGTAGAACAGCGGGTTGGCGTACTGGGTGATGACGTTGCTCATCTGCGCCGCGGCTTCCTTCACCGGGGTTACATCGGCGATAAACGAGGCGAAGGTGTCGAGCTCGAAGTTGTCGTAGTCCTGGGCCCAGCCGAAGACCTTCTTTTCGCTGTCGGTCATCGCCGAGGTCAGGCGCTCGAGCCCGGCCCGCCACAGGATGGCGTAGCTGGGGAAGCTGTAGGTGCTGAGCTGCTCGAAGCTGCGGTCACCCACCGCCTTCCAGTCCGTGCCCTCGATGCCGAGGCCGACGAGGTCGTGGTTTTCCTGGACCGAGAACCAGTCCTGCAGCGCCATGGCGCGATCGACGTCGCCACCGTTGGCATTGACCACGATCATGTTGTCGGCCTGGAAGGTCTGGACCGGCTTCTTGCTGCCCAATTCCCCGCCGAACGGCACGACCTGACCGAGAGCGGCCGTCGGCACCGCCTTCTTCAGGCCGGCGAGACGGTTGGACTGGAGGCCGTCGGTCATCGACCAAAGGCCGGCGAAGCGGCCGGCACCGAACTGGCTCTCGATCGTCGCCTGGTCGACGTTGAGCGCGTCGGCGTTGATGATGCCGTCATTGTAGTACTGGCGGATCTTGTGGAGCGCCGCGACGGTGCCGGCATCCTCCCACCACGGGATCGGCTTGGACGAGCCGGTCGTGGCCGCATCCTTTGCGAAGTAGAAGCGCAGGCCCGACCCGGCCAGCGAGTACTGCATGGTGTAGGGATTTTCCCACGAGTATTCGTTGAACATGCCGGTCGGGGTGGCGACGGCGGTCTGCCAGCCGGTCTGCGATGCGAGGGCGAACGGGGTGACGCCCGATTCCTTTTCCTTGATGGCGTAGAAGAATTTCTCGAGCGTGGCGAAGTCGTTGATTTCGGCGAAGCCATGCTTCTCGGCCAGGTCCTGCCGGATGCCGAAATGCTGGATGCGGCCGGCGCTGTTGACCTGCGGAATACCCCAGAGCTTGCCGCCCCAGGAATTGGCCTCGATCAGCTTGGGCGCGATCTGTGCCTTGAGGTTCGGCCACTTGTCGATCTGGCCGGTGAGGTCAGCCAGCGCGCCGCTCTGCTGCAGCTGGGCCATGTTGAGCCACAGCGCCTGCAGCGCGGTATCGAACTGGGCGCCGGCGGTGAACTTCAGCAGCGACTGCTGGCCATAGTTGGACCAGTTGATGAACTGCGCATCGAAGGTGAAGCCGTGCTCCTCCATGAGCTTGGCATTGGCCTTGTCGAGCACTGTTTTCCAGTTGGTCGGCGCCTGCGACGGCAGCAAGGCGATCGACGTGCCGGAGCTGGCGCCGAATGCCGGCGATAGCCCGCCGAAGGCGCCCGCCGTGCCGGCGGCCCCGCTCAGGGCCATGAAGTGTCTGCGAGAAAGTCTCATTTCGTAGTCTCCTCCTCTATTGTGCGACGTGCTTTTTGCCGTCGTCACCCCTTGGTGGCGCCAAGGGTGATGCCCTTGACGAAGAAGCGTTGTGCGAACGGGTAAGCGAGCAGAATGGGGCCGACGGTGAGCACGGTCATGGCGAAGCGCAGCTGGTAGACCGGCGCCATCGTGTCACCGGCCGAGCTGGGAAGGCTGGCGGCGTTGGTGACGTTGGAGATGAGGTTCTGCAGGATCAGCTGCAGCGGGAACTTGTCCGTATCGGAAATGAAGAGCAGGCCGGTGAACCACTCGTTCCAGTAGGTGACGGCGTAAAACAGCGCCAGCACCGCGAGGATCGGCTTCGACAACGGCAGGACGATCTGGAAGAAAATGCGCAGCTCGCCGGCCCCGTCGATGCGGGCCGCATCGAGGATTTCCTCGGGCATCTGGCGGAAGAAGCTCACCGTGACGAAGATCAGGAACGGCGCCAGCATCAGCGGCAGGATCATCGCGAACCAGCTGTTGGTGAGGCCCAGCACCTGCGTCACCAGCAGGTAGAACGGCACCAGCCCGCCGTTGAACAGCATCGGGATGTAGGCAAAGATCGTCAGCGGCCGGCTGATGCCCGGCAGGCGCCGCGCGATCACCCAGGCGATCGAGGCGGTGCACGAGATCGACAGGATCGTCCCGACCACGGTGATGAACAGCGACGCGACGTAGCCGTTGAGCAGCGATTGCCCAGTGAACAGCAGTTCGTAGGCGCGCAGCGAGAACGGCTGCGGAAACAGGCTGTAGCCGTTGAGGCCGAGCGCCGACTCGTCGGTCAGCGAGCCCGAAACGATCATCCACAGCGGCACGAGGCAGAACAGCCCGAACAGCGTCACGGTGACGTAGCTGACGGCCGCGAACGGCTCCAGCCGGCGGCGCGCCACCCGGCCGGTTTGGCGTACCTTGGCGCTGGCACCCACCGAAGTTTCAGAGACAGCGCTCACAGGATGCTGCTCTCTTTCTGGAAGCGACGCTGCACGATGACGGCGGCGGCGACGAAGACGAACCCGACGACCGACTGGAACAGCCCGATGGCAGCGGTGGTGCCGAAATCGCCGATCATCCGCAGCGAGCGGAAGACGTAGGTGTCGATGACGTCGGTGGTGGGGAACAGCACACCATTGTCCTGGACGATGGCGTAGATGGTGGCGAAATCGCCGAAGAACATGCGGCCGACGCCGAGCACCACCAGCACGGCGAAGGTCGGCAGCAGCAGCGGCACGGTGATCGACAGCGCCATGCGCCAGCGGCTCGCGCCATCGAGTGCGGCGGCCTCGTAGACCTCCTCGGAGATCGAGGTGATGGCGGCGAGGAAGATCACCGAGGTGTAGCCGCCCAACTGCCAGACCTTGACGATCGTGAGGATCCACGGCCAGGCGCCGGGTTCGGTGTACCAGGACACCTGGGGCAGATCGACGACGCTGAGCAGGTTGTTGAGCAGGCCGCCGCGGCCGCCCACGCCCGAGAGGATCACCTGCAGCATGATGGAAATGACGATCGGCGAGACGAAATACGGAAAGAAGATCACCGACTGCATGAAGCGCCGATAGGGGCCGCCACGGATCTCGTTGAGCATCAGCGCCAGAACGAGCCCGGCGAACAGCGAGGCGCCGAGGAACAGCGTGTTCAGGAACACCGTGTTGAACACCACGGTGAAGGCGTCGCCGCTGGCGAAGAAGTAGCGGAAATTGGCGAGACCGTTCCACGGGCTGCCGAAGATGCCATCCCGGATATTGAACGACTTGAAGGCCACCACGAGGCCGGCCATCGGCCCGTAGGCGAAGATCAGGAACCAGGCGATCCCGGGCACGGCCAGCAGCAGCAGGACCAGGTTTTCGCGCGGCGTCATGCGGCGCCGGCGCGTGCCCGCGGGGGCTTTCCCGGCATTGGTGATGGTCACCAGGCTTCCTCCTCGAAGACCCGAGCGTGACGAGGTTTCTTATTTGAAACTCTTGGTGTCAGATGATAACCGTGACCGGCAAACGGATGGGATGTCAAGTCATGCCTACGGCGGAGATCGACGCACAGAACCGCAATCCGGCGATCGAACGGATGATGGCGATTCTCCAGCAACTGGAGCGGGCGCCGAACGGGCTGGGCCTCAAGCGGCTGGTGGAGCAGTCGGGGGTGACGCGCTCGACCGTCTACCGCATCCTCAACTCGCTGACGGCGCACGGGGTGGTTCGGCAGCTGGAGAATTCCGACTACGTGCTGGGCAGCCGGCTGCTGTCGCTGGCCGACGGCGTCGGCACGCCGTCGGGTGGGCGGGTCGCCAAGGTGGCGCAGCCGCATCTCGACTTCGTGGCGCGCTCCTTGGGCGAGACCTCGAAGATCTCGATCTACGATCGCGGCCACGTGCTGGTCGTCGCCGTTGCCGGCGGCACCAAGCAGCACGCGCTGCATGCGAGGGTCGGCGAGCAACTGCCGATCCACGCCGGCGGCAGCAGCAAGGTGCTGTTTGCCTTCCTGCCCGAGGCCGAGCGCCAGCACATCTACTCGCGGCCGCTGACGCAGTACAACGAGCGCACCATCTTCGAGCCGGAAGCAATCGAGGAGGAGTTGTCGCGCGTCCGGCAACAGGGGTGGGCGAAAGACCCAGGGGAGTTCACGGCTTCGGTCAACTCCTACGCCGCCCCGATCCGGGACCGTTCGGGCGACGTCGTCGCCGCCCTCAGCATCCCCTTCCACGCCGGCCGCGACGCCGAATACGAGCAACTGGTCCGCGCCACCGCCCTCGCCACCGCCGACCGCATCAGCACGGGGCTGAGCTGAGGGGGGCTCGACGACTGGATTTGTGGCCAGGGCATGGCTAGTGTCCCCGGCGTTCGGTCGGGGGGTTAGATGCCGGCAACGGTTGCCATCGTCATCGAGTGGGAGAACGCGCTGCTGTCCGACGTCGATCGGGCGCGGCGGATGCTTGCGGCGCTCGGCGCACAGGCACAGGCCTATGCTCGAACGCACAACTGCCGCTTCGAACTGGTGGTCGCCTACGATCCGGGCGTGATCGATATCTCGGTACCGCGCTCGACCGTCGGGGACGAGCTCGACCCGGCGAACTGGCCAGGCGAGATCCGCTACATCGAAGCGCCGGGGCTGCACTATTTCGAGCAGAAGGACCTCGGCGCCGCCTCCACCACCGCCGAGGCTGTGGTGTTCCTCGACAGCGACGTAATCCCGGATGCCGGGTGGCTCGGCCACATACTCAAGGCGCTCGACCGGCCCGAGGTCCAGGTGGTCGGCGGGCACACCTATCTCGCCGAGGAAAAGCTGCTCGACCGGCTGTTCTCCGGCTTCTGGTTTTTCGAGCCGAACCCGCATGTCCCAGGGCTGAGCCGCATCGGGCACTTCTACGCCAACAATGTCGCCTTCAAGCGCGGGCTGCTCGACGCCTACCGGTTCGGCGCGGTCGACTGCTACCGCGGCCAATGCGTCGAGCTGGCGCGGCGCCTGCGGGCCGACGGCATCACGATCTGGCGCGCCGGCGACGCCACCGTCAGCCATCCGGCGCCCGACGGCCTGCGCCATGCGTTGATCCGCGCCATCTGCCAGGGCTACGACAACGTGTTCTGGCGCCGGCGCAAGCGTCCCCTGGGCTGGCTGCATGCCAGCCCGCTCGGTGGCGCCGTGCGGCTCTTGCGCAGTATTGGCAAGAACGGCCGGACGATCGCGGCGCGGGCACGTCCGCTCGGCCTCGATCCGATGACCGCCACGGGCTCGTTCATCTTCAGTATCGGCTTTGCGCTGGTGATCTATGGCTCGGAGGTGGTGGCCTATTTTGTGCCCGGCCTGATCCGGAAGCATATCCAGATGTGACGCAGCATCTGTGCTGTATTGCACCACGTGCGTTCCCTTAATGTTCTTGCGTCATCCGTAAATCTCCTGATAGCGTCCGGCGCGGGGATGGTTGGGGGCGTAGCAATGGTCACGCGGGTCGCGACCGTGGCGTTTCAGGGCATCGAGGCTGTGCCGGTTGATGTGCAGGTGCAGATCGCGCCGGGCTTTCCCAACTTCTTTCTCGTCGGTTTGCCCGACAAGGCGGTCAAGGAATCGAGCGAGCGGGTGCGTGCGGCGCTCTATGCCTCGGGCCTCAGCCTGCCGCCCAAGCGCATCACCGTGAACCTCGCGCCCGCTGACCTCCCCAAGGAAGGCAGCCACTACGACCTGCCGATCGCACTCGGGCTGATGGCGGCGATCGGCGCCATCCCGTCCGATGCGCTCGAAGGTTACCTGGCGCTGGGCGAACTCGGCCTCGACGGCCGCCTGGCGCCGACTGCCGGCGTGCTGCCGGCGGCGATCGCAGCACTGTCGCGCGACATGGGGATCATCTGCGCCGAGCCTTCGGGCCCGGAAGCCGCGTGGGCGGGCGACGATCTCGAGATCGTGGCGCCGCAGACGCTGCTGGCGCTGGTCAATCACCTCGGCGGCTTCCAGCTCTGCAGCCGCCCGGTGGCGCGGCGGCAGTCCGATCCGGCGGGGTTGCCCGATCTCAGCGAAGTCCGTGGCCAGGAGGTGGCGCGTCGCGCCCTCGAGGTCGCCGCGGCCGGCGGCCACAACCTCTTGATGGTCGGTCCGCCAGGGGCCGGCAAGTCGATGCTGGCGGCGCGGCTGCCCTCGATCCTGCCACCACTCAACCCGCGCGAACTGCTCGATGTGTCGATGATCCAGTCGATCGCCGGCGAGCTGGCGGGCGGCGCGCTTTCCGATCGTCGGCCATTCCGTGCGCCGCATCACTCCGCCTCGATGGCGGCGCTGGTCGGCGGCGGCCTGAAAGTCCGGCCGGGCGAAGCCAGCCTCGCCCACAACGGCGTGCTATTCCTCGACGAGCTGCCGGAGTTCTCGCCGTCGGTGCTCGACAGCCTGCGCCAGCCGCTCGAGGCGGGCGAAACAGTGATCGCCCGCGCCAACGCGCATGTCAGCTTTCCCGCCCGCTTCCAGCTGGTGGCGGCGATGAACCCCTGCAAATGCGGCCTTGCCGGCACGCCTGGCCATACCTGCAAGCGCGGCGACCGCTGTGCGCTCGACTACCAGGGCCGCATCTCGGGCCCGTTCCTCGACCGCATCGACTTGCGGATCGACGTACCCGCCGTCTCAGCCGCCGACATGATCGGCCCCGCCACCGCCGAACCCTCGGCCGCCGTCGCCGCTCGTGTCGAAACCGCCCGCGAACGGCAGCGGCAGCGCTATATCGAGGCCGGCCACCCCGATATCTTCACCAACGCCGCCGCCGGCCCGTCGCTGATCGAGAAGCTGGTGAACCCCGACAAGGAAAGCCAGGCCCTGCTGCTGCAGGCGTCTGAGCGCTTCAACCTCTCGGCCCGCGCCTACCACCGCGTGCTGAAGGTCGCCCGCACCCTCGCCGACCTCGCCGGCGCCGAAAAAGTCGCCCGCCCGCACCTCGCCGAGGCACTGAGCTACCGGCTGAACATGGCGCTGGGGTAGGTCCACGCTGGCCGATCTTGCCATACCTATCGACTCTAGGTATACAACACCTAGTGACACTAGGTATTCGAAATGGCGAGCCCCAAGAACCCTCCGTTCCTCAACGGCGTCCCCGAACTGCTGGTGCTGCAATGCCTGCGGCAGCGGCCGATGTATGGCTACGAGCTGGTGCAGGCCATCCGCGCCGCCACCGGCGATCACGTGGTGCTGGCCGAAGGCGTCGTCTATCCGGTGTTGCACATGCTGGAGCGCGACGGGGCGCTGTCGACCGAGCGTCAGACCGTCAACGGCCGCAGCCGCATCTACTATGCGCTGACCGAGCAGGGTGGCGCCCGCCTCACCGATCTCGCCGATACCTGGCGGCAGCTTACCACTGTCATCGCCGGCGTGCTGGGGGAGCCGCGTCATGCGTGACACCCTCGTCGAACGGCTGTTGCGCGCCGGCATCTCGCCAGCCCGCGTCGCCCGCTACAACGCCGAACTGGACGAGCATCTCGCCGATCTCACCGATGAGCTCATCGCCTCCGGCCTGCCGCCGGACCAGGCGCATGCCGCGGCATTGGACCGGCTCGGCGACCCCGAGACGCTCGCGGCCTCAATGCTGGCCGAGCCCCGCCTCCGCTCGTTGCCGAGTCGCCTGCCGGCGCTGGTCTGGCTGGCGCTGCCTGTACTGGCACAGCTCGGTGTGGTCGCCCTGCTCGCCGTATTGCTGGTCGCTGCCGGCCGACAGGGGTTGGCGCCGCTCGCCCCCGCCATCATCGATCCACTGCTGCTCCTTGCGCCACTCGGCATTGCCTGGAGCATCGCGGCGAGTGCATTGCGCCGACGGGCTGCTATCGGTTGGCCGCTGGCCGGCATGCTCGCAACGCTGCATGTCGCGACCGCGCTCGATCTCGGCATCGGCCCGGATGCCGTGGCGGTCAGCCTCGGCGGTCCCGCGCCGGACGTGCTGGCGCTTTACGCGCTCACCGCCATTGCGCCCTTCCTGCTGCTGCACCGCAACCTTCGAGTTCGCTGATGCGCCATATCATCGCTGCCTGCGTCGCGGCGCTTGCCGCCACCCCGGCGCTCTCCCAAAGCGAGCAACGCCACTTGCCGCGAGCCGACGGCAGCAGCATCGCGTTCACCGTCGATATCCCCAAGGGCAAGCCGGACGGCATCCTGGTGCTGGCGCAGGGCTCCGGCTGCCAGCCCACTGCGACCAACGCCAACCTCGCCACGATGCGGCAGGCCTTTCCGCACTACACCGCGGTGATGGTCGAAAAGTATGGCATCGCCTCCGACGCGGCCATTGCCGATGGTTTCAGCGATTGCCCAGCGGCCTTCCATGCCGGCCACACCGTGGCGCAGCGGGTTGCCGACTATGTCAGCGTACTCGACAGCCTGCCGCGTGCGCCGGATACGCCGCTGGTGCTGTTCGGTGGCTCGGAGGGTGGGCTCGCCGTCGCCATGCTGGCCGAGCAGGTGCAGCCAACCGCCACCATCCTGCTCTCCTCGGCCACCGGCATCCCGTTCGCCGATATGGTGCTGAGCACGGTGCCGCCGGAGGGCCACGCGACGATCGAGGCCGGCTTCGCCGCTGCCCGCGCCGACCCGCAGGGCACTGCGCTGTTCGCCGGCTCGTCGCACCGGTTCTGGGCCGATATCCTCGATCGCATCCCAGCGGACTCCATGGCGCGCAGCACCTCGCCGTTCCTCGTCGTGCAGGGCGGACGGGACACCTCGTCGCCGGTCGCCGCGGCGCGCGCCACTGCCGATCGCTTCGCGGCGGCAGGTAAATGCAACCTGACCTACTGGGAGTTTCCGGCGCTCGACCACGGCATGGCGGCGCCCGACGGCACATCGCATCTCGCGGACGTCGCCACGGCGATCGCCCGGTGGGTTGCCGGCATCGGTCCCGACGCCGGCAACTGCTGCGGTGTCACCCCTTGGCGGCGATGAACTTGGCGAGGTCCTGGTACTCCTCGCAGGTCGTGTTGCCGCACAGTTTTTCGAGTTGGGCCAGCATCTGCTGGGCCTTCTTCAGCTGGCCGATCTCGACATAGAGTTCGCCCAGATACTCGTGCGCGCCCTTGTGGCCGGGGCTGAGCTTCAGCGCCTTGAGGTAGAAGCCCTGGGCGTTCTTGTAGTCACCGGACTTGCGCAGCGAGTAGCCGAGCAGGTTGTTGGCTTCGGCGCTGCCCGGGTCGGCGCGGACGATCTGCTTCAGCATGGTGACGGCCGACTTCCACTTCTTGGCGCGGATCAGCGCCCGGGCATCGTTCAGCGACGGGCCGCTCACTTCGCTCGATGAGCTGGAGTCGGAGCTGGTGCTGTAACCGCCGCCGCCCCCGCCTCCACCGCTACCACCACCACCACCACCACCGCCACCGCCACCGCCGTCGACGGCAAACGCAGGCGCGGCCGACAGCAGGCCGGCGACGAGCGTCGCACCGGCCAGCACAGTCAGAGTCTTCGTGAGCGATTTCAATGGCATCTGGGTCTCCTTGAGCCATGCTCCCCTAGCCGCCGCAACGGGCTGGCTAAAGGGAACAACACCGGCGACCCGGGTTTATTCCGTCTGCGATTCGTTCCGCCGGAGCTCGTGGCTCAGCAGCCCCATGATCAGATCGTCGTGCCAGGCGCCATCGAGGAACACCGTCTCACGCTCCCGGCCTTCATGCTGGAAGCCGCACTTTTCGTAGCTGCGGATGGCTCGGGCATTGCTCGCAAGCACGCGCACCGCGACCCGGTGCAGGCCGAGCTCGTCGAAGCCGTAAGCGAGCACCCGGCGTGCCGCCTCCGTGCCGAAACCCCGCCCCTGATCCTGGGTCCGCCACAGGCCTATGGCCAGCGACGCGCGCTTCTCGACGAGGTCCACCCGATCGAAGCGGATCGCGCCGAGCAGGGACCGACCCTCGATGACCCAGGCGTACGGATGTGCCATCAGCCCACTGGCCCAGCGCTCCGCTTCCTCACGGCCGAAGGCGGCGCCGTTCGGCTGCATGCCGTAAAGCCGGAGGTTCTCGTCGGGCTCGGCGCCGATGACGAGCCGCCGTTCCACGTCAGCATCGGTTGCGGGCCGCATTGTCAGATGCTGCGACACGAGTACGGGCGGCATTCGGCTCCCCCAGGAGTTTGCCGCCCCTCTCTAGCCGCTCTCAGGAGATCCGGCGATAGCCGCCGCGTACCCCGTCCGGGCTCAGCACCAGCTGCCACAGGTGGATGTTGCGGGCGCGGAACATGGCGGCGAAGACGTGCAGGTAGAACCGCCACATGCGCCAGAAGCGATCGCCGTATTTGTCGCGCAGGCTCGGCCAGGCGGCGTCGAAATTGGCCCACCAGGCCATCAGCGTCCTGTCGTAGTCGGCGCCGAAATTGTGCCAGTCCTCCATCACGAACAGCCGCTCGCTGGCCGCCGCGATCTGCTTGATCGAGGGCAGCATGCCGTTGGGGAAGATGTACTTCTCGGTCCACGGGTCGCCGTGGGTGGAGGTGAAGTTGTTGCCGATGGTGTGGAGCAGGAACAGCCCGTCGGGCTTCAGCAGCGAGCGGACTTTTCGGAAATACGCCTCGTAGTTCTTGTAGCCGACATGCTCGAACATGCCGATCGAGATCACCCGGTCGAACTGGCCCTCGAGCGCCATGTAGTCCATCAGCCGCGTCTCGATCGGCAGCGCGCCCTTGGTCGCCTCGGCATAGGCCGCCTGCTCTTTGCTGATGGTGATGCCGACGCCCTCAACGCCATAGCGTTCGGCGGCGAACTTCAGGAAACCGCCCCAGCCCGAGCCGATATCGAGGATCTTCATCCCCGGCTGCAGCCCGACCTTCCTGCAGATCAGGTCGAGCTTGGCCTCCTGCGCCGCGTCGAGCGTCGTCGCCTCGGCCCAGTAGCCGCAGGAGTAGATCATCCGCTTGTCGAGCATCGCCGCGTAGAGGTCGTTGCCGATGTCGTAGTGCCGCTCACCCACCTCGGTGACGCGGCTGCGCTGCAGGTTGAGCAGCTTGCCGCGCGCGAAGCTGAGCGCCAGTCCGATATCGGGCTTCAGGTGCGCGTAGATGTCGTATTCGAGCAGCTTGTAGATGAACTGGTCGAGCGCATCGGTGTCGAACCAGCCATCCATATAGGCCTCGCCGAAGCCGAGCGTACCGTGGCTGATGGCGCGGCCCCACAACCGGTCGTCATGCACGGTGACATCGAAGGGCCGGCTGCCCCCGATCTCGATGCCTGCTTCTTTCAGAATGGACGTGAAATAGGACTTCGGTCCGGCACTCATGGCGGAACCTCAATTAATTATGATCCTAACGAATTCTACTGCTGCGACCAGCGCGAGGCAAGTGCCGGTAACGCCATGCTGCCATTCGCAATTTGGTCCTTGAACTGTCGCGGCGGCGAACAGGAAACGCTTCGCCTCAGCGGGCAAACGCCGCGAACGGGTTGGCCACGGTGAGCTGCCGGATCGCCGCCTCGTCGACGCCCCTGTTGCGCAGCAACGGCAGCATCACGTCGCTCAGGTGCGTATAGGGCGTCGGCGTGCCGCCGCCTGGCACCGCCGGGTCATACCAGCCGCGATCATGGCTCAGCAGCAGCTGCGAGCCGAGATCGGCATCGAGCGCGCGGAGGATCAGCTCGCTCACCGCGGCATCGGGGGCCCGGCCGACATGGTCGTACTCGATCCACGCGCCGCGCTGCGCCACGGCGATGTTGAGGCCGAAATCCTTCTCTTCCTGGGTGTGGATCGAGATGAAGCGGTCGGCGCGATAGCCCTCGGCCTCGATGATACCGAGCTGGTCCATAACCACCCGCCCCTTGATCGTGTGGCTGCCGATCACCGCGCCGGTGCGTTGCGCCGCCCGCGCCGCGGCCCTGAGGATCTTCGCCTCGAGCGGGGTGATCCCGTCATCGCCGGCCGACACCTTGATCCACGCCGCCTGCACCCCGGTGTCGCCGACGCCCTCGGCAAGATCACGATACATCCGATCCTCGAGCTCGGCCTCGCTGGCGTCACGCACCCAGTCCGGGATCCACGGCTCGCGGTAGTTGCCGGTGGGGACAACGATCGGCAGGCCTGTCGCCCGGCTGACCGCGAGGTCGATATCGACCCTGAGGCCGACGCCGCCGGTGGAGCACTCGACCAGCGCGGTGATGCCGCGCGCCTTGATCGCTTCGATCTGCGGAGCCATCACCCGCACCACATCGGCCGGGTCGGCCTCGGCGTAGCCAGGTTGATCGGGGGTCCGCAGGTCGACGAACACGTGCTCGTGCGGCAGGATCATGCCGAGCTCGTCGGCCCGTTTCGGGCCGAGCGTGGTGTGCAGCAGCTTCATCGGTCTCCTCCGGGCGGGGAGAAAACCCGAGTTCGGCGCCGAAGGCAAACCCGGTTACTGCTCCTCCGCCTCGCCGGGCACGAACTTCAGCAGGTCACCCGGCTCGCACTTGAGATAGGTGCAGATCGCTTCCAGCGTATCGAAGCGCATGCCCTTCACCTTGCCCTGCCGCAGCAGCGACAGGTTGGCTTCGGTGATGCCGACGAACTCGGCGAGGTCCTTGGACTTGATGCCGCGTTCGGCCAGCAGCACGGCGAGATTGACCTTGATCGGCATCAGATGAACTGCGCGTTTTCTTCGGCGATGGCGGCGGCTTCGGTCAGCGCCCAGCCGACCAGCGTCAGCACGGCGCCGACGAGCAGCATCAGCAGCATGTCCGAGCTCACCGAGATCGCCAGCTGCTTCTGCTCTGCTGGCGCGTTCCAGCTCAGCACCACGCTCATCAGCGCGCCCGATACCAGCTTCAGCACGGTGCAGGCGAACACCCCGATGGCGAAATCGCGCATGCCGGTCGCGGCCGCCAGTCCGAACGGCCGGCCCTGCCGGAACGCCTCGAGCGCGGTGGCCAGCCGCAGCAGGCCCCAGCTGAGCGGCAGCACCGGCAGCACGGCCAGCGCCGTCGCCAGCAACCGCTGGCCGAGCCCGAACTCGGCGAGCCACGTCGCAGGCACCATCGCGGCACCAGCCAGGGCCTCGGCCGGCGCAAAGCCCCAGTAGGTCAGGCCGGCGAGTGGCAGCGCCACCGCGATGACCAGTGCGGCGGCCCGCGTCAGCTGGCTCAGCGTGGCAATCCGCCTGCGGCGGGCATCGGAAACGGCAGTCGTCATCTATGGCTCCTCAGGATCGGCATGCAAACCATACAGCAACAAATTATCGTTGCACAATAAGAAATCACTGTGTAACAAGCTCGCCGTTCGCTTTTCAACAGGAGCCTCCCATGTCTCGTATCCGTTTGTCCCTCCTCGCCCTGCTGCTCGTCGCGACCACCGCACCGGCGATCGCTGCCACCGCCAGCACCTCGAAAGGGCAGATCTCCGTCGCCCAGGTGATGCAGATGCTCGATCGCGCCGGCAGCGACAAGCATGCCGGCCAGCTGCTGCAGGCCTATCTGGGTGGCGTCGGCGAGTCGGCCGGCGTGCTGCTCAACGCCACCGATGCCAACGGCAAGCCTTATGTCACCTGCTCGAAGCCGATGGCGCTCGATTCGGGGCTGGTGCGCGACGTGCTGGCCAACGGCGCGCCCAACACCAAGAACTGGGGCGAGACCGCCGCGACGCCGCTGCTGGTCAACGCCCTGGTCGATATGGCCGGCTGCCGCTGAAAACGGATGAGGCGGCAGTCGCCTGCCGCCTCATCATCCTGTTCGCGGGGGCTCAGCCCCAGCTACGGAGGCCGAGCAGCCTTTCGCCCAGCTCGGTTAGCTTCGCGGTCGTCGCGTGCTTTTTCTCCCAGTCGCGCGGATCGCCCGGAAAAGCGTCACGCTTGGGGTGGTCGAGTTCGCGCCACAGCCGCACCCGTTCGGCCCGCTCGATCACGTCCTCCTCGTTGGCCGGGAACATCGAGATGTATTGCGCCATGCGCACCCGGTTGCCCGAGTTGATCGAATGGTTCGGCCGCACCCCGTGGGCGAGGAGCGTGTTGAAGATCATCAGGTCGCCCGGCTCCATCTCGATATTGGTGATTTTGAGCCCCGTGGTGTCGGGATGCATCGGATCGCGGTCGGCCGGCTGGGTCTTCACCCAGGTGTCGAAATCGTAGAACAGCTCGGGAATGCACTGGAAGCCGCCGATGTCGCCGTCCTGCTTGACGAGGCTCAGCACGCCCTGCACGCCGATCGGCAGCGGGTCGAGCGAGGTATCGCTGTCCCAGTGAATGAAGCCGTTCTGGTTCGGGCCCGGCACCTGCTTGGGCGGATTTAGGTTGGCGCGGTCGATCGACACCCACAGCTCCTCGATGTCCCAGATATCGACGAAGGCGTCGTAGACCCGCTGCTGTTGGCGGTTATCCCACAGGTATTGGTGGTTGTAGATCTCCACCATGCCGGTGCCGTTCAGCTCCTTCATGATGTGGTCGCGCCGCTGCGGGGTGTACCAGGTCGACGGGTCGCTCGGGTCCTTCTCCTCAAACTGCCAGAGCAAAGCCTTCAGCCGCTCGACATGATCCGCGTCGACCGCATTGCGAACAATCACATAGCCCCGCTCCTGCCAGTGCCGGAAATCCGACTCGGAGAGCACCCGCAGCGGCAGCGTCTTCTTGATATCCTTGAGCTGCGTGGTGACCTTCTGCGTCGTCTGGTGCGAATCCCGCTTGATCCCGGCCGCCATGCCTTGCGGCGCCATGCCCTGAGCCATCGACATCATAGTCCTCCATCTGATGTTCCCCCTCGGGGATCGGTTTCGATGGAGAGAGGCTAGGGCCGCCACGCTCCGCCATGTTGCCGTCCTCCGGCCAGTTCTGATACTATTCTGGCGTCATTGATGAACTATCCGCACGATGAAGCCGCTTCTTGAGAAGGTGATGCCGCCGGAGGGCGCTTCCTGGGCCTGGCTCGACCGCCGGCTCGACGACGCCATCCCGTTCCAGTGGCACCACCACCCGGAGTTCGAGCTGACGCTGACCCTCAACTCGGTCGGCCAGCGCTTCATCGGCGACCACATCGGCGACTACGGCGATGGCGACCTGGTGCTGATCGGCCCCAACCTGCCGCACACCTGGGCCAGCCGCGACAAGCTCGATCCCGCCGCCCCCCATGTGGCGCGGGTCATGTGGTTCCATCCGGATTGGGCCGAGGGCCTGACGAAGCTGCTGGCCGAACTCCGCCCCGTCACCGACTTGCTGGCGCGGGCGCAGCGCGGCCTCAAGTTCTCCACGGCTGCCTCCGAGGCGATCCACCCGACCATCGACGCGCTGTTCGCCCGTCCACCCGCCGATCGCCTCTCGCTGCTGATCGATATCCTCCGCCGCCTCGCCGAGGACAGCGCCGCCACCCCGCTCGCCAGTCCGGCCGCCGCCGTGCCGCATCACTCCGCCGACCGCACGCGTATCGACCGGGTGCTCGATCTCATCCACACCCGCTACACGGAGCCGCTGACCATCGACGCGCTCGCCGATGCCGCGGCGCTATCGCCCTCGGGCCTGCACCGGATGTTCGTGCGCCACGTGCGGAGCCCTGTCTCGGCCTACATCACGCGGCTCAGGCTCGGCGAAGCCTGCGCGCTGCTCTCGGCCACTGAGCGGCCGATAGCCCACATCGCGTCCGATGTGGGCTATGACTCGCTGGCCAATTTCAACCGGCAGTTCAAGGCCGCAAAGCAGATGACGCCGCGGCAGTACCGCCGGCAGTTCCAGAGGACTCGATGACCGTCGCTCCCCGCATCATGCGCAAGCTTGCGCAGAACAACCGTCTCGCCAACCACCGGCTGCTCAATGCCTGCCTCGCGCTGCAACTCGGCGAGTTCGAGGCGGTGCGGGTCAGCTTTTTCCCGACGTTGAAGATGACGCTCAACCACATCCTCACCGTCGATTGGTTCTATGTCGATGCGCTGGAGGGCGGGACGCTCGGCCCCAAGGCCTGGGATCCGGAAGAGCCGTTCGACAGCATCGCTGCGCTGGCCGAAGCGCAGTTCGCCGTCGACCGGCGCCTCCTCGCCTTCTGCACCGATCTCACGGACGCCCGGCTCGCCGCCGAGACGCGGGTGCACCGCACCAATCGCATCCAGGTCGAGCGCACCGACGACCTGCTGCTGCACCTGTTCATGCACCAGACCCATCACCGCGGGCAGGTGCACGCCATGCTGGCCGGCAGCTCGGTGAAGCCGCCGCAGCTCGACGAGTTCCTCACCGCCAGCGATTTCCGCGATCGGGTCGGCGACATGGCGGCGCTCGGCTGGAGCGAAGCCGAGCTCGGTGCATAACGCGCTATGCTCCGTATTCTCGGCACGGCGCTGATCGCGCTGCTCGCTATCGCCGCCGCGCTGTTCGGGCCGAAACTGGTCTGGCTTCCGGCCGTCTACCTGCTGGTGGGGGCGGTCTCGATGCTTGCCTACTGGCTCGACAAGCGAGCAGCGCGCGCTGGTCGCTGGCGGATTCGCGAGAGCTGGCTGCATGGCCTCGACCTGATTGGCGGCATCGCCGGCGGGCTCGTCGCGCAGGAGCTGCTACGCCACAAGACCAGCAAGCAGAGCTTCATCGTGGTGACCGGGCTGATCGCCGTCGGCCACATCGGCGCCCTCACCTGGCTCGGCGTCGCCTTTCACTAAAGCGCAGACTTAAGCATTGACAAGATGCTCGACCCGGAATTACTAAAGTTACGGCTTAAGTTATGAGGGTGACATGGACGAGGTAGCGACTGCGCACGACCACCGTTTCGATATCGTCACCAGCCGCGTGCTCGATGCCGCGCCGGCGACCGTGTTTGCGGCATTCGCCGATTCGGCAGTGCTGTCGCGGTGGTGGGGCCCGAAGGGGTTTCGCGACACCATCCATGTTTTCGATTTCCGCGTCGGCGGTACGTGGCGGCATACGCTGCACAACCCCGACGGCCGCGATCACGAGAACGAAGCCCGCTTCACCGTGATCGAGCCCGACGCGCGGGTCGAGTATGACCACGGCTCGGGCAAGCACTTCACGCTCACTTTCATGCCGGCACCGGGCGGCAAGACGCTGTTCTCGCTCGGCATGACCTTCGAGAGCGCCGAGGCGCAGCGCGCCTCGCGTGAGTTGATCACCCGCTCCAACGACGAGAACATCGACCGGTTGATCGCGGTCCTCAGGCAGAAGTAGAGGCGGGCCCTGAGGCCCGCCCCGTTCGCGATCAGATCAGGCCGCCGAAGAACTTGCGGACATCCTCGACCAAGAGGTCCGGCGCATCGGTCGCGGCGAAGTGGCCGCCCGAGGGCATCTCGGTCCAGTGCACGATGTTGTTGGCGCGCTCGGCGAAGCTCCGCACCGAGCGGAAGTCCCAAGGGAACACCGCAACGCCGGTCGGCGTATCGTTGCGCGCCTCGCGATAGCCCGAACCGGAGCGGGTATCCTCGAGATAGATGTTGCCGGCCGAGCCGCCCGAAGCGGTGAACCAGTAGATCGAGACATTCGCCAAGTACCGGTCGCGATCGACATACTGCACGCCCTCGCCCTCGAAGCCGAAGAACAGCTCGGTGTTCCAGGCCAGCTGGCCGACCGGCGAGTCGACCAGACCATAGGCGAGCGTGCCGGGGCGCTTGGACTGGATGTCCTGGTAGCCGTTGTACTTGAGGAAGCCGTCGAGGTTGGCAAAGCCCTCTTTCTCGAACGAGGTAAGCTTGTCCATCTCGCCCGGCGCGCCGGTCGGGAAGGCGAACACCTGCTGCAGGTGTGTGCCGACCAGTCCCTCCGGGGCGAGGATGCCGAGCTCCTTGCCGACCAGCGAGCCGACATCGCCGCCCTGCGCGCCGTAGCGGGTGTAGCCGAGCCGCTTCATCAACGTGTCCCAGGTCTTCGCCACCTTGGCCGTATCCCAGCCGGGCGCGGCGAGCGGCGTCGACCAGCCGTAGCCCGGGAGCGAGGGGATGACGAGGTCGAAGGCCAGCGCCGGATCGAGCCCGTGGGCGCGCGGATCGCTCAGTGGGCCGATCACCTCGAAGAACTCGATGATGCTCGAGGGCCAGCCATGCGTCAGGATCAGCGGGAAGGCGTTGGGTTCCTTCGACTTGATGTGAAGGAAGTGGATGGTCTGCCCGTCGATCTCGGTGAGGAACTGCGGGTAGGCATTGATCCGGGCTTCCCAGGCGCGCCAGTCGAACTGGTTCAGCCACTGGTCGGCCAGTTCCTTGATGAAGGGGACGGGCTGGCCGCGGCTCCAGTCGGTGGTCGTGGCGTGCGGCCAGCGCGCCATGGTCAGGCGTTCCTTCAGGTCCGCGAGTTCGTCGTCGGACACCTGGACCTTGAACGGGGTGATGGTCATTTCGTCTGCTCCGGTTGCGTGGGAAACGAGGGCGCCGAGCGCCGGGACGACTGCCGCCGCAGCTGCGGCCTTCAAGAAGCTCCTGCGATCAAGATCGGTCATTTTCGGCTCCTGTTTCGCGCCGGACCACCATGGCCCCGGCGTCTGAGGAGACCTTGCTCCCACCCTGCTGACAGAGCGTGGCAGCAGCGTTATCCCGTTGTGATGAAACGAAAAATCCCCGCACTTGGCGGGGATTTCTTGCGGTCACCGTCGATGCGCTCAGCGGAGGCGCACCTCGAGGAAGTCGCCGGTCGCAGCGATCAGCGCATCGACCGTTTCCGGCCCGGCCTCGATGTTGAACATGTGGTCCATCGGGGCCGTCCACACCTGCTCCTCGCCGGCATGCGCCTCGATCAGCCGCGGCACGCCGTCAGCCGAAACCAGCACGTCGTTGCTGCCCTGCGCCACGAGCAGCGGGCCGCCATAGCTCGCGAGTTCCGCCGCCGGATCCAGCGTCCTCAATTCGGCGATCATCTGCCGCCCCAGGCTGATCGGCTGGCCCCACGGCATCGTCACATCGAGCGGCGCACCCTCCGCTTCCGCCGCCATCACCTCGCTGCCGAACAAACCGCCGAAGGTTGCCGAGGGATCGTTGACGCCGTTCCACAGCACCAGCGCGTCAGGCGCCGTGGCCTTGGCGACGACGGTCGCGACCGGTCCGCCAAGGCTCCAGCCGAGCACCGCCAGGCGGTCAGCGTCGAGGCGCGGATCGGCCTTGATGAACTCGATCGCGCCGACGCCATCGGCGGCCTCCGAGCTCACCGTCGCCTCGGCAAAACTGCCGGCGCTTTCGCCCGAGCCGCGATAGTCGATGCGCAGGCTGGCGATGCCGCGATCGGCCCAGAGCCGCGCCGCGCGGGCGTAGGGGCCTTCCTCGGTTCCGGTGATCGCCCACTCGCCGCGATGCCCGAGGAAGCCGAATAGCATCAGCACCACCGGCGCCGGTTCGCTCGTCTCGGGCAGGGTGAGCGTTCCCACCACGCTCTGCCCGTCGACCTCGAACCGCACCACTTCTTCGCGCGGCGCGGCGATCGCGGGCAGGGCCGCACCGACCAGGAGGGTAGCGGCAATGGCCAGCGACAGCGTCTGTTTCGTCTTCGTCATTTTGGTAGTCCCTCAGCTTCGGCGGGCCAGTCCCACCGCTGAGGACGCTTGTCGGCCACCCCTCCTGACAGGGCGTGGCAGGAGCGTCAGCCCGCCGTATCGAGCCTGACCGGCGCGGTCGAGTTGCGGGCTTCGTGCGGGGACAGAGTGTAGTCGCGCGGCTCGGTCAGCGGTCCGTAGAGTTCGGGCCGGCGGCCGCGCAGCCAGCGCCGGCCGCTGCTCAGCGGCTGCAGCTCGAGGTCGAGATCGGCCACCACCATGCGGTCGCGTGCCGCGTGCGTCTCGACGAGGATCCGGCCGTAGCAGTCGAGGATCATGGCGTTGCCGGTGCGGACCTCACCGCTGTCCTCGCCCACGCCGTTGGAAAAGATCAGGAACATGCCGTTGTCATGCGCCCGCGACGGCAGCCAGCGCATCAGCCAGGCCCGCCCCTTCGGACCGAGGAACTCGCGCCTGATCGCCTTCGGGTCGGCCTTGCGGTTGCGCCAGAGTTCGACGTCGATCGGGCTCATGGCATGCGGGCTGGCCGATCTGCAGCCGCCGGTCTGGTGCGGCGCAACCAGCACATCGGCGCCGAGCAGCGCGGTGGCCCGCGCGTTCTCGAGGTGGTTGTTGTCGTAGCAGATCAGGATGCCCATCCGCACGCCCCAGGGCGTGTCGAACACCGTGTAGCGGTCGCCGCTCGAAATCGTGCTGTGCTCGAAGGCGTGGAGCTTCCGATGCGTGTGCAGCGTGCCGTCGGGCAGCACCACGACATAGGAATTGTAGAGCTTGCCATCGGCCCGCTCGATCAGGCCGACGCCGATGCCGAGCTTCAGCCGAGCCGCCATCGCCTTGACCCGCGCCATCGACGGCCCGGTCCCTACGTCCTCGGCCAGTGCCTCGACTTCATCGTCCCGCAACCCCGGCACGTGCCAGTAGCCGGTGATGCACATTTCGGGGAACGCCACGAACGCCGCACCCTGCCGCGCCGCCTTCCTGGCGAAGCCCTCGATCACCCCGAGGTTGTAGTCCTTGTCGTTGGCACGGTGCCAGAACTGCACGCTCGCAACCCGAATGCTGGTCATGTCGGTCTCCTTCGGCCCGGACCATGCGCCTTTGCACCCCGTTCGGAAATGCGCCATTGTTCAACAATGACTGTACGAAATCGAACACCGGACTGGGAGGACCTGCGCAACTTCGCGGCGCTGGCGGAGCAGGGTACGCTGTCGGCGGCAGCGCGCCAGCTGGGCACCTCGCACGTCACCGTGTCGCGGCGGCTCGCCCGGCTCGAGAGCGTGCTCGGCGAGCCGCTGTTCGATCGCCGCAGCGGCTACGTCCTCACCCCGCGCGGCGCCCATGTGCTGGCCCACGCCCGCCAGATGGCGACAGCCTCGTCGGCGCTGGCCGACAGCTTCGAAGGTCCGCGCCGCCCGGTCGTCAGGCTCAGCGTGGCGCGCACCATGGGCGATCGCTTCCTCGTCCCGCGTCTCGCGCCGCGGCTGGCCGCGCTCGGCATCGCGCTCGATCTCACCATGGAGACCCGGCTCGCCAGCCTCGTTCGCGCCGAGGCCGATCTCGCTATCCGGCTCGGTGAACCCGAGCCCAATTCCAGCGCCATCGGCCGGCGCCTTGGCACCATCCACTACGGCCTGTTCCGCCGCCCCGATGTGGCGGAAATGGCCGGCATTATCGCGCCGCCCGAACGCGATCAGCCCGAGGAGTGGCAGTGGTTCTGGGCCCGCCATCCCGGCCGCGAGGTGGCGCTGCGGGTCAACAGCCAGACCGGCCAGCTCGCCGCGGCGGAAGCTGGCGCCGGGCTCGCCCTGCTGCCACGCTTTCTCGTGCCGCCGGGTGGGGCCCTGGTCGAGGTGCCGCTGAAGCCGGCGCCGCCGGAACGGCCGGTGTGGCTCCTGGCGCGTGCCAGCCGGCTCGACGTTCCGGCCGTCCGCCGCCTCCACGACGAACTCCGCCGGATCTTTCGCGAAGAATTTCGCTAGGGCCGTTCGGCCGGCTCGTTCGCCCAGTCCGGGTGCAGCCGGGCCCATTCCTCGCGCCATTCCTTGGCGAGTTGCAACCGGCGCCGGCCATAGCGCTGTTCGGTTTCCGAGGCCGAGACGATCCGGTCGGTGCGGAAATTGCGGAACGCCTCGCGCATGCAGCACCAGCCGACGACGATTTGCTTCCCCTCATAATAGGCTAGCTGCACCGGCCAGATGTCGCGCTCGGACAGCCTGCCGCTCTCGTCGGCGTAGCCGATATGCAGCGCCTTCTCGTTGCGCATCGAGGCGCGGAGCAGGCCCAGCACTGGGGTCGGCTCCGCCGGCCCTCGCATCAGCACCGGCCAGAGGCCAGTGTCCTTGATCCGGTCGCGCAGGTCGTCCGGCGATGCCGTGGCGATCTTCGCCAGCGCGTTCTTCGCCGCACCAGCGAGACCGGCGTCCGGTTGCGCCTGCACCCAGCGGCCGCCCAGCACCAGCGCCTCGAGTTCCTCGGGCGTGAACATCAGCGGCGGCAGGAAGAATCCGGGCTTCAGCATGTAGCCCACCCCGGCCTCGCCATCGATCGGCGCGCCCAGCCCGATGAGCGTCTGCACGTCGCGATAGAGCGTGCGGACGGACACGCCCTGCTCCTCGGCCAGCGCTGCCGCGGTGACCGGGCGACGGTGACGGCGCAGCGCGTCCATGACGGAAAACAGGCGTTCGGTCTTGTCCAAGCAATCATCTCCCCAGGGTCCTTCGTTCTACCGATATTCGGCTGGCTGCACCATGCGACGGCACTCCTGCCAGAGCCTGTCAGCAGCGATTGACATTTCGTGATATCCCGAAATAACGTAGGCCCAACGACAGGAGAGATTGCGATGAGCGGCAAGCCCCACAGCCTTAACGGCATCGGCCATTTCGATATCGCCGGCCCGGATTTCGGCGCGTTGCAGAGCTTCTATTCTGGCGTCCTCGGCTGGCAGGTGACGCCGCGCGGCCCCGGCTACGGCAAGGTCGCAACGCCCGAGGGCGGACCGGACGGCGCACTGGTCGAAGCGGAAACCGCTTCGCTCACCCTCGGCATCGTGGTGCCCGATCTCGCCGGGGCCCTCGCCGCCGCCGAGGCCAAGGGCGGCGCCATCGCAATGCCGGTGGTCGACAATGGCTGGGTGAAGAAGGCGCGGGTCCGCGACCCCGCGGGGAACCTGCTCACCCTGATCCAGGGCTGAGCGCCATCGACAGCTTCGACCTCGACGAAGTGCTGCGCGCCCTGTCCCACCCGGACCGGCGGGCCTTCGTTGCTTCCTGCAAGACCGAGGCGAAGGCGGCGGGCGATCTCGCCGCGCTCTCCGAACTGTCCCTCGCCACCGTCTCCGAGCATCTCAAGGTGCTGCGGAAATCCGGCCTGCTGGTGCTCGAAAAGCGCGGCCGCTTCTGGTTCTACCGCACCGATGCACGGGTGGTGGAGCGGGCGGCGAAAGAGGTGGCCGCGCTGACGGCCACCTCCGGCATCGATCGCTAGCGCCGCGCAGCGACCTCGCGATGGAACGCCCGGATGTCCCCGGCCAGCACGTCGGGCACTTCGAGCGCCGGAAAGTGTCCGCCCTGCCGCGCCTCGTTCCAGTGGATCAGGTTCAGCAGGTTGCGCTCGCCCCAGGCGCGCGGCGCCGGCAGGTCGCTTTCGGCCGGCACCAGCACACCCTGCGGCACGTCATGCTTGGGCATTGGCGACAGGATCTCCTGATCGGCGAAGGCCTCCTTGTAGAGCCGCACCGAGGAGCCGATGGTTTCGCTGAACCAGTAGACCGACAGCAGCGTCGCCAGCGTTTCGAACGGGAAGACGCTCTCGATGTCGCCGCCGGTGTCGCCCCAGCGGTGGAATTTCTCGAGGATCCACGAGGCGAGCCCGACCGGCGAATCGTTCAGCCCCACCGCCAGCGACGTCGGCTTGGTGCCGTGCAGCAGGGCATAGGCGCCCTCGACGAAACCGGTGTAAGCGACCTTCTGAAAATACTCGGCCTCCTCCGGCGTCGGGTCGTCCGGCTTGGGGTAGCCCGAGAAGACGTTGCAGTAGTGCGCGCCGAGCAGCCGCCCGGGGTGGTGCCGCACGAGGCCCATAATCGCGCCGGTGCCGAGGTCCGAGCCCGAGGTGAGGAAGCGATCATAGCCGAGCCGGTCCATCAGCCCGGCCCAGAGCTGCGCGGTCCGGGTCATGTTCACGCCCTTGCGCCGGGGCCGGCCGGAGAAACCGTAGCCCGGCAGCGAAGGGATGATCACGTCGAATGAGGTGCCATCAACCTCGGCGGTCAACCGGTCGACCAGCGGCAAGAGCTCGACGAAGTTGCTCGGCCAGCCGTTGGTCAACAGCACCGGCACGGCGTTAGCGCCCCTGCCGCGCGCATGGACGAAATGCACCGTCTCGCCATCGATCTCGGTGATGAACTGCGGAGTGCGGTTGAGCCGCGCCTCGGCCGCTCGCCAGTCGAACTCGTTGCCCCAGTAGGCAACGAAGCGGCTGAGGAAGGGCAGGCTGGTGCCATACTCCCAGCCGGCATCCTCGACTTCGTCGGGGAAGCGGGCGTGCTGCAACCGGCTCTTGAGGTCGGCGATCTGGGCGTCGGGGATGGCGATGGTGAAAGGGTGCATGCGTCGTCTCCAGTTGGTACGCGGAGAGCCATGCGCGATGCCTGCTGCCAGATGCTGTCAGCAGACCATGGGTGGCCACGCCTGCAGCCACCCATGATCGCAAGCGTCAGCCGCGCCGGGCAATCTCGCGGTGGAACGCCCGGATATCCGCGGCGAGCACATCGGGCACCTCCAGCGCAGGGAAATGCCCGCCCTGCCCGGCCTCGTTCCAGTGGATGAGGTTCTGCAGGTTCCGCTCACCCCAGGCGCGGGGCGCCGGCAGGTCACTGTCGGCCGGCACCAGCACGCCCTGCGGCACACCATGCGTTTCCATCGGCGCGGTGATCTCGTGGTCGGCGAAGGCTTCCTTGTACATGCGCACTGACGAGCCGATGGTCTCACTGAACCAGTAGACCGAGAGCAGCGTCGCCAGTGTCTCGAACGGGAACACGCTCTCGACCTCGCCGCCGGTATCGCCCCAGCTGTGGAACTTCTCGAGAATCCAGGAGGCGAGGCCGGCCGGCGAATCGTTGAGCCCCACCGCCAGTGTCGTCGGCTTGGTGCCCTGCACCATGGCGTAGGCGGCCTCGGCGAAGCCGGCATAGTCGACCTTCTTGAAGTACTCGACCTCCTCCTCGGTCGGTTGCTCCGGCCGCGGATACTGCGAGTAGACGTTGCAGTAGTGCGCACCCAGCAGCCGCTGCGGGATGTGCCGCACGAAGCTCAGCACCGCGCCGCCGCCGAGGTCCGAGCCTGAAGCGAGGAAGCGCGGGTAGCCGAGCTGGTCCATCAGTTTGGCCCAGAGCTGCGCCGTCCGGGTCAGGTTCATGCCCTTGTGCTTGGGCCGGCCGGAGAAACCGTAGCCGGGCAGCGAGGGGATGATCACGTCGAACGAGATGCCATCGACCTCATTGGTGAGCCGATCGACCAGTGGCAGCAGCTCGACGAAATTGCTCGGCCAGCCATTGGCCAGCAGCAGCGGCACCGGGTTGGAGCCCTTGCCGCGGGCATGGACGAAATGCACCGTCTCGCCATCGATCTCGGTGGTGAACTGCGGCGTGCGGTTGAGTCGCGCCTCGGCGGCGCGCCAGTCGAACTGGTTGCCCCAGTAGGCGACAAAGCGCCGGAGGAAGGCGAGGCTGGTGCCATATTCCCAGCCGGCGTCCTCGACCTCGTCGGGAAAGCGGGCATGCTGCAGCCGGCTCTTCAGCTCGGCGACATCGGCGTCGGCAATGGCGATGGTGAAAGGGGTCATGCAATGTCTCCACGGTTAACGCGGAGACTGATGCGCGAGGCCTGCTGACAGAGGCTGTCAGCAGTTCGGGTGGCGAGGCGGCGCGGAGGTGTTGCGCTCGGGACCGGCGACCGGCGATGATGGCGCGAACCGGAGCGTTGCAGTGGATCAGTTGGTTTTCTGGGTGGCGAGCGCCGCCGGCTTGGCGGTCGCCTATCTCCTCGGCGCAACGCCCACCGGCTATCTCGCGGGCAAGCTGCTCAAGGGCATCGACATCCGGCAGCACGGCTCGGGATCGACCGGCGCAACCAATGTGTTGCGCACCCTGGGGAAATGGCCGGCCCTCGTGGTGCTGGCACTGGATGTGCTGAAGGGCGCAGTCGCTGTGGTCTTCGCCGGCTGGTTCACCGCGTGGCTGCTGGCGGTCGCGGCGCCCGTCGGCGTGGAGGGCCTGCTGCCCTGGGCCATCTGCCTCGGCGGCCTTGCTGCATTGCTGGGGCACAGCCGGTCGATCTGGCTCGGCTTCACCGGCGGCAAATCCGTCGCGACGGGGCTCGGCGTATTGTTGGCCATGTCATGGCCGGTGGGTCTCGGCGCGGTGGCGGTGTTCGGCGTGGCCCTCGTGGCGTCGCGGATCGTCTCGCTCAGCTCGATGCTGGCGGCATTGGTGGCGATCGTGCTGGTCTTCGCGCTGGAGCATCCGCTGCCCGATCGGCTGCTGGTGATCGCTGGCGGCGTCTATGTGATCGCCCGGCATCGGGCCAACATCCAGCGCCTGCTGGCCGGCACCGAACCACGCCTCGGGCAAGCCAGTCCGACGCCCTAGGGTCAGGCCTTCGCAAGTGCCGCTGCCTTGTCGGCGAGGCCGGCGAACACCGTCCAGTTGCGTTGCGTCATGCGGGCGCCCAAGCGCTTCTCGATGTTGAGCCGGGTGGTGCTGATGCCCTTGGGGTAGGCGACGATCAGCTGGGCGCCGACGATTTCCAGCAGCTCCGGTCCGTCCCAGCCGCTCAGCGGCGCCCAGTCCGGGGCCTTGTGGAACGAGCAGACGCCGAGTTCGTGCGGCCGCTCCGCCGCCACCTCGGGGAACGGGTTGGCCTGCACCACCGTGACCATGTCCTTCGGTTTGACGACGAACACCTCGTTGGCCGGTCCGAGCCCAAAGCCATCCACTGCCGCCTGCACGATCTTGCGCGCCTCGGCCAGCGTGTGGCCGGTGCGGAAGATGACGTTGCCGGTATTGCCGACGGTCGAGACGTCGTCGAGCCCGGCGGCGGCGCAGGCATCGCGCAGCGCCGCCATCTTCATCTTGGCGTGCGTCACCGGGCCGATGGCGCGGATCAGCGCGACGAAGACCGCCATTTAGGCGATCTCGATATCGACGCGGTGGCTGTAGTCGCGGTCCGGCCCGTAGATGGTCGAGGGGAAATGCGGCTGGTTGACCGCATCGGGCAGGTCCTGGTCTTCGAGGCAGAAGCCGCAATGGTTGCCGTAGTGCTTGCCCTCGGCCGAAACGTCGGTGGTCACCGAGTTGTAGACCTGCAGGCCCGGCCGGTCGGTGTAGAGCTTCAGCGTCAAGAGCTTGTCCGGACCGGTCACCACTGCCACCGGGTTCTCGAACTTGCGATCGCTGTTCAGCACCACGTTGCCGTCATAGTCGATCGGCTTGCCCTGGGCGTCGCGCATGGTGCGACCCTGACGGAAATCCCAGATGGTGCCGTCGACCGGCAGGATCGCGCCGGTCGGGATCAGCGGACCGCCGAGTTCGGTATAGGCCGCGGCGTCGATCTTGTAGCTGTGGTCGAGCACGTCCGAGCCGGTGCCGAGGTTGAAATACTGGTGCTGCACCACGTTGATCGGGGTGCGGCGATCCGCCTTGGCGGTGATATCGAGCCGCAGCCGGTTGCCGGTGAGCGTGTAGGTGGCGGTGAACTTCACGTTGCCGGGAAAGCCCATCGCGCCATCGGGCGAATCGAGGGTGAAGCGCACGGCGTTGTTCTTGCTGTCGGCCTCGCCGTCCCACACCAGCCGGCCGATGCCCTCCGGCCCGCCATGCAGGGTGTGGCCGACGAAGTTGGTCTTCAGCGTGTGAGTCTCACCGTCGAGGGTGAACTTCGCATCCTTGATACGGTTGGCGACGCGGCCGGCGAGCGAACCGAAATACGGCGAATGGGCCGGATAGCTGTCGAATTTGTCGTAACCCAGCACGACCGAGCGCAGGTCGCCAGCCACCGGCACGCGCCAGTCGCGCACCAAAACGCCCCACGAAATGATGTCGACTTCGACGCCGGTGTCGCTCCGAAGCTTGAACTGCTCGACCCGCTTGCCATCGAAGCTGCCGAACTCTTCCACCGCGACGCTCATTGCCGTTATCTCCTCTTTCGTGCGACGGGTTGATAACCGCAATCGACAAGAAGCGGAAGCCGGGGGGTTGGGGAGATGAACGAACTGAAGCGCCGCGCCACCGTACACGATGTGGCTCGCGAGGCCGGCGTATCGCTGGCGACGGTCGATCGCGTGCTGAACGGCCGCCCAGGCGTGCGCACCGAAACTGCCGACAAGGTGGCCGAGGCGATCAAGGCGCTCGACTTCCGCCGCGACCTGTCGGCCTCGCTTTTGGCCCGCGCCCGCGACCTCGGCGTCACCTTCCTGATCCCCGATGGCCGCAACGAGTTCATGCTGGCGCTGGTCGATGCCATCGCCCGCCGCGCCCGCACCACCAAGGGCGAGCGCATCTCGATCACCACCAAGCTGGTGCATGCGTTCGACGCCACGGCCCTCGCCAGCGCGCTCGCCAGTCTCGATCCCAAGAGCTGCGATTGCGCCGTGGTCGTTGCCACCGAGGACGACAAGGTCCGCCGCGCCATCGACCAGGCGTCGCGCCGCGGTATCGCCGTGGTGACGCTGGTCTCCGACCTCCCGGGCTCCGCCCGCCGGCATTTCGTCGGCATCGACAATGTCGCCGCGGGACGCACCGCCGCCTCGCTGATCGGGCGCTTCTGTCCGGAAGGTGGGATCGGTCTCATTGCCGGTTCGCTGAGCCTCGCCGACCACCACCAGCGCCGTGAGGGGTTCGAGGCGGTGCTGCGGACCGAGTTCCCCGGCCACCGGATTATCGGCCCGCTGGAAGGCTTCGACGACGACGCGCGGACCGAAGCGGCCGCGCTCGAACTGCTCAGCCAGCCGCTCAGCGGCATCTACAATATCGGCGGCGGCTATTCCGGCCTCTTACGGGCGCTGGAGCGCAAGGGCCTCGCCGGTAAGGTCCGTGTCGTGGCGCATGAGCTCACCGTCGCCACCCGCGCCGGGCTCGCCAGCGGGGCCATCGACGTGGTGCTCGACCAGAACCCGGATGGCGAAATCGCCGCCGCACTGGCGGTCGCCCGAGCGCTAGCGCTGGGGCAGGACGCGGAGCGCCGGCCGGCCCCCATTGAAATCGGCCTTTATCTGCGCGACAATCTTCCCAGAGGGTAATCCATCATAACTATGCCCCGGGAGGACTACGGCATGTTCTGTCTGTGCGGTCTTGAGGTACGTGCCTCATGACCTATCTCGGCATCGATATCGGCACCTCCGGCGTCAAGGCGCTGCTCATCGACCGCGCCGGCCGGGCGCTCGGCGAGGCCACGGCCAAGGCGGTCGAACCGGTCCGCCCGCACCCCGGTTGGTCAGAACAGAACCCGGCCGACTGGTGGAGCGCGACGCTCGAAGCGATCGACAAGCTGTCGAAGAGCCACCCGGCGGAACTGGCGAAGGTCCGCGGCATCGGGTTGAGCGGCCACATGCATGGCGCCACCCTGCTCGACAAGAACGACGCAGTGCTCCGGCCCTGCATCCTGTGGAACGACGGCCGCTCGGCCGCCGAATGCGCCGAGATGGAAGCGGCGCTGCCTCGCCTCCGCGACATCGCCGGCAACATCGCCATGCCCGGCTTCACCGCCCCCAAGATCGCCTGGGTGCGGAAGCACGAGCCGGAGATCTATGCCAGGATCGCCAAGGTGCTGCTGCCCAAGGCCTATATCCGCCTGCTGCTGACCGGCGAACACATCGAGGAGATGTCCGACGCCTCGGGCACGCTGTGGCTCGATGTGGGGAAGCGCGACTGGTCCGACGAACTCTTGGCGCTCACCGGCCTCAACCGCTCGCACATGCCGCGCCTCGTCGAAGGCTCCACCCCTTCGGCCAGCCTCAAGCGCGAGTTCGCCGCCCGCTGGGGCATGTCGGGCGATGTCGTAGTCGCCGGCGGCGCTGGCGACAACGCCGCAGCAGCCTGCGGCATCGGCGCCATCCAGCCGGGCGAAGGTTTTGTCTCGCTCGGCACCTCCGGCGTGCTGTTCGTCTCGAACGACCGCTTCCGCCCCAACACCAAGGGCGCCGTGCACGCCTTCTGTCACGCCATCCCCGACACCTGGCACCAGATGGGGGTGATCCTCTCTGCCACCGACAGCCTCAACTGGCTTGCGAAAATCACCGGGCAGGATCCGGCGAAACTCGCTGGCGCGGCGGAGGCCAGGTTCAAGGGTCCGGGCGAGGAGATCTTCCTGCCCTACCTGTCGGGCGAGCGCACTCCGCACAACAACGCCGCCGCGCGCGGCTCCTTCACCGGCCTCAGCCACTCCACCGATCCCGCGCTGCTGGCGCAGGCGGTGATGGAGGGCGTTGCCTTCGCCTTCCGCGATTGCCAGCGCGTGCTGAACGACGCCGGCACCACGATGGGCCGCCTCCTCGCCGTCGGTGGCGGCAGTAAATCCGAGCTGTGGCTCAAACTGATCGCCACCAATCTCGACACCGAGATCGCCCTGCCCGAGGACGGCGATTTCGGTGGCGCGCTGGGCGTCGCCCGGCTCGGCCTCTGCGCCGCCGAGGGGGCCGACCCCGGCGAGGTCATGACCATGCCGGCGATAAAGCGGGTGATCAAACCCGATGCCGCATTGAAGGCTGCTTATTCCGACCAGTACGCGCGCTACCGCGCCCTCTATCCCGCCACCGAGGAGGCCCGTAAGTGACTGATTTCTTCAAGGGACTGAAGCCCGTCAAGTTCGAAGGACCCACGTCCACCAACCCGCTCGCCTACCGGTTCTACAACAAGGACGAACTGGTGATGGGCAAGCGGATGGAAGATCACATCCGGCCGGCCGTCGCCTACTGGCACACCTTTGCCTGGGAAGGCGGCGACCCGTTCGGCGGCCGCACTTTCGATCGCCCCTGGTACGACAAGGGGCTGGAGGGCGCGAAGATCAAGGCCGATGTCGCCTTCGAACTGTTCGACCTGCTCGATGCGCCATTCTTCTGCTTCCACGACGCCGACGTCGCCCCAGAGGGCGCGACGCTCAAGGAGAGCAACAAGAACCTCCGCACCATCACCGACATCTTCGCCAAGAAGATGCAGAGCTCGCGCACCAGGCTGCTGTGGGGTACGGCGAACCTGTTCAGCAACCGCCGCTACATGGCCGGCGCCGCCACCAACCCCGACCCCTATGTCTTCGCCTATGCCGCCGGGCAGGTGAAGCAGATGCTCGAGATCACCCATGAACTGGGCGGGTCCAACTATGTGCTGTGGGGCGGCCGCGAGGGTTATGAGACGCTGCTCAACACCCGCATCAAGCAGGAGCAGGACCAGGCCGCCCGCTTCCTGTCGCTGGTCATCGACCACGCCAAGAAGATCGGCTTCAAGGGTCAGCTGCTGATCGAGCCCAAGCCGCAGGAGCCGACCAAGCACCAGTACGACTACGACGTCGCGACGGTCTACGGCTTCCTCAAGACCTACGGCCTCGAAAAGGAGGTCAAGGTCAACATCGAGGTCGGCCACGCCTTCCTCGCCGGCCACAGTTTTGAGCACGAGCTGGCAGTTGCCGGCGGCCTCGGCATCCTTGGCTCGGTCGATGCCAACCGCAACGACCTGCAGTCGGGCTGGGACACCGACCAGTTCCCCAACAATCCGGGCGAGATGGCGCTGGCCTTCTACCAGATCCTAAAGGCCGGCGGCCTCGGCAAGGGCGGCTTCAACTTCGACGCCAAGGTACGGCGCCAGTCGATCGAACCGGCCGACCTGCTCTACGGCCATGTCGGCGGCCTCGACGTGCTGGCCCGCGGCCTCAAAGCTGCCGCTGCAATGATCGAGGACGGCACCTTCGACAAGGCGCAGGACACGCGCTACGCCGGCTGGAACGAGAAGGGCGCCGCCGCAATGCTGAAGGGCGAGCGCACGCTCGCTGAGATCGCCCAGTGGGTGGAAGCCGACAACATCAACCCCGAACCGCGTTCCGGCCAGCAGGAATACCTCGAAAACCTGGTCAACCGGTTCGTGTGAACCAGGTCACCGGCCTCTCCTTGATCCTCCCCCGTGCAACGGGGGAGGGGGACCGCCGAAGGCGGTGGAGGGGGCGACCACACCCACCGGCACTTCCCGCCGCCCCCTCCACCAGCTTCGCTGGTCCCCCTCCCCCGCTACGCAGGGGAGGATCACCGCAACACCGAGCTCTATCGTATGCCCACCATCCGCAATCCCATCCTCCCCGGCTTCAATCCCGATCCCTCGATCCTGCGTGTCGGCGACGACTATTACATCGCCACCTCCACCTTCGAGTGGTACCCGGGCGTGCAGATTCACCATTCGAGGGACCTCGCCAACTGGGAGCTGGTCACCCGTCCACTGACCCGCAAGTCGCAGCTCGACATGCGCGGCGATCCGGATTCGTGTGGCATCTGGGCGCCCTGCCTCAGCCATGACGGTGAGCAGTTCTTCCTCATCTACACCGACGTGAAGCGCAAGGACGGCTCGTTCAAGGACGCGCACAACTACCTCGTCACCGCGCCCTCGATCGATGGACCGTGGTCCGACCCGGTGTACATGAACTCCTCCGGCTTCGACCCCTCGCTGTTCCACGACACCGACGGAAAAAAGTGGTTCGTCAACATGCTATGGGACCATAGGACCCGCCCGCTGCTGTTCGCCGGCATCGCGCTGCAGGAATACGACCACGCACAGAAGAAGCTCATCGGGCCGATCAAGAACATCTACCAGGGCACCGACCTGAAGCTGGTCGAAGGCCCGCACCTCTACAAGCGCAACGGCAAGGACGGCCGTCCCTGGTACTACCTGCTGACCGCCGAGGGCGGCACCGGCTATGAGCACGCCGTCACCTTCGCGCGTTCGCGCAACATCGACGGGCCGTACGAGACCCATCCGATCAAGCACATCCTCACCGCCAAGGACGCGCCGCTCAACGCCGTGCAACGCGCCGGCCATGGCGACATCGTCGAGACGCCTGACGGCAAGACCTTCCTCGTCCACCTGATGGGCCGCCCGACCACCCAGAAACGCCGCTGCGTACTCGGCCGCGAGACCGGTATCCAGGAGGCCTATTGGGGCGCCGACGACTGGCTGTGGGTGAAGAACGGCCCGGTCCCCTCGCTCGAAGTGGAAATCCCCGGCACCCGCGACGACGCGCCCTACTGGGCCGAGCAGCGCTACAGCTTCGATACCCTGCACAAGGATTTCCAGTGGCTCCGCACCCCGGAGACCGAGCGCATCTTCAAGCTCGGCGACAACCGGCTGACGCTGTTCGGCCGCGAGTCGATCGGCAGCTGGTTCGAGCAGGCGCTGGTCGCCCGCCGCCAGACCCACTTCTCCTACGACGCCGAAGTCACCCTCGATTTCTCGCCGGTCGACGAGCGGCAGTTCGCCGGCATAACGGGTTATTACGGCCGCTACAATTTCCACTACCTGACCGTCACCGCCCACTCGGACGGCAAGCGCGAGCTCCTGATCATGAGCTCGCTCGCCAGCCACCCCGACGGCAAGCTCACCTACCCTGCCGCCCCGGTGCCGCTGCCGCAGGACGGCCCGGTCCGGCTGAAGATCGAGATCCGCGGCCCGAAGCTGCAGTTCTTCTACGCTACCGGCGACGCGAAGGCGGCCGGCAACTGGCAGCCGGTCGGCGGCACCCTCGACGCCTCGATCCTCTCCGACGAATGCGGCGGCCACGCCGAGCACGGCAGCTTCACCGGCGCCTTCGTCGGCATGGCGGCGAGCGACCTGAACGGCACGGCAAAGGAGGCCATGTTCTCGGACTTCGTCTATCGCCCGGTACGGGACGCGAGCGACCGGTACTGAGAGGCTGGTGCGAGAAGAGCACCCCCACCCTGTCCCTCCCCCTCAAGGGGGAGGAGACCAAAACACCGGCGCTGGTGATGGCGTCTCCCTCCCCCTTGCGGGGAGGGGACAGGGGTGGGGGACGTTTCCCGCACCGCCGGTTGGGGAAGCATCCAGCGCAACAGTTGCCCGCCACCCCCAAACCCCCTAACGTCCCGGCCTCCCTGTCTTTGCTGCCGAGCCGATGGACCAAGCGCCCTATTCCGCCCCCAGTGCTGTCGAAAGCGCGCCCATCACGCCGATGATGTCGCAGTTCCTGGAGATCAAGGCGGTCAATCCGGGGTACCTCTTGTTCTACCGGATGGGCGACTTCTACGAGATGTTCTTCGAGGACGCCGAGATCGCCAGCCAGGCACTCGGCATCGTCCTCACCAAGCGTGGCAAGCATCAGGGGCAGGATATCCCGATGTGCGGCGTCCCCATCCATGCCGCGCAGGATTACCTCAAGAAGCTGATCGGCCTCGGTCACCGCGTCGCCATCTGCGAGCAGGTCGAAGACCCCGCCGAAGCCAAGAAGCGCGGCTCGAAATCGCCGGTGAAGCGCGATGTGGTCCGCCTCGTCACCCGCGGCACTATTACCGAGGACGATCTCCTCCCTACCCGCGGCTCGGCTTATCTCGCATCCCTCAGCATGGTGCGCCACGGCGAGACCGATTTTGCACTGGCCTGGGCGGACGTTTCGACCGGCGAAACCGCGGTGCTCGACGTTTCGGTCCTCGCCCTTGCCGATGAACTCGCCCGCATCGCCCCGGCCGAGTTGCTGCTGACCGAGGCGACCCGCTCCGCCCTCGCCAGTGCGAAGATCCCGCTACCGGACGCAGCACTCGTCGACCTCGACGCGGCCCAGTTCGACAGCGAACTCGCGACCAAACGCATCACCGCCGCCTTTGCACCCGGCGAGGTCGACCCCACCGCCTACTCCCGCGCCGGCCGCGCCGCGCTGGGCGCCTTGCTCGACTACATCAGCGACAGCCAGAAGGGCGTCCCGGTCGCGCTGCGCCCACCCTCCGCCGAGCGGCTCAGCGCCCACATGGCGATCGATGCGGCGACCCGCGTGTCGCTCGAACTCTTAGAAACCCAGCGCGGACAAGAGAAGGGCTCGCTCCGCCACGAGATCGACCTCGCGGTCACCCCGCCCGGCTCGCGCCTCCTCGCCCGCCGGCTCGCCGCGCCCTTGCGCGACGCCAACCAGATCAATGCCCGCCTCGATGCGGTCGAAACCCTCGTCGCCGACAGCCTGATCACCCAGCGCCTGCGCGCCGACCTCAAGTCGGTCCCCGATCTCACCCGCGCCCTGACCCGCCTCGCGCTCGGCCGCGGCGGACCACGCGATCTCCGCGCCACCGGTGGCGCCATCGCCGCCGCCATCGCGCTCGCCGAGCGCCTCGCCACCCTCGACCACCCGCGGGCCGAACTCAAATCCATTGCCGCCCGCCTCGCCGATGCCCCCGCCGCGCTCGCCGCCGAACTTGCCGCCGCCATCGACGACGAACCACCGCTGCTCGCCCGCGACGGTGGCTTCATCAAGCGCGGCTATGACGCGCCGCTCGATGCCGAACGTGCCCTCGCCTCGGAAACCCGCGCCGTCGTCGCCGCATTGCAGGCCCGCCTCATCGACGAGACCGACGTCCGCTCGCTGAAAATCCGCCACAACGGCGTCCTCGGCTATTTCGTCGAGGTCCCCGCCGGCCATGGCGGGAAACTGCTCGAGCCGCCGCATCGCGACACCTTCATCCACCGCCAGACCATGGCCAACGCCATGCGCTTCACCACGGCGGAACTGGCCGAGCTCGAGGGCCGCATCGCCAAGGCGCACGACGCCGCGCTGGCCATTGAGGCCGTGATCTTCACCCGTCTCGTCGATGCCGTCAGGACCGAAAACACCCGGCTCCGCGCCATCGCCGATGCGCTGGCCGAGCTCGATGTTGCCGCGGCCCTGGCGCAGCTGGCGATGACCCGCAACTTCTGCCGCCCCACCATCGACGACAGCCTCGCCTTCTACATCGAGGGCGGCCGCCACCCGGTGGTCGAGACCAATGTCCGGGCCCAGCACGAGGTGTTCGTCGAGAACGGCTGCGATCTCACCGGCGGCGCGCTGTGGCTGGTCACCGGCCCGAACATGGGCGGCAAGTCCACGTTCCTCCGCCAGAACGCGCTGATCGCCATCCTCGCGCAGATGGGCAGCTACGTGCCGGCGTCGGTCGCCCATATCGGCGTCGTTGATCGCGTCTTCTCCCGCGTCGGCGCCTCCGACGACATCGGCGGCGGTCGCTCCACCTTCATGGTCGAGATGGTCGAAACCGCCGCCATCCTCAACCGCGCCACGCAGCGCTCGCTGGTCATCCTCGACGAAATCGGCCGCGGCACCGCCACCTTCGATGGCCTCTCGATCGCCTGGGCGGCGGTCGAGGCGTTGCACGACCAGACCGGCTGCCGCGCCCTGTTCGCGACGCACTTCCATGAGATGACGGCGCTCTCGAAGACCCTGTCGCGCGTTTCCAACCACACCATGAAGGTGCGCGAGTGGGAGGGGGAAGTGGTGTTCCTGCACGAAGTGGCCGACGGCGCCGCCGATCGCAGCTACGGCATCCAGGTGGCCAAGCTCGCCGGCCTGCCCGAATCGGTGCTGAGCCGTGCGCGCCAGGTATTGGGTGTGCTCGAACAGCGCTCTTCCGGCGGAAAAGCCGTCGTGCTAGACGATCTGCCGCTCTTTGCGCATCAACCGCCCACCCCGAAGGCGGCCGTTAATCCCATCCATGACATGCTCGATCAGGTACGCCCCGACGACCTTACGCCCCGCGCGGCCATCGACCTGATCTACGAGCTTAAGAAAATCCGCGATGCAGCTCGCCGAAATTGACGCCCGACCGCGAAAACCGGCCTTCCATCTCACTTCGGCCGAGACCATTCTCGGCGATATCCGGCGGTTGACCGCCGGGCAGGACCCCAAGTCCGCCGCTGCCCGCAGCATCGTTCTCCAGCATGTCCGCTCCGTCCTCGCCGACGCCCGCACCGGCGCCGAGGCCGAGCTCATGGCCACCGGCAAGGGCACCCGCTGCGCGATGAACCTCAGCGCCGCGGAAGACGAGATCATCCGCGCCGTCCACCACTTCGCCATCCGCGACGTCTACCCGGTCGATAACCCCTCGGGCGCCGAGATGATCTCGATCGCGGCGGTCGGCGGCTACGGCCGCGGCACGCTGGCGCCGGGCTCGGACATCGATCTCCTCTTCATCCTCCCCTACAAGCAGACGCCGTGGGGCGAGCAGATCACCGAGTACATCCTCTACATGCTGTGGGATCTCGGCCAGAAGGTCGGCCACGCCGTGCGCTCGGTCGACGACTGCATCCGCATGGCGCGCTCCGACATGACGGTGCGCACAGCGACGCTCGAAGCCCGCTACCTCACCGGCGACCGAAAACTGTTCGAAGAGCTGGTGCACCGCTTCGAAACCGAAATCATGCCCAAGACCGGGCCCGAGTTCATCGCCGCCAAGATGGCCGAGCGCGATGAACGCCACCGCCAGATGGGCAATACCCGCTACGTGGTCGAGCCCAACATCAAGGACGGCAAGGGCGGCCTGCGCGACCTGCACGCGCTGTTCTGGATCGGCAAGTATTTCTACCGGGTCAAATCCAGCGCCGAGCTGGTCGGCAAGGGCGTGCTCAGCGCCGAGGAATACCGGCTGTTCCAGCGAGCCGAGGATTTCCTCTGGGCCATCCGCTGCAACCTCCACTTCCTCACCGGCCGGGCCGACGAGAAGCTGACCTTCGACGTACAACCCGAGCTGGCCGACCGTCTCGGCTACCACGATCGCGCCGGCATGCTGGGGGTCGAGCGCTTCATGAAGCGCTACTTCCTCGTCGCGAAAGACGTCGGCGACCTGACCCGCATCTTCTGTACCTCGCTGGAGTTCGACCACGCCAAGCCGCTCGACATGGTCGGGCGCGTGCTCGCGCCGTTCAAGCGCGGCAAGGTGGCGATCCGCGGCGAGAGCGACTTCGTCATCGAAGGCGGCCGGCTCAACGTCGCCGGTCCGGACGTATTCCAGAAGGACCCGCGCAACCTCATCAAGGGGTTCATGCTGGCGGGACGCCACGACGCGCACCTCCACCCCGACGCCATCAAGCTGATCCGCCGCTCGTTCAAGCTGATCGGCCATGACCTCAGGAACGACAAGCAGGCCAATGCCTGGTTCCTCGAGATCCTCACCGCCCCGACCTATGTCGAGCGCATCCTGCGCCAGATGAACGAAGCCGGCGTGCTGGGCCGCTTCGTGCCGGAATTCGGCAAGATCGTCGCGCTGATGCAGTTCAACATGTACCACCACTACACGGTGGACGAGCACCTGATCCGCGCCGTCGGCGTCATGGCCGACATCGCCAATGGCGGCCTCCGCGAGCAGCTGCCGCTGACCCACGAGCTGCTGCCGCATCTCAACGACACCCGGCTGCTCTACGTCGCGCTGTTCCTCCACGACATCGCCAAGGGTCGCCCCGAGGACCACTCGATCGCCGGCGCCCGCATCGCCAAGAAATTCTGCCCGCGGCTCGGGCTCGATCCGGCCGAGACCGACACGGTGTCGTGGCTGGTCGAACATCACCTGTTGATGAGCGAGATCGCCCAGAGCCGCGACATCCAGGATCCCGAAACCGCCCGCTCCTTCGCCGACGTGGTGCAATCGCCGCAGCGCCTGGCGCTATTGATGATCCTCACCGCCTGCGACATCCGCGCGGTCGGCCCCGGCGTGTGGACCGGCTGGAAGGGCTCGCTGCTGCGGGCGCTCTACTATGCCACCGAGCCGCTGCTCTCGGGCGGCCACAGCCAGGTTACCCAGCGCGACCGCATCGAGGCAGCCAAGACCGTGCTGCGCGGCGCGCTCTCCGCCTGGCCGGCGCCCGAGGTCGATACCTATGTCGGCCGCCACTACGACCACTACTGGCTGCGCGCCGAGCCGGAGCTGCAGGTCGAGCACGCCCGGATGATCCGCGCCGCCGACCAGGCCGGCCAGATGTTCGCCGGCTCGATCCGGGTCAAGGCGTTCGAAGGCATCACCGAGGTCAACTTCTACACCCCGGACCATCCGCGGCTCTTGTCGCTGATCGCCGGCGCCTGCACCATGGCCGACGCCTCGATCATCGGCGCGCAGATCTTCGGCACCCGCGACGGCCGCGCCGTCGACACCTTCCGGCTGCGCCGCTCCTTTACTTCCGACGAGGACGAAAAGGTCCGTGCCACCCGCATCATCGATACGGTGAAGCAGCTGTTGCAGGGCAAGCGGCAGGTGCTGATCGACCTTGGCAAGGAAAGCCGCCACAACAAGCGGCTCAAGCCCTTCACCCTGCCGGCGCAGGTCGCGGTGTCGAACACCATCTCGGAGAAGTTCACCGTCATCGAGGTCATGGGCCTCGACCGCACGGGCCTGCTCCACCAGCTCACCCGCCAGATCTCCGACCTCAACCTCACCATCGGCTCGGCCCATATCGGCACCTACGGCGAAAAGGCCGTCGACGTGTTCTACGTCACCGATCTCACCGGCCATAAGATCGAGTCGAAGTCCCGCCAGAAGAAAATCCACGACGCGCTGCTGGCAGTGTTCCAGCCGGTCGAGGAAAAGGCCGCCAAGGTGGCGAATGGGTAGTTCTGCCCGGGACTTCCGGCTCCATTGCCTTCTCCCCTTGTGGGAGAAGGTGCCCGAAGGGCGGATGAGGGGTCTCTCTCAGCGCACTCATCGCTCGTCGCTTCGCTCCAATCGCGCAGCCTGCGGCTGCCTACCCCTCATCCGGCCTGTCGGCCACCTTCTCCCACAAGGGGAGAAGGCGAAGGAGCCGCCGGTCCGGCGCGCCCACAGTTGAGCCTCTACCGCAACTTCCTCTCGGTCGGCGGGCTGACTCTCGTCTCGCGCGTCTTCGGCTTTGCCCGCGACGCGCTGATGGCGGCCGTCCTCGGCATCTCGCCGGTCTCCGACGCCTTCAACGCCGCCTTCCGCTTCCCCAACCTGTTCCGGCGGCTGTTCGCCGAGGGCGCCTTCAACACCGCCTTCGTGCCGATGTTCTCGACCGCGCTCGAGACCGAGGGCAACGAGGGCGCCAAGGAACTCGCCGGCCGGATCATGAGCTGGCTGGTGGCCGCGATCCTCGTCGTCACCATCCTCGTCGAGATCTTCACCCCGCAGATCATGGTGCTGTTCGTCCCCGGCTTCGTCGGTGACGCGGAAAAATTCGACCTCACGGTCTTCCTCACCCGGATCATGTTCCCCTATCTCGCCTGCATGTCGCTGATGGCGGCCTATGCGGCGATCCTCAACAGCCTCGGCCGGTTCTTCGCCGCCGCCTTCGCGCCGATCGTGCTCAACATCGTCAATATCGGGGCACTGGTCCCCTTGGCGATCCTGACGCTCGATGCGCCCGACACCGCGTTCTGGGTGGCCATCGCCACCATGCTCGGCGGCATTGCGCAGCTCATGCTGGTCTACTGGGCCATCCGCCGCGCCGGCTTTGTGCCGAAACTGCGCTGGCCGAAGTTCGACACCGAAGTGCGGCGCTTCTGGATCCTCGCGGTGCCGGCGATCATCGCGGGCGGCATCACCCAGATCAACATCTTCGTCGGCACCATCATCGCCTCGGGCGCCGACGAGGTGATGTCGATCATCTACAACGCCGATCGGCTGTACCAGCTGCCGCTCGGCATCATCGGCATCGCCATCGGCACGGTGCTGCTGCCCGAGCTCAGCCGCCACCTCAGCGCCGGGCGCGACCTCGAGGCGCGGCAGTCGCAGAGCCAGTCGCTGTTCCTCTCGATGCTGCTGTCGATGCCGGCCGCCGGCGCACTGATCGCCCTCGCCCTTCCGGTCGTCCGCGTGCTGTTCGAGCGCGGCGCCTTCGGGCCGACCGACAGCGTCAACGTCTCGCATGCGCTGATCGCCTTCGCGGTGGGCCTGCCCGCCTTCGTGCTCATCCGCGTGCTGCAGCCGGGGTTCTTCTCGCGCAAGGACACCAAGACCCCGACCTGGTTCGCCTTCGTCTCGCTGGTGATCAACATCGCCCTGTCGCTGGCGCTGTTCCCGACGCTGAAGCATGTCGGCATCGCGCTCGCCACTTCGATCGCCGCCTGGGCCAACGTGGCGCTGCTCGCCATCTTCCTCGCCCGCCGCGGCCACTTCACCATCAGCGGCACCGAATGGCGGCAGGAGGGAATGATCGCCCTGCTGACCCTGGTGATGTCGGGCGCGCTCTACGGCCTCGTGGTGCTGCTCGGCCCGGTGTTCGATCCCGGCTACTTCTTCCCGGCACAGGCACTGGCGCTGTTCGCGCTCTGCGTGTTCGGCGCGGGCCTCTACTTTGCGCTGGCGCACCTCACCGGTGTGCAGCGGCTGGGTGGGTTGCTGAGACGGTTGCGGCGGCGGAAGGGCTGATCACCGGCGCGTTTGGCCACCCCCGCCCAGCGACGCTAGCTCGCTTCGCTCGCAAGCTTTGCTGCCCTCCCCCCAAGGGGGAGGGAGGCAATAGCTGCACGGTCTCGGTTCAAGCGTCTCCCTCCCCCTTGTGGGGAGGGATCAAGGGTGGGGGTGGCCCCGCGCTGCGGCGGACCGCTATTCGTACACCACCACCATCAGCGCCCGGGCGGCCACGCGCCCGTCATTGGCAATCTCGTGCTCGACGTCGGCCCGATACCGCGCCGTCTCGCCCGACCCGAGCGTCTGCTCGCCCAGCGCCGTCTTCACCCGCAATCCGTCCGTTTGCGCCGTCAGGTGCTCATAGGTCCCCGCGGCATGCGGCGCGCTGTGCAACCGGCTGCCCGGGGCGATCTCCACCTCGTACCACTCGACCCGGCCCGCCATCGAGGTCGGACTCAGGATCCGCAGCCGCCAGTGTCCCTCGGGACTGTTGATCTCCGGGGTCAGCGGCACCGTCACCACATCCACCGGCGCCGCCCGGCGATGCGCCACGCCGCCGGCGATCAGGTCGCTCAGGTCGATCTTCAGCGCCTGGGTCAACCCCCACAGCACCGCGAAGGTGGGGTTCGATTCGCCGCGCTCGATCTGGCTCAGCATCGAGCGCGACACGCCGGAAAGCGCCGCCAGCCGCTCCAGCGTCAGGTGCCGGGCCTTGCGTTCGCGCTGGATGATCGGGCCGATATCGGGGGCGTCGGTGCTTGCCATGCCGCCTTTATCTCCGAGCACACTGCCCGTGCCAAGCGGAAATTCCGCGATCACTTGACTATCTGTCCGTTATAGCGGAATTTCCTCCATATCGGAGGAATGACCATGCAAGCCGGCTATCTCGACCACCTGACCACCGTCCTCGCCGATATCGAGGCCCAGGGCCTGATGAAGCGCGAACGCCAGATCACCTCGCCGCAGGGCGGCCGGGTCGCTGTCGCCGGCCGGCAGATGGTCAACCTCTGCGCCAACAACTATCTCGGCCTCGCCGACCACCCGGAAATCGTCGCCGCCGCCGGCAAGGCGCTCAACGAGTACGGCTTCGGCATGGCCTCGGTCCGCTTCATCTGCGGCACGCTCGACCTCCACCGCGAGCTCGAGATCGCCACCGCCCGCTATCTCGGCAAGGACGACGCGATCCTGTTCGCCGCCTGCTTCGATGCCAATGGCGCGCTGTTCGAGACGCTGCTGACCGAAGACGACGCCATCATCTCCGACAGCCTCAACCACGCCTCGATCATCGACGGCGTGCGGCTGTCGAAGGCCAAGCGCTACCGCTTCCAGACCTCCGACATGGACGACCTCGAGACCCAGCTGAAGCAGGCCGTCGCCGACAACGCACGCTTCCGGCTGATCGTCACCGACGGCGTCTTCTCGATGGACGGCTACGTCGCAAAGCTCCCCGAGATCCGCGCACTGGCGGACAGGTATGGCGCCATAGTTGCCGTCGACGATTGCCACGCCACCGGCCATCTCGGCCCCGAGGGTCGCGGCACCGGCGCGCTGACCGGCGCCGAGCCCGACATCATCACCGGTACCTACGGCAAGACCCTTGGTGGCGCGATGGGCGGCTTCATCACCGGACCGCAGGCGGTGATCGACCTGCTGCGGCAGCGGGCCCGCCCGTACCTCTTTTCCAACGCCCTCGCCCCCGCAGTAACAGCCGGCTCGCTCAAGGCGATCGAGATCGCGCGGAAGGCGGACGACCTCCGGCAGAAGTTGGCAGCCAATGCCCGTACTTTCCGTAGCCGAATGACCGATCTTGGCTTCGATTTGCTGCCCGGAGAGACGCCGATCATCCCGGTGATGCTCGGCGAAGCGACCCTCGCGCAGAACCTCGCCGCGGCGCTGGACAAGCGCGGCGTCTACGTCGCCGGCTTCTTCTATCCTGTTGTTCCCAAAGGCAAAGCCCGCATCCGAACGCAGATGTCCGCCGCTCTGTCGGACGCCGATATCGACTTCGCCATCGCCGCCTTCGCCGAGGCCGGCAAGGAAGTGGGGGTGATCTCGTGAAAGCCCTGGTCAAAGCCAAATCCGAGCCCGGAATCTGGATGGAAGAGCGCCCGATCCCGGAGATCGGCCCCGAGGATGTGCTTGTAAAGGTTCACAAAACCGGCATCTGCGGCACCGATATCCACATCTACAACTGGGACGACTGGGCCAAGAAAACCGTCCCTGTCCCGATGGTCACCGGCCACGAATACGCCGGCGAAATCGCCGCCATCGGCAGCGACGTGCGCAATCTCAAGGTCGGCCAGCGCGTCTCCGGCGAGGGCCATGTCGTCGGCATGAAAAGCCGCGCCAGCCGGGCCGGCAAGTTCCACCTCGACCCCGACACCAAGGGCATCGGCGTCAACCTTCCCGGGGCCTTCGCTGAGTTCGTGCGCATCCCGGCCTTCAACATCATCCCGCTGCCCGATGCGATCGACGACGAGATGGGCGCCATCCTCGATCCGCTCGGCAATGCCGTGCACACCGCGCTCGCCTTCGACATCGTCGGCGAGGACGTGCTGGTCACCGGCGCCGGCCCGATCGGCATCATGGGCGCCGCCGTCGCCCGCCATGTCGGCGCCCGCCACGTGGTGATCACCGACGTCAACCCCGAGCGGCTCAAGCTCGCGACCGAAGTCGCCGACGTGGTGCCGGTCAACGTCGCGACCGAAGACCTCCGCGCCGTGATGAACAAGCTCGGCATGAAGGAAGGTTTTGACGTCGGCCTCGAAATGTCAGGCGCCCCCGCGGCGCTCGACCAGATGATCGACCACATGGTGATGGGCGGCCGCATCGCGCTGCTCGGCGTTCCCGCCCGGCCGTTCATCTTCGACCTCGGCAAGATCGTCTTCCGGATGATCACGCTGCGCGGCATCTACGGCCGCGAGATGTTCGAGACCTGGCACAAGATGCTGGCGATGCTCGAGTCCGGGCTCGACGTCCGGAAGGTCATCACCCGCCGGATGAGCGCCGACGACTATGCCGAGGCGTTCAAGCTGGCGGCCGGCGGCGAGAAGGGCAAGATCGTCCTCGAGTGGTAGATGGCTTGCGCGCGGGGGCGCTCATCGGCGATAAGCCCAGCCTCACACTGGATTTATCGGCCATGGCTTTCACTCCGCGCGTCTTTTCCGGCATCAAGCCGTCCGGCGACCTGCACTTGGGCAACTATCTCGGCGCCATCCGGCGCTTCGTGCCGCTGCAGGAAACGCACGAGACGATCTACTGCGTCGTCGACATGCACGCGATCACGGTGTGGCAGGACCCTGAGGACCTGCGCCGCTGGACCTACGAGATCGCCGCCGCCTACATCGCGGCGGGGCTCGACCCCAACAAGTCGATCATCTTCAACCAGTCGCAGGTGGTCGAGCACGCCGAGCTCGCCTGGATTTTCAACTGCGTGGCGCGCGTTGGCTGGATGACGCGCATGACCCAGTTCAAGGACAAGGCCGGTGCCGAAGGCGGCGAGAACTCCGAGGCGGTGTCGCTGGGGCTCTTCGCCTATCCCTCGCTGATGGCGGCCGACATCCTGCTCTACAAGGCGACCGCCGTGCCGGTGGGCGACGACCAGCGCCAGCACCTCGAGCTGACGCGCGATATCGCCAAGAAGTTCAACCACGATTTCAAGAAGCAGATCAAAGGCCTGGGGGTGAAGGACGACTTCTTCCCGCTGACCGAGACGCTCTCCACCGGCCCCGCAATGCGCGTCATGTCGCTCAAGGACGGCAAGAAAAAGATGTCGAAATCCGACGCCTCCGACATGTCGACCATCTACATGATGGACGACGCCGACACGATCGCGAAGAAGATCAAGCGCGCCACCACCGACGCCGACGCCCTGCCGACCGAAGCGGCGGGCCTTGCCGGCCGGGCTGAGGCCGAGAACCTCGTCGCCATCTACGCGTCGCTGGCTGACAGGTCGGTTGACCAGGTGCTGGCCGAGTTCGGTGGTTCCGGCTGGGGCAAGTTCAAGCCGGCGCTCGCCGATCTTGCGGTCTCGGTGCTGGCACCGATCGCCACGGAGATGAAGCGGCTGGTCGCCGACCGGGGCGAGATGGACCAGATCCTCCGCCGGAACGCCGACCGGGCCCGCGCTATTGCGGTCCCGATCATGGATGACGTCCGCAAGATCGTCGGCTTCGTCCGCTAGGCCGCGGCCTTGTCCTTGCCGATCGCCCGCTGCCACGAGGCATAGGGCGAGTCGCGCTCGGGCGCCGTTCCGGCCTTGAGGTGGCCGGCCCATTCGGCCGTGCCGAGCACCGCGGCGAAGCGCGACTGGAACACCACGCTCATTACCCGGTGGATCTCCTCTGCCGTCACCGCCCCGGCCTTGTTGGCGTAGGCGAGCGATCCCGATGCGTCTGCGAGGAACTCCACGCCGAACCCCATGTGCAGGGCATGCACAACCGTCGACATGTCGCAGTTGTGGCTCATGTAGCCGGCGATGGTCACCGTCTCGATGCCGCGACTGCGCAGCCAGAACTCGAGGTCGGTGCCGGTGAAGGCGCTCGGCATGGTCTTTTCGATGAGGTGGTCGCGGTGGCGGCGGGCGATCTCGGGGTGCAGCTCCGCCCCGTGCGTGCCCGGCCGGAACACGTTGCCGGTCGCCATGCCGAGCATCTTGATGACGATCACCTTGACCCCGTTGGCGGTCGCCTCGTCCATTGCCCGGGCGACGTTGGGCAGGGTCTCGGCGAAGGGCGGATAGGCAATCTCAAGGTTGCCGCCGTGGTCGTAGTCGTTCTGCACGTCGATGACGATCAGCGCCCGGCGGGCATTGTCTGTGCTGGCCATGTCTGGCTCCTCTTGGTTTCGAGGCGATGGTTCTGCGCTTCCGGCAGTGATCCAACCAGTGGCCCAATTGACATTGTCCGAAACAATTGGGACAAACCGGCATGCGTCAGCCGATCGTTGCCGCCGTCGCCTTCGATGGCATCAGCCCCTTTCACCTCTCGGTGCCCTGTCTGGTCTTCGGCGAGGACCGGACGACGCTGGGCCTGCCGGCCTTCGAGTTCCGCGTCTGCGCGCTCGAGCGCGGCACCACGCTGGCGACCGAGAGCGGTCTTGGACTCGTCGCGCCCTTCGGCCTCGAAGGACTTGCTGGCGCCGACATCGTGATCGTCCCCAGCTGGCGCGATATCGATGAGCCGGTGCCGCAACCCCTGACTGACGCGGTGCGCGCTGCCCACGCCGGTGGAGCGCTAATCGTCGGCCTCTGCCTCGGTGCCTTCGTCCTCGGCGCCGCCGGCTTGCTCGACGGCCGCGAGGCGACGACGCACTGGGCGTCGGCCGGCCGGCTTGCCCAGCTCTATCCCGCCATCCGCCTCAGGCCCGATGTGCTCTACGTCGATACCGGCGACGTCATCACCTCGGCCGGCGTCGCGGCGGCGCTCGATTGCTGCCTCCACGTGGTCCGCCGCCGCTACGGCGCCGATGTCGCGCAGCGGCTGGCCCGGCGGATCGTGCTGTCGCCGCACCGGCAGGGCAGCCAGGCGCAGTTCATCGAACACCCCGAGCCGCCTGCCCCGCGCGTCGACGGGCTGTCGCGGGCGCTCGACGGCGTGCTCGCCGACCTCGCCGCGAGCCACGACCTCGATTCGGTGGCTGCCGCAGCCAACCTGACGCGCCGCACCTTCACCCGGCATTTCTCGAAGCGCATCGGCCTGAGCTTCTCCAATTGGCTCGCCGCCCAGCGCGTGGCGCGGGCCCAGGAACTGCTCGAAACCACCGCTGCCTCGATCGAAGAGGTCTCGATGCTGGCGGGTTTCGGCACCGCCACCTCGCTGCGGCAGCATTTCACTGCGCAGCTGGCTACGACACCCGCGCAATACCGCCGCGAGTTCGCCCGTCGCGGCTGAGCTTGCCAGCCCCGCTGCCCAATGGGAGAATATGGGTCTGTCAAAACACTCGCGCGGCGGCCCGTGATTTCTACCGACGAATACAAACGCAAGTTTCTCGTTGTCATCGACGAGAGCAAGGAAGCCGATCGCGCCATCACCTTCGCCGCCAACCGGGTGAAGCGCACCGGCGGCACCGTGGTGCTGCTCTCGGTGATCGACAGCCAGGATTTCACCCAGTTCCTTGGCGTCGAGGAAGTGATGCGCGCCGAGGCCCGCGAGGAGGCCGAGCGGCTGCTCGACACCAAGCGCGCCCGCATCGGCGGCATCGGCGAGGGCATCCGCACCGAGACGGTGATCCGCGAAGGCGACCTCGTCACCGAGATCGAGCGGCTGGTGGCCGAAGACCCCGGCATCGCCATCCTGGTGATCGCCGCCGCCGGCGGCAAGGAAGGCCCGGGCCCGCTGGTCAGCGCCTTCGCCACCCGCGCCGGCCAGGCCGCGCTACCGGTGATCGTCACCATCATCCCCGGCACCATGACGGACGAACAGATCGTCGCCGTGACGTGATGTAGCTGGGGCGTTCACCCTTGCGTTCCGGGCTCTAAAACACTACTTTGGAATTGTTCTAACACGAGTCCGATCCGCCAGATGTTCATCCAGACCGAAGCGACGCCGAACCCGGCGACCCTGAAATTCCTGCCCGGCCGCGATGTGCTGGTGGGTGAGCCGCGCGACTTCCGGCAGGCCGAATCGGCCGCCATTTCGCCGCTGGCCGCGGCGCTGTTCGACGTCCCGGGCGTCGAGGGCGTGTTCCTCGGCTCGGACTTCATCTCTGTCACCAAAGACACGGCCGAGTGGAGCCACATCAAGCCGGCGATCCTCGGCGTGATCATGGAGCACTTCCTCTCCGGCAAGCCGGTGCTGGCTGACGGCACCGCGGAAGTGACTGCCGGCGAAGAGTTCTTCGAAGAGGGCGACGCCGAGACCGTCGAGGTGATCAAGGAGCTGCTCGCCACCCGCGTCCGCCCGGCGGTTGCCATGGATGGCGGCGATATCACCTTCAAGGGCTTCAAGGAGGGCACCGTGTTCCTCCACATGCAGGGCGCCTGTTCGGGCTGCCCGTCCTCGACCGCGACGCTGAAGTCCGGCATCGAGAACCTGCTCCGCCACTTCGTCCCGGGCGTCGAGGCCGTGCAGCAGGTCTGATTGCTGCGACAGTGAGTTTCAAAATCGCCCGGCCACTGGTCGGGCGATTTGCTTTCGGGTGGCGGGCCACAGCACCCGTGACAACCCCTGTCCGAACCCCTATCTCTCCCACATGTCCAGCACGCTCCTCGCCATCGACACCGCCGCGCCGCGCCTGCAACTGGCGCTGCTGGTGGGAGATCGTGCCGATGCGCTGGTCGAGGACATGGCGCAGGGCCAGGCCGAGCGCATCTTTCCCGCGATCGACGAGCTGCTGGCGCGCAACCGCGTCGCCTACAAGGATATCAGCCGCATCGCCGTCACCACTGGCCCGGGCTCGTTCACCGGGCTCCGCATCGGCCTGAGCGCGGCGCGCGGACTCGGGCTAGCGCTGAACGTCCCGGTGGTCGGCGTGCCGTCGCTGCTGGCGCTGTCGCTCGGCACCCAATGCGACGCGACCGCCGTGTTGCTCGATGCGCGGCGCGACGAGGCATATTTCCAGCTGTTCAGCGGCCCCGCCATCCCGGTCGGCGAGCCGCAGGTGCTGCCGATGGACGAAGCCCGCCGCCGCGTGCCCGCCGGCACCGGACTCGTCACCTCGCCGCTCGTCGATATCGCGGCGCTGGCCCGGTTCGCTGCCACGGCCGACCCGATGGGCTATCCGCCGGAAGCCGCCTACATCCGCGATGCCGACGCCAAGCCGCAGGAAAAGTTCCGCGTCGCGAGAGTCGGGCCGGGGGTCGAACCATGAACTTCTGGCTCTCGCCCACCACCTTGCACGTCGAGCCGGCACGCGGCGGCGATGCCGAGACGATCGCGCGGCTCCATGCCGAAGGGTTCTACCGCGGCTGGACCCGCGAAGAATTCGCCGCCTACGTCGCCGGCAAGGACACGCCGGTCTATGTGGCGTGCGATGCCCGCCGCCGCATTGCCGGCTTTGCCATGCTGCGGCACGCGGGCGACGAGGTCGAGCTGATCAGCATCGCGGTCGATCGCAAATGGCGGAACAAGGGCGTCGGCCTGTTGTTGATGCGCGCGCTGTTCGACGCCGTGCGGATGACCCCGGCGAGGCGCATGCTGCTCGAAGTAGCCGCCGACAACACGCCGGCGCTGAAGCTCTACGGCAAGTTCGGCTTTGCGAAAGTCGGCGAGCGCAAGGGCTACTACCCGCGCCCGGACGGCACGCCGGCCACCGCTATTGTCATGGCGCGTGATCTTGGCTAACCCCTTGTCTCATTCGTTAACGGGGGACGCCCGATGAGCAAACCCGGCATCCAAACTCTCGAAGAACAGTGCGCCCAAAAGGGCATGCGGATGACCGACCAGCGTCGGGTCATCGCGCAGGTGATCGAGCAGGCCGTCGACCACCCGGATGTCGAGGAGCTGTATCGCCGCGCCTCGGCCGTCGACGCACGCATCTCGCTCTCCACCGTCTACCGCACGCTGAACCTGTTCGAGGAAGCCGGGCTCGTCACCAAACATGATTTCAAGGACGGCCGGGCGCGCTTCGAGCTGATCCCGGACGAGCACCACGATCACCTGATCGACATCCGCTCGGGCAAGGTGATCGAGTTCCGCAACGAAGAGATCGAGGCGATCCAGGAAGTGATCGCCAAGCGGCTCGGCTACCGGCTGGTCGACCATCGGCTGGAGCTCTATGCTGTGCCGCTCAAGTCGGACGAACCCCACAAATGATCCTCCGCGTCCTGTTCTTCATCTTCTGCTTCGTGCCGTTCCTCATCGTGTTCGTGCCGCTGCAGTTCCTCGTTTCGCGCAGCCCCTGGTTCAGCAACCGGATCCCGCGCTGGTTTCACTGGTTCGGCGCCACCTTCCTCGGCATGAAAGTGAAGGTGATCGGCGAGCCCTCGCATGACCGGGCGACGCTGATCGTCTCCAACCACATCTCGTGGACCGACATCATCGCCATCGGCTCCAAGGCCGACGTCACTTTCGTCGCCAAATCCGAAATCCAGAAGTGGTTCTTCGTCGGCTTCATGGCCTCGCTGCAGCGCACGCTCTACGTCGATCGCAAGAAGCGTAGCGATGCCAAGCGGGTGAGCGAGGAGATGGGTAAGCGCATGGCCTCGGGCGGCGCGGTGCTGCTGTTCGCCGAGGGCCAGTCGGACCTCGGCACCCACGTGCTGCCGTTCCGTTCGGCGCTGATTGGCGCCGCCCAGCACGCCATGGAAGAGGCGGGCGCCGGCGAGGTGATGATCCAGCCGCTGACCATCGCCTACACCAAGCTGCAGGGCCTGCCGGTCGGCCGCACCGACCGCTCGTTCATCGCCTGGATCAAGTCCAAGTCGGTGAAGCAGAACATCAAGGAAATCCTCACCGGCGGCACCCGCGAAGTCACCCTCGCCTTCGGTACTCCCCGCCCGCTCAGTTCCGGCGCCAACCGCAAGGAACTGGCCAAGCAAACCGAAACCGAAGTCCGCCGCATGCTGGTCGCCCTGAACCGCGGCACCCCGCTGCCGGTTGCGGCGGAGTAGCCGCCTAGTCCACGATGCAGAAGTGGTTGCCTTCGGGGTCGGCCATCACAGTGTAGCCATCGGCCTCGCACACCACGCTGGCGCCAAGCCTGATCAGCCGGGCGCGCTCGGCGGGGCGGTCCGCGACCTGCACGTCGAGGTGGATGCGGCCCTGGACGCGACCGCGCTCGATCTCGTGGAAGCAGAGGCTCGGGCCGGGGCCGTCGACCATCACCACCGGATCGGTTTCCGGCGTGAAGCCGAGTGCAGCGAGCCTCGCGATCTCCTCGTCGTCATAGGCGCGCACTGCGTAGCCCTCGATCGCCGTGGCCCAGAACCGCGCCAGCGGCGCTGCCCGGGTGCAGTCGAAGACGATCTCCTTCAGCGTGCCGCTCATCGCAAGGCCTTGTCGAAATCAGCGATGATGGCGTCGGCATCCTCGATGCCGACCGAGACACGGAATACGCCTTCTCCGGCCCAGTCGCGATAGTTCCGCTCGTCGGCGAGGGCGAAGGAGGAGCGCAGGATATCCTCGGTCGGGATGTAGAAGCAGAGCGATTTGGTCTTGCCCAGCGACACCGCGTAGCTGACCAGTTGCAGCCGCTCCGCCAGCTGTCGTGCCATGCCGGCACTGTCGGACTTCACCGAGAAGCTCAGCAGCCCGGAGAAGTTGCGCATCTGCCGGCGGGCGAGGTCCGCCTGCTCATGGCTCGCTAGACCGGGCCACAGCACGCGCCGCACCCTTGGATGCTGCTCCAGCCACTCCGCCACGGCGTGGGCATTGGCCTGGTGCTTTTCCATCCGCAGCCCCAGCGTCTCGATGCCGCGCAGGATCAGGTAGGCCGAGAACGGCGACAGCACGGCGCCGTGGTGGATCAGCACGTCCTTGCGCAGCGCGGCGATGGCGTCGGCACGGCCGATCACCGTGCCGCCCAGCGCATCACCGTGCCCGCACAGATACTTGGTCAGCGAGTGGCAGACATAGTCGGCGCCCAGCGCGATCGGGTTGGTGCCGACCGGCGTCGCGATGGTCGAATCCACCGACAGCTCCGCCCCGCCGGCATGGGCGATGGCTGCGACCGCGGCAATATCGGTGAGCTTGAGGATCGGGTTGGCTGGCGTCTCGATATGCACCAGCCGGGTGTTGGGCCGCATCGCCGCCGCGACGTTCGCGGGGTTGGAGCTGTCGGCGAACGATACGTCGACCCCCTGTCGCGGCAGCGCGTGCCGCGCGTACTCGGCGACGCCGGCATAACAAACGTCCGACAGCACCAGATGGTCGCCGGCGTTTAGCAGCCCCGAGAACAGCCCAGTGATCGCCGCCATGCCGGAGCCGAAGCTCAGCGCCGCCTCGCCACCCTCGAGCAGCGCCAGGCGCTTTTCGAGGAGTTCCAGCGTCGGGTTGCTCCAACGGGTGTAGAAATGCGGCGCATCGGCTTGGAGGTCCGAGGCGGAAAACCCCACCGCGTCGGGGTGGGTGAAGTAGGTGGTCGACAGCACCGGCGCAGGGGCCAACGGCTCGCCGACGACGCGGCTGCCATCGCCGCCATGCAGGGCAAGGGTATCGAGATCTTTGGTCATGGGTATTCTCCGCGGTGGAACCTGCCTCAATCCTGAGCGTGGGGCCACCCCCACCGGCCCTTCCTTGGCTTTCCGCGCTCGAAGTTGTATTCAGCCGGCCATGACCGAGCACACGCCCAAGAAGCTGTTCATCAAGACCTACGGGTGCCAGATGAACGTCTACGATTCCGACCGCATGGCGGATGCCTTGGCGCCGCACGGCTACCAGCCGGTGCAGGTGATGGAAGACGCCGACCTCGTCGTCCTCAACACCTGCCACATCCGCGAAAAGGCCTCGGAGAAGGTGTTCTCGGAGCTCGGCCGGCTGCGTGACCTGCGCGAGGAGCGCCGGGCCAATGGCCAGGACCTGATGATCGGAGTTGCCGGCTGCGTGGCGCAGGCCGAGGGCGACGAGATCGTCCGCCGAGCCCCGGCGGTCGATCTGGTGTTCGGCCCGCAATCCTATCACCGCCTGCCCGAGCTGATCGCCCGCGCCCACAACGGCGCCAAGGTGGTCGATACCGACTTCCCCGAGGAAGACAAGTTCGAGCACCTGCCGGCGGCCAAGAAGGAAGTCACCCTCGCCCGCGGCCTCACCGCCTTCCTCACCGTGCAGGAAGGTTGCGACAAGTTCTGCTCGTTCTGCGTCGTGCCCTATACCCGCGGCAGTGAAGTTTCGCGCCCGGTTGAGCAGGTGCTGCGCGAGGCACGTAATCTCGCCGAAGCCGGGGTGCGCGAACTGACGCTGCTCGGCCAGAACGTCAACGCCTATCACGGACTCGACGCCAAGGGCCGCTCGGTCGGGCTGGGCGAGCTCTGCTATCGGCTGGCGGAAATCGAGGGTATCGCCCGCATCCGCTACACCACCTCGCATCCGCTCGACATGGGCGACGAGCTGATCGAGGCGCACCGCGACCTCGACGCGCTGATGCCCTACCTGCACCTGCCGATCCAGTCGGGGTCCGACCGCATCCTTAAGGCAATGAACCGCCGGCACACCGTCGCCGAGTACATGCAGGTCATCGAGCGTATCAAGGCGGCGCGGCCCGACATGGCCATGTCGGGCGATTTCATCGTCGGCTTCCCCGGCGAGACCGACGAGGATTTCGAGGCGACCATGCAGGTGGTCCGCGACGTCGGCTATGCCTCGGCCTACACCTTCAAGTACTCGATCCGTCCCGGCACGCCCGGTGCAACCATGGACAACCAGGTCGCCGAGGGGGTGAAGACCGAGCGCCTGACCCGCCTCAACGACCAGATCAACCTGCAGATGCACGCCTTCCACCGTTCGGTGGTCGGCCGCACGCTGCCGGTGCTGATCGAGAAGGCCGGCCGGCAGCCGGGCCAGATCGGCGGCCGCTCGCCCTACCTTCAGGCCGTGCACATGGAAGGCTCCACCCGGCTGATCGGCCAGATCATTCCGGTCGAAATCGTCGAGGCCCGGAATAATTCGCTCATCGGCAAGATTGTCACAGTGGCGGAACCGAATCCTGCTAGCGTTCTTGAGTCTCAAGCCATCGCGGCCCATATCTGAGAGGCCGCCCCAAGGAGCCCCAGAGATTTGAGCAGGCATTTGCCCCCGTCTACCGACCACGGCCCGTCCTCCCAGCTTGAACTCGCCTTCGAAG